>Ga0072500_161278_pt1 | contig 39266 bp, 36 predicted proteins | sample GBScelen77Swater_FD_63803 | JGI IMG/M metagenome (GOLD analysis project Ga0072500, IMG submission 63803) | Hot spring microbial communities from Great Boiling Spring, Nevada - cellulolytic enrichment S 77C v2 (version 2) | ecosystem: Environmental > Aquatic > Thermal springs > Hot (42-90C) ...
CCGCCCCTTTCCTTTGTCTTTTCCGTGTCATCCCTCCCCAGCCGATGGACCTCAGGCTTTGCTTCCCCAAGACCCACATACTTCTCCACAAGGTGCGCATTCTCCACAGGGACATAGAGCCTGTCCCCTCCGGCATAGGCGATCTCGAGGTACACCCGGCGAACTCCCCCAACCACCATCTCCCGCAGCCCCTGGAAGATGCCGATGCCTTCCTCCTCGTGGACCACGTAGTCCCCGGGAGAGAGCGTCTGGAGGAGCTCCTGAGGGGAAACCCGGCGACGTTCCTTCCCCCGCACGAATGCATACCCAAAGATATCCTCTTCCCCCAGAAAGACCTGCTGCAGGCGATTAAGGAGGAACCCCTTTCGGAGGAATCCCTCAACGAGCATCACCCGTTGCTTTATCCCCTCGCCCTGGAGCATCTCTTCAAGGAGTGCCCGCTTCCCCTCGGGAAGGAAGAACACCGCCTGTGCAAGGGCCTGATCCTGCACAAAGCGAAAAAGCGCCTCAAGGTCCCCCGAAAAGGCAGGAGCACGCTCCACGGAAAGGGAAACCCTTTTCCCCTCGCCAAAACCAAGGAACACCGTGTAGGGGACCGGGAAAAGGACTCCCTCAAGCAGCACGCCTTCCCAGAACACGACTTTTGCCCACCGTCCAAGAACTTTCCGGAGCTCGATTTTCCGAAACTCTCCACTCCGGGGAGGAAGGAAGAGGCTGTCAATGTCGAACCTTGTCCTCTGGGTCTCGGGGTCAAAGAGCCGCATCCTCTCCAAAACGTTTCCCCACCAGTAGGTGCGAACCGGCTCCTCGAGGTGAGGTGGGAAGAGGTCCAGTACCTCGCCCCGCGGGGCAACCTGGCCCCGTTCCCGAACGGTCTCCACCCGCTCATACCCCAGGGCGAAGAGGAGGTCAAGGAGCTTCTCCCGGTCAACGCGAGCGCCTTTCTCTAAGAAAAAGGAGTGTGAGAGGAAGTACTCGAGCTCCTCAACGTCCTGACGCAGGTCGCCCACAGCCACCACCAGAACCCCCCGGGGAGACCCCCGGAGATCCTTCTGGAGTGTCACGCCCGAAAAGGGTAGGGCGAGATTCACCTCAAGCACCGGTTCATCGCGCCCAAAAAATTTCCGCCAGGTCCTCAGTTCCTCAACTACCCGTTTCCGCTCCACTTCCTGGGAGACCACGTACACCACCGGGTACCGTGTCCCCAGAAAGAGCGCACACAGCGACCCAAAGGAAGAAGGAACGGAGAGGTTCACCGAGAAAGAGCGCAGGAGCTCTCTTTCGAGGTTGTGAAGATCCTCAAAAAGCTCAAGCCCATTCCCCATGAACGTTCAGAGCGCCACCCAGGTCACAATGGCATAGGTGAGACCGAAAGACAGAAGGCTTCCGCAGGCTGCCTGCAGAACGTTGTGCTTGCGGAGCACCACCCGTGCCCACCCAAGCGGCACAAGGAGCCCATAAAGCAGGGCAAAGAGCGGGTGCACAAGAAGCAAAAGAGCCGTCACCGGCCCCGCAATACCGGCAAGGTGCAGACTGATCTTCCAGAAAAGCGAAATCACCGCCCCCGCAAGGGTCACGGCAATGTAGCACAGGGTAATGGCAAGAAGCGGAGGCGGGGCATCAAAGAGTACAAGAACAGCAAGGAGCACCCCGTATATCCCCACAATCCCAAGATACGGGAAGAACCGCTCCTCTCTTTTTGGAAGGTCCGGATCCGAGACCTTCCCCTTTCTGGCCAGCCACAGGACAAAGACGGTGGGGAGAACGCTTACGAAAAGCACCGAAAGGAGAAAAAGTCCCAGAGCCCTCATCCCCCTGAGGTACTTCGCCGACACCAGGGCATAAAGCAGGATGGCCACAGCCTGAGGCTGCAAAACAAGGGACAGAAGCTCAGCAAGCCTCTTTCTGTCCATTCTCCTCCTCCCGGGCGTTGAAGACGTTCATCGCCCGCTGCACCCCCCACTCCACAATACACAGCACTGCCTCAGCAGCTCTCTTTTCCGCCGCCTCAAGAATGGCGCTTTCTTCTTTTCCGGGAACCCCAAGCACGTGGTCCACCACGAGCTCCCGGCGTTCGGGCTTCCCAATGCCCACCCGCACCCGGATGAAATCCTCCCGCCCCAGGGCTTCCACGATGGACTGTAACCCTCGGTGCCCCGCCACGCCTCCACCAACCTTGATGCGCACTACCCCTGGGGGGAAGTCGAGCTCGTCGTGAACGACGATGAGCTCCTCAAAGGCGCAGCCATGATGGGCAAAAAAGGCCAAAAGCCCCTCACCACTTAAGTTCATAAAGGTCAGGGGTTTGAGGAGATAGAGGGTTTTGCCCCCCACCACTCCCCGGGCCCAGCTGAAGCGGTCTTTACTCCTCCAGGGAATACCGAGACGCTCTGCCAGAATGTCCACCACACGAAATCCCGCGTTGTGCCGCGTTTTTTCAAACCGCGCCCCGGGATTCCCCAGCCCCACAGCAAGAAACACGGGTTACCTCATTTCTCCTTCTCGGCCTTCCCTTTGGCAATGACTTTCGGAGCCTCGGGCTCCTCCTCGGTCTTCTCCTCTTCTTCCTCCACTGCAACCTCAGGTGGTGTGACCACCACTACGACCTCATCGGGATTCTCCGCAATGGTCACGCCTTCCGGGACCTTGAGCTCTCGAACGTGGATGGCATCGCCGACTTCAAGCTCCGTCACATCAACCACAATGGCCTCAGGAATGGCGTCCGGGAGGCATTCAATCTCAAGCTCTGGCGTAACGATCTCGAGAATACCCCCCGCCTTCACACCCTTTGACTCACCCTGAATGACCACCGGAACCGTGAGGGAGATTTTCTGGTCGGCCTTCACCTCGTAGAAATCAATGTGCCAGATTTCGTTCTTCACCGGGTTGTACTGGATGTCCTTGATGATGCCCCGCCGTTTCTCACCGTCAATGGAAAGCTCAAGGATATGGTGTGTGACCCCCGGAATGCGGAGGATGCGCTCCAGCTCTCCAAGACGGATTTTCAGCGGTTCAGACCCTGAAGCGCTATCCCGGGAGTACAGAACAGCAGGCACATACCCCACGCGGCGGAGTTTCCTTGCTCCACCCTTACCGAGTTCCTGGCGCCGTTCAAGGGCAACGGTGACGGTTTCTCCTCTTTTCATCGCCATTCACTCCTCCACCACTATATGAAGAGTTCGCTCACGGAACGTTCTCCGTGGATGCGCTTGATGGCTTCAGCAAAAATGGGTGCTACCGAGAGCACCTTGACCTTATCCCCTACCCGGCGGGCGAGCTCCTCTTTATCAAGGTGGATGGTGTTGGTCACCACCACCTCCTTAATGGCCGATTCCCGGATACGGTCAAGCGCCGGTTCGCTGAAGAGGGGATGCGTGGCACAGGCGTAGACCTCTCTCGCCCCCCGCTCAAGGAGTGCCTCGGCTCCCTCCACGAGGGTCCCCGCCGTGTCGATGAGGTCATCGACGATGATGGCCGTCCGCCCCTTCACGTCACCAATGACGTTCATCACCATGACTTCAGAGTACGACGGACGGTGCTTGTCGATGACCGCAAGGTCCACCCCGAGGCGGTTGGCAAAGTTCCGGGCCCGGGCCGTACCCCCCACGTCAGGGCTCACTACCACAACGTTCTCCAGGTTTTTCGAGGCAAAGTACCGGGCAAGGAGTGACTGAGCAGCGAGGTTGTCCACGGGAATATCGAAAAAGCCCTGGATCTGCCCAGCGTGGAGGTCCATGGTGAGGATTCGGTCTGCCCCCGCGGTCACCAGGAGATTGGCCACAAGTTTTGCCGAAATCGGTTCCCGCCCCTTGGTCTTCCGGTCCTGTTTGCAGTACCCGTAAAAGGGGATAACCGCCGTGATACGCTCGGCCGAGGCTCGATGCAGGGCATCGATCATGATGAGGAGCTCCATGAGATGGTCATTGGCCGGGGGAGAAGTGGGCTGGATGACGAAGACATCACAGCCCCGCACGCTCTCTTCAATCCGAACCCGGATTTCCCCATTGGGGAAACGTCCGAGATCCACCCGCCCAAGGGGAATATCAAGGTACCAGCAAATTTCCTGGGCAAGATAGGGATTGGCACTCCCCGAAAAGACCTTCAGGTGCTGGGTCATATCGATGACATTGAACATCCTTCACCCATCCCTACGTTTTCTCTTCACCCATCCCTCGATGTTCACCTGTTTCGCTCTCCCCACCCCCAGAGCATAGGGAGGAACATCCTGGGTAATGGTGGAACCGGCAGCGGTGTAAGCTCCCCTACCGATGCGGACAGGAGCCACCAGGGAATTGTTGCTACCGATGAAAACCTCGTCCTCGATGAAGGTTGGGTTCTTCTTTTTTCCGTCGAAGTTACAGGTAATGGTCCCCGCACCAATATTCACCGTTTTCCCGATGGTCGCATCGCCAAGGTACGACAGGTGCAGGGCTTTGGTTCCCTCCCCAACGAAGGAGTTCTTCACCTCCACGAAATTCCCGATGCGCACCCCCCGGGCCAGTTCCGTTCCCGGACGGAGATGGGCAAAGGGGCCAACGGTGACGTCCTCTGCCAGCCGGGAGTGCTCCACCACGCTGTACTCCACCCGGCTCCGCTCACCAATCACGCTCTCCACGATCCGAGCGTAAGGCCCAATGTGCGCACAGGAAGCGATGATACTCTTCCCCTCAATGAGCACCCCGGGGTAAATCCACACGTCCTCCCCGACCTCAACATCCCAATCAATGTAAGTCGTTCGGGGATCGAGGATTTTCACTCCCCGGGCAAAGAGGTCCTCGAGCTTCCTTTCCCTGAGGATACCAAGAACCCGGGCGAAGTCCCGGGGCGTATTCACGTTGGTGAACTCCTCACTCCAGGGAAGCGTGCAGGGAGCCACCCGGAAACCGTGCCTTTGCGCCAGCGCCACAAGATCGGTGAGGTAGAACTCTCCCTGGGCATTCCCGTTGCGAAGAAGAGGGAGGAGCTCTATCGCCACCTCCCGGCGAAGGGCAAAAACCCCCACGTTGACCTCGTGGAGCCTGCGCTCTTCTGGGGAACAGTCCCTTTCCTCGACGATTCGAACGCCCTCCCCTTCCCGGACCACCCGACCGAACCCCGAAGGGTCAGGAGCGCAGGAAGTGGCAAAAACAAGGTCGCATGAGCCCTGCTTGAGGAAACCGCAGAGCTCCTCGAGGGTCTTTCGGGAAAGGAGCGGCATATCGGCATAGACGACGAGGAGAAAGGTCGTATCCTCCCGCAGGTACGGGAGGACTGCTTTCGCCGCGTCTCCCGTCCCAAGAGGCTGTTCCTGGGGGACAACTGTCACCCTGTCTCCGAAGAGCTCCCGCGCTTTTTCCAGAAAATGGGGAGCTACAACAAGGAAACGCGCTCCAAACCCCAGGGTACTCGCTTCATCGATGAGGTACCCCACAAGCGGTTTCCCCAGAGCAGGAAAAAAAATCTTGGGGACAGGAGAGCGCATTCTCTTCCCCAGCCCTGCCGCCAGCACCACCAAAGCCCAAGTGTGCACCAAGACCCACGCTCCAGGAAAGGACAATGGCTGGGGTGGGAGGATTCGAACCTCCGAATGAGGGATCCAAAGTCCCTTGCCTTACCGCTTGGCGACACCCCAGCAGTGAAGCATTTTCAATTATATCATACCGAACACTCTGGGAGAGTGTCAACGAAGTGTTCAGGTCTACCTCATACAGAGATTGAAGAATCCAGACTTCTCAGGGATTGTCCCTCTGGACTTTCCCAGAAACCAGGATCAGAAGACCCCGACACACCTTACATTGCAGCGCTCAACCTGGCAAAGCTGAAGAAGAGAAAGACAAAGAAAGCCGCCATCAAGATCGGGGCAACCTGAGAAAAGATGTCCCGCTTTCCAGGACGGAAACCCCGAAGGAGCAGGGAGTTGGTCACCACCGATACAGAACTCAGGGCCATAGCCAGACCTGCGAGTTCTGGCTTCAGAGAAAGCCCAAAACCTGAAAATACTCGGGCCGCGATGGGAATGCCCAGAAGGTTGTAAAAAAGGGCGAAAAAGAGATTTTGCCGGATTTTCCCCATGGTTTTCCGGGAGAGCTCAAGAGCCGTCACCACATCCTGTGGGTCACCCCGAACAAGGACAATCTCACCGGTTTCCAGAGCCACATCCGCTCCCTGCCCCATGGCAATGCCAAGATCTGCCACCGCCAGGGCCGGTGCGTCGTTCACCCCATCCCCCACAAAAGCCACCTTATGGCCGCTTTTCTGGAGTTTCTGTACCTCACGGGCCTTGTCTTCAGGAAGGATCCCAGCAATCACGTGTTCATCCTCGATGCCCACTTCCCGGGCAATGGCCCGGGCAACTCTCGGGTTATCGCCGGTTACCATGTACACCAGAAGCCCAAGGTTTTTGAGCTTCTGGACCGCTTCCCTGGCGCCGGCCTTGAGGGTATCGGCAACGGCCAGAAGGCCCAGGACCTCCCGCGCGTTGGACAGAAGCACCACGGTTTTCCCTTCCTCCTCGAACCTTCGCACCATCTCCCCCTCAAGCTCTCCCTTCGTGTTCTCAGCAACGAAGGAGGCATTCCCCAGGTAGTATTCCTCCTGGCCGATTCTCCCCACGACGCCCTTCCCAGGGAAAGCCTGGAAATCCTCTGCTTTCTCGGGGACAATACCTTCCTCTTTAGCCCTTTCCAGAATCGCCTCCGCCAGAGGGTGTTCCGAGGATTGTTCCAGAGTGGCGGCAATGCGAAGGACCTCCTTTTCCGGCCTCCTCAACCCCACCACCTCGGTCACCCGGGGTTTCCCTTGAGTGAGGGTCCCGGTTTTGTCGAACACCACAAGGTCGATGTCTTTGACCTTTTCCAGAACCTCCCCACCTTTGATGAGGATGCCGTACTCAGCTCCCTTTCCAGTCCCCACCATAAGTGCTGTGGGGGTCGCAAGGCCTAAAGCGCAGGGGCAGGCAATCACAATCACCGAAACCATGGCAAGGAGCGAGAAGGAGAGCGAAGCCCCCAAGAGGAAGTACCAGACAAGAAACGTCGCCAGCGCCACCGAGAATACTGCCGGGACGAACACTGCGGCAATCCGGTCTGCCAGATCCTGAATGGGGGCCTTCGAGTTCTGCGCCTCGGCAACAAGCCGGGCAATACGGGCAAGGACCGTGTCTTTTCCAACTCGTGTGGCCACAAACTCAAAACTCCCGGTTCTGTTGATGGTTGCACCGATCACCGGGTCTCCAGGTTTTTTCTCTACCGGAAGACTTTCTCCGGTGAGGAGCGATTCGTCAACTGCTGAATAGCCCCGTATCACTCGCCCATCCACCGGAATCTTCTCCCCAGGACGGACGAGAATCACATCTCCTTCCCGAACCTCTTCTAAAGGCACATCCTCAAACGTGTCCCCTCTCTTCACCCGGGCGGTTCTGGCCTGTAGACTCAAAAGCTTTCGCACCGCCTCAGACGTTTTGCTTTTGGTTTTCCCTTCAAGCCACTTCCCCAAAAGCACAAAGGTGATCAAAAAGGCCGAAACTTCAAAGTAGAGATGAGGAGTTTCTGTTCCTTCCACCCAAAGCAAAGAGCCGTGGCGGAACGCATGGGTAAGGTAGTTCCCGAGGCTGTAGAAGTACGCAACTGAAGTACCGGTAGCAATGAGGCTATCCATGTTGAAGGAGCGCAGGCGCAGGCTCGACCACATTCCCCGGTAAAAGGGCATTCCAAAGAGGAACTGCACGGGTGTCGCAAGGATCAGAGAGAGCAAGCCTATCCAAGGAGGGAGGACAGCGCTTCCGGGAAGATGGGGGAAGAAGTCGAGCACCATGAAATAGGCCAGGGGCAGGCTCAAAAGCAAGCTCCAGAGGAAACGCCTCTGGAAAGACTGAACGGTTTTTTCCTGCTTTCGGGATTCTTCCCTGAGGTCTTTTTCGGGTGACGCACCATACCCTGCCCTGCGGATGACTTCAAGAAGCTGTTCCACGCTGGTCAGCTGGGGATCAAAGACCACCTGAGCCCTTTCGGCCGCAAAGTTGACCCGAGCCTCCCGGACCCCGGGACTCCTCTTCAATACCCTTTCGATGAGCGTTGCACAGGCGGCACAGTGCATTCCAGAAATGGAGAGGATGACCTGCTGCGACGAGGCACCCCCGCTTTCCCGAAAACCTCCGTCTTCTTTTGAGGAGCGCTCTTCCTCCTCTTCCTCCTCTTCTTCCTCCACAAAGGCACTGTACCCCAGCTCTCCCACAGTATCAAGGAGCCTCTGTAGCGGCACCGCTTGAGGATCGAACGTTATCGTCCCCTGCTTTCCCGCAAAATCGATCTGAACCTCATGAACACCGGAAAGACCCCGGAGCTCTTCCTGAATCGCTCTGGCACAGCCTGGACAGTGCATACCCTCTATCCTGACCTGCACACGCTTTTTCATCTCCCCCACCCCCAGGAGAACGCAAGACCCCAGAACGTTCCACTTCTGTTACCACTAAACCAATAATTCCTATTGGTTTAGTATACTTTATTCCGGTACTTCCGTCAAGCGTACCAGAAGCACCCAGGAAAGACCACAACCGGTACCCCAACCGTTCACGAAACCCAGAGAGAGGAGCAAGGAACCCCAAGACCACAGACCCACTTCGTGGCTTTGCGGGTCATTTCAGCAGATGCCCCGCCATCGCACTGCCTGAGGAGGAAAGACGATAATAGCCGCAACAAGCTTGTAAAAGGCTCCTCTGAACTCTTCCCCCAGACTTATGGTGAGAAAGACCCTGGCACCAGGAGCAAGGGACACAACCTGGGTAAAAGGGTATTCTTCTTCCGGGGGAAATCTCTCCATGTGCTCCCTGTAGATGGGGTCAGTCACCACGAGGTCGTAACGCTCGTCACCGAGCAAAAAACGAGCTCTCGTCTGGAATCCCTCTCTACGCCTCACCAGCCGAAGCCTCAACTCTTCCGGTTCCACAAGAAGCAGCGAGGAGCGGGGTGGGCGTCTTCGGAACTCTGCAAGAGTCAGACAATCGGAAGCGTTTCCGAAAAGCAAGGGGTTCCAGGAAAGACAGTCTTCAAGGAAATCCAGGAGTTCCTCTTCATCAAGAGGGGTTCCTCTCGTCCACGGCTCAGAGCCAATCAGCCAGTTCTCGGACTGGTGATCCTTCGGACAGGGCTTCAGGAATTCCCTTTTTGCCACTTCAAGGGGCAAAACTTCCCGACCATCGTCGTAGCGGTATTGAGACCCAAAGAGTGCGCCCCGGGCTTCGGCATTATCCGATACCGGCCGTATCCACTTTCCATCATCAAGGCACACCCCAGCGATGCACCGTCCCTGGTACTTAACGGAGTTCGCCAGACAAAGAATCTCAAAAACCGGCACCTTTTCTCCCCCCTCAAAGGTGGACGATTTCCAGTCCACCCCAGTGTCCCTGGAGATACTCAAGGACCAGCCTCCTGTGGCAGTGCGTGGGAGAGGCTTCGCTACAGAGAAGCACCGTGGGCAGGGCAAAGAGATCCGGGGAAAACCTCTGTTCTACGGCCCGTTCCCGCAAAAGCGCCAGGAACTCTTTCTCGTAATCCTCCCAGGAATACTGTCCCGTACGGTATTTCCTCAGCATTTCCCTGGTAGGAGCAAAAAGGGGTTCATGGCGGTATTCGGCACAGAGCATACGTTCCAGAAAGAACTGGAGGTCTTCACGCTTCGTGAATCCGGCAAGCTGTGAGGCGTTGTGCAACCGGACATCGATGACCCTTTTGATGCCGGCTTCTTCCAGTTTCCCAAAAAACTCCCGGGCACTTTTCCCGCCAGAGCCGATACTGTACACACGCATGGCTTCTCACCCCTTTAGAGGGAGCGTCGGGAATACCTCGTCGGTTCTGTCAATTGCACCATTCCCCCGAATGTGGAGCACCTCGACCCCCCGCTCCCTGAAAAGAGGCGCAAGAAGCCGCTTTCTGTGGCACTTCCCGGGGTCTTCCTCCCCACAAAGGAGCGCAAGCCGGAATCTCGCAGCAAGGGCGATGACCTCCTCAACGCCTTCCCGAAGGTGAGGAGAACGCAGGAGGCGTTCGTAGTCCACGGTGCCGTCTTTCCGTCGAAAAGCCTCGTCCTCCGGTTGCCCACCCAGTTTGTCCCCCAGGAAGCGGTACTCGATGCCCTCTTGCTCCAGTGCGTCCTCAAGGGCCCTGCGGTTGAAATGCGGGACGTAGCGGGAGTACGGCCTGGAACGTACGTCAACGACAAGCTCAATCCCATGCTTTCTGAGAAGCTCCAGAAACCTCTCAAAAGGATGACTGGAATGGCCGATGGTGTAGATGGTCAACACAGGAACAATCCCCCCGAAAAAGCCCTTTTTTGGGATTATACCTGCAGAAGTTTCCCCTGAAAAGGGAGATACAACACGTGAGGGGGGTTGACATCGCTCGGAATTTACGGTATAAGGAAAGCAAAGTTTGTTTTTTCAGTAAAAGAATAAAGTGGTACTCATGACCACGCTCTACCAAAAGAGGGTACGAGAGGATAACCTCAGGAAGGTACTCCGCTTCATCCACCGCATGGGGAGTACAAGCCGCCCGGCCATTGCCCAGGAACTCCACCTGAGTCCCGCCACGGTGGCAAGTCTTGTGGCTGAACTCGAGGAGTGTGGTCTTGTCCAGGAAGACGGGCTGGGGAAATCCCGGGGGGGAAGAAAGCCAGCCATCCTCCGCTTCAACGCCGAATGGGCCTGGGTGGTGGCCGCCAAAGTCGGGGTAACCAGAGTCCGGGTGGGCCTGGCCAATCTCAAAGGAGAGCTCAAGGGCAAAAGGGTCGAGCCTCTTGCTTCCCGGAATCCTAAAGACGTGGTGTACCAGGTCACCCGCATGGTCTCCATGCTCCTTGAAGAACTGCCCCACCCCCGAATCCTCGGCATGGGTGTGTGCTGCCCGGGGGTCATTGACCGGGAAACAGGAGAGGTGCTCAAGGCAGTGAACCTGGGATGGGAGAACGTTCCTCTAAAGAGCCTTCTTGCCAAGCACTCTCCCTGGCCCGTTTTCGTGGAAGACGGAGCCGACGCCGGTGCTCTGGGGGAGAAATGGTTTGGTAGCGGCCAGGATGTGGAAAACCTCATCTACGTCGTGGTGGGGAACGGAATTGGGTCAGGAATTATCCTCCATGGAGAGCTGTACACGGGACAGCAACACGTCGCTGGGGAGTTCGGGCACACAAGCATCGATTTCTCTGGCCCTTCCTGCCCCTGCGGCAATCGAGGGTGCCTTGAGCTCTACGCTTCAGCCCGGGCCCTGGTCCGAAGGGTTGAAAAGGCACTGCAACAAGGGGAAAAGACTCTTATCCGCAACTTCCTCGAGGAAGGCAAAGACCTCACCGCGGAACTCGTGAGCGAAGCCGCATACCTCGGTGATTCCTTTGCCTTGCAGCTCCTCGAAGAGACAGGGACGCTCCTTGGCCGGGCAATTGGTAACCTCGTTAACCTCTTCGATCCGGAACTTGTCGTCATCGGCGGAGGACTCTCTCTCGCCCATCCGGTGTTCTTCGAGAGCTTGAAGAGAACCGTGGAAATCCAGTCTCTTTTCCTCCATCGAAGACCAGTGGCAGTACGGAGAGCATTCTTCGGTGGGGACTCAGAACTCGTAGGGGCCGCAGCCTTGACGGTTGAGCGGGTTTTTGGTGAACGGGTACCAATCCTCTGAAAGGAGGGAAACCATGAAAAAAGGTATCAACCAGTGGGCATTTCCTGGTAACGCCACCTTCCGCGATATCTTCACCCTGGCTGCAAAGTACGGCTTTGCAGGCGTTGAACTCTGCCCAGATGAAGAAGGAATGTTCCCCTTAAAGCCGGGCAGGGAGGTCCTCCAGGAAATCCGCAGTCTCTCCCAGGAAACGAAAGTTGAAGTTCGAAGCCTGGCCACGGGGCTTTTCTGGAAGTACAACCTGGCTTCGCCTGAAGCATCCCGGAGAAAGAAGGCACAGGACGTCATCAAAGCCCTGGTCGATCTCGCCTATGAGCTTTCTGTCCCCTCGGTTCTCGTCATCCCCGGGTACGTCCACGTTCCCTGGGACCCGGCATCCGAACTCGTCCCTTACGGAGAGGTCATAGAACGTGCCCGGGAGTCCCTGCACGAGGTCCTTCCCTATGCCCAGAGTGCCGGTGTCGTCTTAGCCTTAGAAAACGTCTGGAACGAGTGTTTCCTCTCCCCTCTTGAATTTGCCGCTTTCATCGACTCCTTTAATAGCCCCTTCGTGCAGGCCCATTTCGACACCGGGAATGTGGTGCTTTTCGGGTATCCGGAGCACTGGATTGCGATTCTCGGGAAGCGCATCGCCACAGTCCACGTGAAGGATTTCAAAAAAGAGGTTGGCACACTCCAGGGATTCTGCCTCCCCCTTGAAGGCGACGTGAACTGGCCCAAAGTTATGGAAGCACTCCGGAACATCCCCTACAATGACTACCTCATCGCCGAATTCATTCCTCCCTATCGCCACAGTAGTGAAGCGCTCCTTGCCAACCTCTCCTACAACTTAGACGTTTTGATCAACCTCATCCAGGGAGGTGATGCGAAGGGGTAGAAAAAAGGATGCCCAGGTGCTTCAAAAACTCAGAAATTCTTAAGAAGGAGGGAGGACCATGAGGCGGTGGATCATCGGCTGTGTGGTGGTTGTGACAATGGTGCTCGTGCTTTCGGCTCTTGCAGGAGCCCAGAAGAAGGTGAGCATCCTCTGGATGGAGTACGATGGACTCACCCCGGATTATGCCCTGAACCTCGAAAAGGCCTTCGAAGAAGCGAATCCCGGTGTCGACCTTGAAATCATCTCCACCCCCTGGAACCTCGGGCACGACCGGCTCATTTCCCTTCTTGCCGGGAAAGAACCTCCAGACCTTGCAGTCATCGGAACCCGGTGGCTCCTTGAGCTCCTCGACATGGACGTTGTGGAACCCATCGAGAAATGGGTAAGCAAGGACCTCCTCAACAACATCGACCCGGCCCTCATGGAAGGCAAGGTGAAAGGCGTGCTCTACGGGCTTCCGGTTGCCGCCGGAACGCGCCTCATGTACTACCGTTCGGACATCATCGACAAAGCCCCAGAGACCTTCGAGGAAATGCTCACCATCGCCCAGAAGATCAACAAACCCGAAGAGAAGTTCTACGCCGTGGGCATGGCGGGGAAAAAGTACGTGGAACTCACGGAGCACGCATACTACCTTTTCGGCAACGGCGGTTACTACTTCGAGATGCTTCCTGACGGGAGCTATGGGAAGTGCAGGGTGAACGACGAAGCCGGCGTTGGTGCCCTGACCTTCATGAACGACCTCGTGAACAAGTACAAGGTCACCCAGCCCGGTGTGACTGCCTACACCCGGGATGAGGTCCAGGACCTCTTCGTCGCCGGAAACCTCGGTATTTTCCTGAGCGGTGGATTCACGGCCGCACTTCTTGAACAGCGGGGTGTAACTTTCAAATGGGACGTTGCTCCTATGCCGCACTTTGAAGGGAAACCCCAGAGCACCCTCATCGTGACCGACTCCATCGTCCTCTTCAAGACCTCAGACGCCAAGGAAGAGGCCGGGAAATTCCTTGATTTCTTCTACTCCGACCCCTGGAGGATTCAGTTCGACAAGATGGTGGGCTTCCCGCCGGTTACCAAATCCCTGGCTAATGACCCCTTCTTCCAGAAGCCGGTCTACAAGGTCATGATTGAGCAGATTCCGAATGCCAAGGGCTGGCCGCTCATCCCCGAGTGGCCCGAGTGCAACGACATCATCTGGGACAATATCGTCGCCACTTTCCTTGGTGAGAAAGACCCGAAGACCGCCATGGACGACGCTGCCCGGGAAATCGACGCCCTGCGGGGCATGTGAAAGAAAACCGGGAGGGCGAGTGCCCTCCCGGTTTTCTTTCGTAAAGGAGGGAAGGCGAGGTTGCAGAAAGGAAAGTTCTGGAAAACGGAATCGGGTCTGGCGTTTTTCTTCCTCCTCCCCGCCTGCGTCTTCCTTTTGCTTTTCATGTTCTATCCCATCGTGTACGTCATCCTCATGTCCTTTTTCAAGGTGAACAAGCTCGGGGACCTCGTGAGCTTCTCCGGTCTTGCCAACTTCCGCTTCATGTTCGACCGGCCCGAGTTCTGGCAAATCATCGTCCGATCCTGCGTGTGGACTGCTTCGGCCGTAGCGGTGAAAACGGGGATAGGCCTTGTGATTGCCCTGCTTTTAAACGTGGACTTCCGGGGAAGGAAAGTCGCCCGGAGTCTTGTGATTATCCCCTGGGCAAGTTCTGTTCCAATCAGCGCCATGATCTGGCAGTGGACCTACAACAACGACTTTGGACTTTTGAACCATACTCTGAGGACTCTACGGATTTTCGGCGAGCCGCCCATCTGGCTTGCTGAACCCCGTCCGGCGTTCTTCGCCAACCTCTGGGTGGACATCTGGTGCGGTATTCCCTTCATGGCGCTCGTGTTCCTTGCGGGACTCCAGGCCATTCCTCAAGAACTCTACGAGGCTGCCGAAGTCGACGGCGCCACGCCCTTTGCCAAATTCCGCTTCGTGACCCTGCCCCTTTTAAGCAGCGTCCTCACGGTGGCCACGCTCCTTTCGATTCTCTGGACCTTCAACGACTTCAACGTCATTTACGTTCTCACCGGCGGTGGGCCGGGGACATCCACCGACATCCTCATCACGTACATCTACAAGTACGCCTTCCAGTACCTGCGCTTTGGACCGGCTGCTGCCATGGCGGTCATCACTTTTGTGATTCTCCTCACCGTGAGCATCCTCTATGCCCGGAGCTACTTCAAAGGAGGGGGGGTGTACTGAAATGCGAAGGCGCAACCTCTACTTTGTGTATCCCCTCATCGTCTTCATCCTCCTCGTCCTCCTTTTCCCCTTCTTCGTCATGGTCTCAACGGCCCTGAAGCCCCTTGAGGAAGTCTACGCCACACCTCCCCACTGGATTCCCCGAACCATCCGCTGGGCGAACTTCAGCGACATCTGGGTAAAGTACCCCATGGGGGCGTACTTCAAAAATAGCTTCATCGTGGCCCTGGGGGCTACTCTTGTGAACATGGCTTTCTGCATCCCTGCAGCGTACGCGGTAGCACGGCTCCGCTTCCGCTCGAAAAGCTTCATCATGTACCTGATTCTTGTCGTGCAGATGTTCTCTCCCATCATCGTGGTCATATCGCTTTTCAAAATCATCGCTCGCCTCGGGCTTCTAAACACCCTCCTCTCCCTCATCCTCACAAACAGCGTCTTCACCCTCACCTTCTCCATATGGCTCCTTGGCGGGTACTTCCGCAACGTCCCGAAAGAAATCGAAGAAGCTGCGCTCATCGACGGATGCACGAGGCTCCAGGCCATCGTCCGGGTGCTTTTGCCCGTTGCCATGCCCGGGGTGGTCACCACCATCATCTACACCTTCATCACCGCCTGGAACGAATTCATGTTCGCCCTGACCTTCATCCAGTCCATGGACAAGCGACCCCTTACCCTGGGGCTGTACAATTTCATCGGCCGCTGGACCGTCCAGTGGCAGTACCTCATGGCGGCAGCGCTCCTTGCCCTGCTCCCGGTGGTGATCCTCTTCTTCTTCATCGAGCGGGAACTCGTGCACGGGCTGGCCGGCGGTGCCGTGAAGGGATAAAAAAAGGGGGTCGAGGAGTTCTCACAGATTGACAGATTTATTTGTGTAAAATATAATTCGTTCGGAGGACGAATAAATTCAGGGGGTAGAACATGCACCACACATTTACAAGCTCAAAGGTCAATGCTCTCCATAAATCAATGGTTTTCCGCTTTATATGGAAAAGAAAACTCACTTCACGACCGGAAATAAGCAAAACCTTTGGCTTTAGCAAGTCCACAGTTTCGGAAATCGTCCGCGATCTCACAGAAGAAGGCCTTATTACAGCTTCGGGCTTCAGTAATTCTGCTTCTCTGGGGCGGAAAGCTGAGCTCTTATCCATAAATCCTAATGGTCCCAAGATTGTTAGCCTTCTCCTGAAGGACACAGGAGAAATTGATGCTGCTCTCTTGAACCTTGATGGGAACATAGTCAAAAGGATAGGTGCCGTTTTGCCCTGGAGGGCTCCGTCTCCAAAAGAAGCTGTGGAATGTATCTTAGAAACGTTAAACAAAGTTCTGGTCTCTCCGACAATTCTTGGAATTGGCATAGGTGTACCGGGTATTGTTGATCACCATACGGGGCGAATCGAATATTCTGCTCACTTCAACTGGACGGACTTTCCCCTTGGAGAAATGATACAGGGAAAACTCCCATATCCTGTATTTATAGAAAACCGCACCATTGCCGCTACTCTTGGGGAGATGTGGTATGGAAAGGCGCTAGGGAGTCGAGATTTCATTTGCATTCACTGTGGTGACGTTTTCGCAGCGGGAATCGTAATCGGGGAAAAAATCCACAGAGGTGGTCTCAAAGGGGCTGGCGAGATAGGTCACATTTCCATACATCGGGCGGACCCACAAACATGTTCTTGCGGAAGAAAGGGATGCGCAGAAACCATCGTTGCTTTGCCATCCATCATGCAGCGATTGGGGAAAGTTCACTACAGTGAGAAAGAATCTCTTGCTTTCCTCCGCGAGTATTGTAACGTCCCGGAAGTTAAGACTCTCCTTGAAGAAGCTTTTGAAGTTATTGGTGAAGTTACGGCTATCCTCATTAACACTCTTGCGCCCGAAAAGGTCATTTTCACCGGAACCCTCTCGAAAATAGACGCTCCCCTTTTTCTCCATACAATCGAGAGGGTAGTAAGCCAAAAAGCGCTTTATCCCCTGGTTCACAGGGTTGCCCTGGAAATAAGTTCCCTTAAAGAAGGTGAAGAAGTCCTGTGGGGCGCAGCAGTTGTGATGGAACGCCTGTTTGCGACAAACATTCTATGAGGGGGATAAACTATGGAGAAGATAGGGTTTGGCATCGTTGGAGCAGGTATATGGGGTGAGGCTCATGCTCGTATCTATTCCTCACATCCATACTCCCGTCTTGTGGCGGTAAGCGATATCGTTGAGGAAAAAGCGCAGGCTTTAGCTGCAAAGTATGGAGCAAAAAGGTGTTATACTGACTTTCGCAAGTTAATGGAAGATCCTGAAGTGGAAGCCGTTGCAATCGTAACTCCTGATTTTGCTCACTGTGACCCGTTCATTGCTGCAATGGAGGCAGGAAAACACGTCATTGTCGAGAAACCACTGGCAACCGATGCAGCAGACCTACAAGCAATGAAGAAAGCATACGAAAAACAAAAGGACCGGACAAGGGTCATGGTCGATTTTCACTCTCGATTTAGCCCCCCTATTGTTATTGCTCGAGACACTATTCAAAGAGGAGACTTGGGAGAAATCATTTCCGCTTATTACAGGCTCAACGATACTATCCATGTTCCTACCCAGATGCTCTCCTGGGCAAGGCACTCTTCCATTCTGTGGTTTTTGGGAAGCCATGCCATTGATACGCTTCGCTTTCTCATCGGAAGTGAAGTGAGGAGGGTTTACTCTGTCTCACGGTCCGAAGTCCTGGTGAAACGTGGAATTCCAGTCGCTGACATCTACCAAAGCATCCTCGAGTTTGAAAATGGTGTTATTGCTACGATTGAAAATAACTGGATCGTCCCCAATACCCATCCCCACTGGAATGATATTAAATTGAACATCCTGGGGAGCAAGGGCATGATCAACATGGACCTTACAAACAACCAGGCCTTCGAGCGTTACTTAGAGCACAAAAGCGACCATCCCGACTTCCTCATTATGCCCATTATTCATGGGAAACCAATGGGCTTTGCCCATGAGAGCATTCGAGATTTTGTGGAGAAACTCATAAGCGGGGAAAAATTTTTAGCCGATTTTGAGGATGGATACCGGGTAAGTAAAGTCATCCTTGCCCTTATGGCCTCGGCAGAGGAGAGAATGCCCCGTGAGGTTCAGTATGATTGAAGGGAGGTGAAAGCACAACCTTCTGTTTGTATGGTGTAAAAGGTACAGAGACTAAAGAACTTTCTCAGAAACTCGAAGGGGGGATTTCCATGAGTCGCTGTGTCGCGTTAGTGGCATGTGTGATGATATTCATCATGAGTGTGGCATGCCTGGTATGGGCCGAGGAACTCCCGCCAGACGTTAGTAACTGGGTTAACCTTGTGCGAGAGAAACTCGGAGGAGCAACAATTACCTGTGCCTTCTGCCCTCACCCCACAACTGATGCCATGCAAGCAATGGTCGACGAATTCACAAAGCTTACGGGAATCCGAGTGCGATGGGACATCATCGAGGAAGGGTATCTCCGGCAAAAGCTCCTTATTGAACACCAGGCCAAAACTGCAGTTTATGATGTCCTCCTCATCGACGCTTTTAACATGGCAGAATATGCTCCCAGTGGTGTTGCCATTGATCTCAAACCGCTTCTTGAGAACACAGAGCTGACCCCTTCCTGGTTCGACTACGAAGACATTCTTCCGGCCTACAGAGATGGTATTGGCAAGTACCAAGGAGTTATTTACGGAATACCTGTTGCCGGTGAAACCCGGTATGTCGGGTACCGGAAAGACCTCTTTGAAAAATACGGACAAAAACCTCCGGAAACAATGGATGAATTCCTGAACCTGGCAAAGTTCTTCAAAGGCAAAGAGGAAGGGCTCTATGGTATCGCCATGCGAGGACAAAAGGGCATTCACTTTGGTTCTGGTTGGATGACAGTGATGTACCAATTGGGCGGGCAGTTCCTGGACCAGAAAACCTGGAAGGTTCTCGTAAACGACCCGAAGACAGTCGCTTCACTTGAGTACTATGTTGAACTTTTGAAACAAGGACCACCAGATATTGGAGTCTATACCCATGAAGAAGCCGTATCTGCCTTCACCTCTGGAAAAACAGCAATGTGGTTTGATTCTACCGCCCTGACTCCCTGGATTATCGACCCAACAAAGTCCCAAATCGCTGACAGAGTTGGCTTCGTTCCTCCTCCAGCTGGTCCAGCAGGAGCCTATGGAGCTTTGGCTGGCTGGAATGTAGGTATTTCCAGCGACATAGATGAAAAGCGCAAAGAGGCTGCATGGGCGTTCATTGTCTGGATGACAAGTCGATACAATGCCAAAAAATACGTAGAGAATGGGGGGACACCGGTACGTCGCTCGGTGTACGAAGACCCCGAGTTAGTGGCAAAGAATTGGACGTTCCCCATTCAGCTCGCATCTCTTGAGCGAGCAAACAATCTGGTACAGGCTGGTATTAGCTGGATACCACCTCATCCCAAGTACATGAAAGTACTTGAAGTAGTTGGCGACTACGGCTCGGCGGTTTTAGCGGGTCAGATGACGGCCAAAGAAGCCCTCGACAAGGCCCAAGTCGAAGTAGAGAAAATCATGGCGGAGTAACCCACAGTAGCCAGGGGAGGGGTACCCCTCCCCTGGCACCAATTGGAGGCATGGGCAGTGCGTAAAAGAAAAAAGAGAGAGGCATATTCCTTTATCTTACCTTCTTTAGCTACCCTTGTAGCCATCGTTATCTTCCCTACGATCTTCCTCTGGTATGTAAGCCTTACTAACTACGATTTATCAATGGGATGGGAACAGAAATCCTTTGTGGGGCCCCGAAACTACTTTTTTCTCTTTTTTGAAGACAAAGACTTCTGGCATTCCCTAAGAATCACCCTTTTCTTTACAGCTGTTACGGTTAGCCTGGAGTTTGTGCTGGGCCTTGGAGTCGCTCTTTTATTCCACCGGCACATTTGGGGTAAACGAGTCTGGATGTCCTGTCTCATTCTTCCAATGGTGATTACACCAACGATCATCTCGCTTATTTGGAAACTCATGCTGAACACCGAATATGGGGTACTCAACTTCATTCTCTCGCAACTTGGCCTGGGGAAGATAAACTGGCTTGGCCCGAAAGAAGCCTTCTGGTCCTTGATATTAGTCGACGTATGGGAATGGACACCTTTTATTGCTCTAATCCTTTATGCAGGCTTACAAGCCTTGCCGCAAGAACCATACGAAGCGGCTGTTGTGGACGGAGCAAATCCCAGACAAATCTTCTTCTACCTGACATTACCTCTCCTGAAACCAATGATTATTATTGCTCTTCTCCTGCGATCCATTGACGCTCTCAAAATGTTCGACGTGGTTTACGGACTGACCCAAGGAGGGCCAGGAAACGCTACCGAGCTTATGAGTCTTCATATCTACCGTCTGGGTTTTCGTCATACAAACTGGATAGGCCGAGCCTCAGCAAATGCCGTTATCCTTCTTTTCTTAAGTACCCTGTTAACTACCGTTCTCCTAAGAACTCTTCGAAGGGAACGCCTTGGAGGAGCGTGAGAATCCTTGTCATCCTTAAAAACCTGGAAGAAAGTCCTTTTAAGCATACTCATCGCACTGGTAGTTGCTGTATGTATTTTCCCATTCGTGTGGATGCTCATGACGTCGCTTAAAACAAGGGTACAGGCTATCAATCCCGCAATATGGATCTTCACTCCCACCCTTGAAAACTATCGTTCTGTTTTTCAGAAAAGGGACTTGCTGCTGTACATCAAGAATAGCGCCATCGTCGTGGTTACCACTACCGCTATCTCTATCTTCCTGGGAACCCTTGCTGCATATGGCTTTGCCCGCTTTCACTTCTCCCGGAAGGAAGACGTAGCTTTCTGGATTCTTTCCTTACGGATGCTTCCTCCCATGGCTGTCGTTATTCCTTTTTTTCTCCTTGGTCGTTTTTTAGGTCTGCTTGACACCCACATTCTCCTCGCCATTGTGTACCTCAGTTTCAACATCCCGTTCACGATATGGATGATGCGGGGGTTTATCGAAGAAATCCCCCAGGAAATTGAGGAAGCAGCCTTAATCGATGGTTGTTCACGTCTAAGAGTTCTTACAAAGATTGTCTTTCCCTTAACACTTCCAGGTATCGCTGCAACAGCTATTTTCTGCGTTATCCAATCGTGGAATGAATTCGCCCTAGCCTTTTTCTTGACAAGCTTCAACGCGAGAACAGTTCCCACAACGGTTACCTTTTTCCTGTCAGTCATGGGGATTATCTGGGGTGAAATGGCTGCCGTGGGGGTTGTAGCAAGCATACCGGTTCTCGCCTTTGCCTTTGTGGTACAGAAATACCTCGTCAGGGGGTTGACATTCGGAGCTATCAAAAGCTAATTCTCAATCTCACACACCTACAACCGACTCAATCAGAGGATACCATGGTCTCTGAGAAGGTTGTTGAAGCATCGCTTCTGCCTCCTTACTAAGGGGACAAAGCATTGCTGATTCAGCAAGATAAGGCAAGAAACCCTCCTCACCGAGAATGTTCCAATCCTCCGAGTTGTCAACGGGACAGAGAATGTCCACTTTTGTGCCTTCCAGGCGAGAAAGAGCCTGGCGAAGCACCTTTCGCTTCGCGGCTTGAGATAACCCCACCCAGTCGCTGAGAAAAACGACCTTTTCGGTACCGGAGGAGGTCACAATCTCTCCAAAAGTGAGGGTCAGCGTCCCTTCCGGCAATCCTCGTTCATCCTTACGGGCGATAACTTTTGCAGGAATAGCAGAGGGGCGCCTCGTCTTCCGCCACTCCCAAAGTTCCTTGTCAAAAGGAATGAAACCATCATAACCTTGAAAAACGTCGTTTAAAAAGCTCCTTACCTTATCTCCGTCCTCAAGAAAAACATGGGCTTCGTCTTCTGCGAAGAGCTCACCTCGAAGAGGACGGGCATCCCGTTTGAGGTGAAAAACCCGCCTGAAGTCCCTGTAACCCAATCGCTGATAGAGGGAGAACTGCCTGGTTTCGGGGATCGTGTAGAGATATCCAAACCAGCACTGGTGTTTCCTCATGATTCCTTTAGCCTCTTCTAAGAGCATCGAAGCAAGCCCTTTGCCTCTGTGGGCAGGATGAGTCATCACCGTATCCACGATTCCCACGGGGACGAGATGACCGTCAATATAAAAGGAGGTCAAAGTGAGAAAAAGACTCGAAACAATAGTATTGTTGTAAACAACAACCAGGGTGTGTTCGAGGCCAAGCCCCGGCCTTTGAATAAACCAGCGCAGAATCTCCTCATCGAATGGCAATACGCCCTCATACTGGCCAAAACACACCTTGTGGAGCGCCAAAAGCTGCTGATAGGGATCCGAAACCTCACGGCCGCAAACAAGGCGATAACCTTCCATCTTAACCCCCATTTCTAAAAGATGCCCATTACACAAGACCCACTGCGCTATGCACCGAGTACCTGTTCTCCTCCTAGGGATCCGAAACCTCACGGCCGCAAACAAGGCGATAACCTTCCATCTTAACCCCCATTTCTAAAAGATGCCCATTACACAAGACCCACTGCGCTATGCACCGAGTACCTGTTCTCCTCCGATAAAAACAGCCCTGACGTTAAATGCTTCGTCCAGTACTACAATATCAGCTATTTTCCCTTTTTCAAGACTCCCCAGTACCCTGTCTACTCCCAGGAGCTTTGCCGGAAGAAGACTGCCCATCCAGGCAAGCTTTGGCAGAGGCAATCCGAAAATGGTCTTCAGAGAGAACATTGCGCGCCTGAGGGTGGTGGTGCTCCCGGCTAAATTCCCCGAAGATACCAAACGGGCAATGCCATCCTTCACTTCCACCGCTTCTCCACCCATCTCGTATACTCCCTCTTCCACACCAGCAACCCGTACCATATCACTCACAACAACCACCCTGTCAGCCTTACAAGCGAGCACGACCCTCATAACCTCAGGTACAACATGAACCCCATCAGCAATAAGTTCAACAAAAACCCCCTCAAAACCCAGAGCAAAGGAAAGAAGATTTGGTACCCGATGATGCAAGGGGTCCATACCGTTAAAGACGTGAGTAATAAGCCTTGCTCCCTGCAAAAAAGCCCGAAAGCTCGTTGCATAATCGGCTTCACTGTGTCCCAGAGAAACCAGAATCCCCTGGGAAGAGAGATAGGCTATTGCCTCCATGGAACCTTCAAGCTCTGGGGCAATGGTTACCCGTTTCACCAGGCCGTTCCCTACTTTCATGAATTCTTCAATTTCTTTGAGATCGGGCCGTCGCAAGAAACGGGCGTTATGCGCCCCCCGCCTTCCATAAGAGAGATAGGGACCTTCAAGGTGAATTCCCAAAATAGATGGAGAGCGTTTCGCAGCCTGCGCAATTGCTTCAATAGCCGCCACAATCTTTTCCCTACTCTCCGTCAGAGTAGTCGCAAGGAATCTCGTCACTCCCTCTCTCAGGAGAAAATCGGTAATTTTTAGCGTTTTTTCCTCGTCGCCATCCATAAAATCAAAGCCCAGCGCTCCGTGAACATGGAGGTCAATGAATCCTGGGAAAACGTAACAATTCCCAAAATCCCTAAAAGACAACCCTTGCCCACGAGTAGATACGAACAACGATACGTCATCGGGCACAATAACTTCTTGAATGCGCTGATCCTTAACGAGGAGCGCTCCCCCCTGGAGCACACCATAAGGAGCGACAATCTGGCCTCTGATAAGGAACATCGTGTACACCCCTATACCCTTGCAAATTCGGGATTCGTAAGATGCACAGTAAAACGGTATTTGTCCCCACGAAAGACGGTAATCGTAAATTCTATGGGATTCCCGTCTAAGTCATAAGTCAACCGTTCGCTCACGAGACCGGGAGAACCGGGTGCAACACCAAGAAGCTCCGCCTGCTCCAGGTCTTGAATAACGATGGCTTCCATATCCTGTTTCGCCCACGCTGGGGGCCTACCAAACTTCTTAAAAGTGGCATAGAGCGACTCTTTTTCGAAGTCTACATTTTCAATCCCAGGGAAAAACTTCAAAGGGACGTATGCAGTTTGCAATGCTACAGGTTCTGCGGAAGCGTAACGAACCCTTCGAAGAACCAAAACCCTCTCTCCTTTCTCCAGCTGGAGGATCTCCTGAACTTCCTTCGGAGGATATATTGAGTCTCTCTGCAAAACCCGAGTACCCGGAACATACCCCTTCCTCTCCATGTCCTGTGTAAATCCGACGAGCTCGGTCAACTTTTCAACAAACTTTCGCCTTGTGACGAAGGACCCTTTTCCGGGAACGCGCAAAATAAGGCCTTCCTTCGAGAGATCATCCATTACTCTTCTTGCCGTCATTCGGCTAACCCCGTATTCCTTTGCGATTTCGTTTTCTGAAAGAAACCTGTCTCCCGGCTTATAGTCCTTGCTTTCAAGAAGACGTCTCAGTGCTTCCTTAAGCTGTACATGCACCGGTATCGGCGAGTTTTTGGCAATTTTCATCAGTCCTCAACTCTCTTCTCCTTTACCCTGAATACGGTTGCTTTCAGAGGCAAAAGAGAGCACCATGTCTAAAAACGACCGATACAAACTATACACTTTCCTGTAATGCTGGACATAGAAACGTTCTGGAAACACGTTACTCTCGAGTCCTACCGCGCTATCTCCATAACCACGCACGATTCCCAATGCCTTCGCTGCCAGAAGAAAAGCCCCTACTGAAGCAGTATCGGCATACCGCGAAACGGCAACGGGAAGGTTGAATACGTTAGTCACGATACGAGAGAAGATGGGCAACCTCGCCAGGCCACCACTCAGAATAATCTGTCGAATCTTTTCGGAAACAGCAGGAACCCTCTCAAACGATTCCTTTAAGGCAAATGCCACGCCTTCTAAAATAGCCACAATCATATCTTCAGCTTTATGGTTCATCTGTAAACCCAAAAAGGCAGCTTTCGCCTGGTAATCAAAATAGGGTGTTCCGGTTCCTAAAAGAAAAGGATAGAAAAGAATAACCTGCCGAGGAGAAATATCCGCAAGAGAACCAATCTTTTCCCAGAGATTGTGTTTTGTTTTCCGTCACCGGTAACGGCAGAAAGAAACCAATCAAGAGCAGCCCCTCCGGTAGGAACCGTGCCCAAATAGAAGTACTTATCCTGAACACAGTGCAGAAAGATATAAAGCTTCCCCAGCGTTTCCTCGTTAACCTCGTCGGTACAGAGAAGAAGCTGCCCCGCTGTTCCTACGCAGAGAGAAAGATTCCCCTCTATTCCTGCACCGGTGGCAAGAGCAGTTGTGGCCAAATCGCCTCCGCCTTTAACTATAGGGATCCCGGCGGGGAGGAAAAATGTTGCTGCCGCCTCTTCAGAGACATAACCGACAGTCGATTCGCCAGGAACAACCTCGGGAAGCATATCTTGTGGCAGCCCAAGATCTCGCAATATTTCTTTCTTCCACTCCTTTTCTCGGAGACCAAAAAACAGGGAACCGGAAGCATCAGAGTAATCAGTAGTCACTTCCCCTCCCAGGATATAGCCAATGTAGTCTTTAGGGAAAAGAAGCTTGATGCTCCTTTCCTCAAATACTTCCGGCCTGTGACGCTTTATCCAGAGAAGCTTCGGCAGCGTGAAACTCTGTTGGAGCGGATTGCCCATCTCGCGAAGGAAAAAATCGTCACCGAACATTTCCTGTAGCATTCTCACTTCCTCTACTGCTCGAGCATCGGACCAGATGAGGCACGGATGAAGAACCCTTCCGCTTTCGCTTTCAAATAGCACAGGCCCATGCATCTGACCGGTAAGAGAAACCGCCCTGACCAATCGGAGCTTCTCAGGGCACAGCTGGTTTATATCTTTCATAACTGCCAAAAGATTTTCGATCCACTGCTGCGGCTCCTGTTCGGCGAAAAAAGGCTCCGGATACCGTGTAGTGTTTGGTCGGGTAACTCTGAAAACCTCATTACCCTCCTCATCGAAAAGAATGCCCTTCAGATTTGTGGTTCCAACATCAATCGTTAAGATAAACTCCGAAGCCAAGCTTTCACCTCAGAGCATTCTGATGAACTGACGATATTGCTCGATGAGCTTCCGATTCGCTTTTTTCCCTCCCGGAAGGTTCCCACTCACAAAGATTGGGGGCGGGAAACCCTCCTCAGCCAGTCTCAGGGCTGTTTCAATGACGAGAAGATGGAGAATCAACGCACCGGCAATAGTAGAAGTGGGACCGATGCGTTGCATAGAATCCCCAAGTTCTACACAAGCATCGCCAATTTCTCCCTTGTTGTCTATGAAGACATCACAGTACTCCATTATGCTCTCTCTGTTCTTCTCCTTTTTTAAGTATTCAATATACCTTTTGCTCCCCACGCCTATTACCGAAATACCTCTCTTCTTTGCCAACATCGCCATCTCCACAGGGACAGAATTTACCCCAGAATTGGAAAACAGCACCAATGAATCCGGCGGCTTGGGCCCAAAATGCTCAAAAATTACCTCTGCAATGCCACCGCGATCCTCTAATATCGAAGATTTGACGGCTCCTGTGTGAAGCATAAGGCTTGGTTCAAGCATGGGATTGATGCAGGCTAAACCACCAGCGCGAAAAAATGCCTCTTCAGCAAAAATATGGGAATGGCCCGTTCCAAAAACGTGTATAAGACCTCCCTCACGAATACTCCGAGCAAGGAATTCCGCTCCCTTTTCAATATTCCCTCTTTCTTCCTCCTCAATTCTCGCAATAATCTCACGGACTTTTGCAAGGAATTCACTACAAGGCGTTTTCACTGAGTCATCACTCCCTGGCCTTCTCTTTTGTTTGAAAACTTCTCAACGCAATAGCGATCTTGCCTGGTCAAAGAGTTCCTGACAGGAAACATCCTGCGATACACCCTCGAAGGCAACAAAATATACCTTAAAAGAGACCTGTTCCTGTGGTTCCAGGTGAAAATTATCCCGAAGGCCAGAGACAACGATGTACGCACCGGCACCTGGCTCAACAGCCCATGATTGCCCCCAGGACCACGCACTAAGAGCCGGGAAAAACTCCGCGGGTTCCCACCATTTTACGAAGGCAACACGTTCATCAGGGTACACAAAAGCTACACATGGCAGGAGAAGCGAATCCTCCGTCTCAAAATGCAGATAATCCTTCATATTGTCCCAGCTGGCAAACATTGCCGGCCAGCCTAATACTTGTCCTGGTTGACCGGCCCAATCGCCTCTGCTTGCCACAAGCTTCACGCTCTTCACTGGTAAAGATAGATAACAGTTCCTGCGAACATCCAGAACCACGAAATCCTTAAAGGGAAAGCTCCGTGCCTCTCTCTTTGAAAGATTGGTAATTTTGACCTCTACCTCTACGACAGGAGAGTCATCACGCACTCTCACCCAGCATTCGGTTAAGGTCTTTTTGAACATGTCTTTTCCTGAGAGGAACACCTCCACGAGGCGCTCCTCTTCTCGAGTCAGGGCAAAAGAGAGATCAAAGGGCTGACGGTCACGGTCATTCCAGGGAAGCGAAAGGTAGTAACCCCCAAACTCTACAACATGCAGACCACCCGGCAAGACCATAGGGCCCGGAACAAGATTTTGGTAAATAACGGATACAGGTTCTTTTCCCTTAAGAACATACGAGGAAAGTACTCGACCCCGATTCGGAATAAGAGTCATTTCTACAAAATCGTTCTCGATTCTGATGACTTCCGGATGTGTTTTGGTGGTGGCAAGTTCCGCCACAGGCAATACGTATATATCCTGGAGGATTTCTACCGAGACCTTCGCCAGACACAGAGAAGAATTCCCCGCCACAAACATAACTGTACCCAGAACCACGAGGATCAAAATGAGACCCTTTCTCACCCTCCGGACCTCCTTTCTAACTCCACCTCTATTCTTTCACTGCTCCAGCAGTGAAACCCTTAATGAAATACCCAGAGATAGGGAGAAAAAGCACGAAAACCGGGAGCATGATGAGAATAGCACCAGCAAGGAGGGGACCCCACTCGACATATTGCTCTGCGGCAAAGGTAGCAAGGCCCAGCGGACCAGTTTTTTTCAGGTTACTACTGATGAGCACCAGGGCAAACATGTACTCCCCCCAGGCAGTAATAAAAGAATAGGCTCCTGCCGTTACAAGTCCTGGAGCTGCAAGTGGCAAAATAATCCGCACAAAGGCAACAGTTGAACTTGCTCCATCTATACTCGCCGATTCTTCCAGGTCCCGAGGAATACTGTCAAAAAAGGAAACAAGAAGCCAGGTACAGAAAGGAGCAGCAAGTGCAGTGTACACAATGACCAGCGAAGCAAGGTTATCATAAAGCCCGAAAGAAACAAACGCTTTGTAGAGCGGAACCAGGAGTATAACCGTGGGGAAAACGTATAAGAGGAGCAACAAGCGAGACGCAATTCCCCTTTTTAACCTGGCATTCCTGGATATGGAGTAACCACCAACCGAAGCCACCACCAGGGTACATAACGCCGTGATGAGAGAAACCATAAAACTGTTATAGAGAAATCTTGGAAAATCTCTTACCGGTGTTCGCGCAAAAAGGAGAGTCCTGTAGTTGCGAAGGGTAAATTCCTTTGGCAGCAAAGTTGCCCGCGACATAATTTCCTTCATAGGTTTGAAAGAAGACAGAAAGATATACACGAACGGCCAGATCATAAGTAGTATGATGATCACAACAAGCATGCCAGCGATAAGGCTATTCAAGGATTTCGCCAAAAACCAACGTTTCATGCTACGTACCTCCCCACCTCAATCGCGTGGTCGAACATCTCCACAATATTCTCAGGAGGTACATCTGGCTGGATATTGTGGGCAGGCGCCAACACATAACCACCGCCTTGACCTAAAGCGTTAATCCTTCGCTCCACCTCAAAGACAACCTCTTGCAAGGAGCCGCGTAAAGCGCTTTGAATATCAATACCACCCCAGAAACAAAGTTTATTACCGTATTCCTTTTTCAACTCGAAATGCTCCATGCCCCAGGCAAGGGGTTGCAAAGGATGAAGAATCTCGACTCCCGCGTCAATCAAATCGGGAATAAGGGGCCTAATGGCACCACAGGAATGAAGAAAGATTTTTGCCTCACTGCGACTTTTGATAAACTCAAATAGTCTCTTATGCCGAGGTTTTATAATCTCTCGATACAGCTCAGGAGAAATCAAAGGTGCCCTCTGAGTTCCCAGGTCGTCACCGAGCATGATAACCTGAATATAACCGCCCACTCGCGAGAGAAACTCGTCGAAGAACTGAAGCTGAAACTCAAGCAATGTATCTAAGAGTTTTTCAGCGTACTTCCTGTTTTGTACGAGATCAACCAGAAAGTTCTCCATGCCCCGGAGATACCACGCCGGTTCAAAAAGCGCGGGACTTAAAGGGTCTCCAATTATCGCGTAATCTGTATGAAAATATAAATACCTAGCACGTTCCTCCAGGCCCTGAAAAATCTCTCTCCGCCTTGGTTCTGGCCACTGGAATCGATCTATCTCTTCCAGAGTGCCCTCTCTGAGGGGGTGTTCCACGATGTCGTAGTACAAACCATCAGATGAAAGTCTCCGCTTTATACCCCACTCATCGATGTATTCTTCCTCTAAACCGTCCTGGTTGGGAAAAATTGGCCTTACGTATCTTGTATCGATATGGAGTCTTTCCAGAAGTTCTTCCGGAGGTTCGACAAGCTGAAGGGGTTTCACAATTACTTTCAATGCCTGCTCTATCCCTAAAAAGCGACAAAGCTGCTCAGCAGAAGCGCGGGTCAGACCAGTGATGCTGCTACCCAAGTCTAGGGGAACCCTGTCGGGGATACGGTGATTGATGGCTAACTGTAATCGCTGCCGACTGGTCATGGTTCTATTCCCCCTTTGGGGCAAAAAACCGTAAGTAGACCACTCCTATGGCTAAAAGGAGAACAACAATGATTACCGAAATGGCAGAAGCCTCTCCCAGGCGAAAAACCTTAAAAGCTGTCCTGTAGATCAGAACAGGAAGTGTTTGCGTTGCGGTTCCCGGTCCCCCCTGAGTAGTGAGCCATATGAGGTCAAACGTGTTGAAATTCCAGGCAAAAGCCAGGAAACCCACAAACCATATCATTGACCCAAGAAGCGGGAAGGTAATGTATCTGAACTGCTGAAACCCTTTGGCTCCATCGACAGCCGCGGCTTCAAGCACACTTTCTGGAATGGTCTGGAGAGCAGCAAGAATGAGCAAGGTGCCAAAAGGGAGGAATTTCCAGGAATTCAATAGTATAAGGAACGGCATGGCAGTGGACGAAGACCCAAGAAAATGAACCGGTTTACGGAGAACCCTCAAAAAGAGAAGCGCCTCATTAACAATACCAATTCTCGGTAGCAGCATCCACCTCATACAAATCGCTATAGTAACCGCAGGGATAATCCACGGCAGCATCACCAGCGATCGAGCTACGTTTATGCCCCGAATCCTCTTGTTGAGCACCAGAGCAATACCCAGAGGCGCAAGAAGCTGGATCACGAGGTTGCCCCCTGCCCAGAGAAAGCTTTTACTCAGAGCGTCCCAGAAAACCTGGTTCCGGATAAGTCCCCCAAAATTCCCAAAAGCCACATATTTCCCTACCGCTTCGCCGAACGATATCTCATGAAGAGCCAAAAAAAGAGCCGATGCACAGGGATAAGCAAAGACGAACAGAAGCAGAATCACAAGAGGAAGCAGGGGCAACATTTCCCGTACCACTCTTTTCACGCTGCCTGACGACACTGAAGTTCCTCCCCACTTAGGCTGCCCTGGCAGACACAGAAAACTGTTCGCCAGGGCAGCTTGCCCATCTCGTCAGCTTACTGGAACCGAGTACTTCTCCATCTGCTCATGCCCCCAAGCAACCGCCTCTTCAGCACTCATCTGGCCGCTAACGACCTTGTTGATAACCTCCGCCAAGATATCGGCTCCGGTGATGTCGCCAATCCCCAGGTTCACCCATTTTCCGTACTCAAAACCATACAAAGTCGCATACTCCTGTAGTGCTTCAAAAGCAACCTTGTGGATACCCTCGAAACGCTTAACAATGGGGTTATTCCAGTACTCTTCTGCTTGAGAAGCAGCAACGGTTGCAGGGAAGAATCCACCTGGCTCCTGTTCTGCAGTCAAGATAGCATTGATGTCCGGTCGCATCATAAACCTTATCAATTCCTTTACTGCGTTGACATGCTTGTCACCCTTTTCAAGGGTCTGTTTGTAGATGTGTACTTCGTTTGGATAGGTTATTGTCCCTCGTTCTTTCCTGTCCTTATAGTAGGGAATATGCGCAGCAGCATAATCACTACTGTCAAACTCTTCGTGGAATCTTTTCTGAACCGACGGGAAGTACGGTGACATTGCAATGGTCCCTGCAGCTATATTCAGTTCAATCTCTCCCCAGGACCATGCTTCAGCCCCTGGAGGAGCGAATTTGAAGAGCTCGGCGTAGAGTTTCACAGCTTCTATCGTTTTCGGATTATTGAAAATCACTTTCCCATTTTCATCGAAAAACCTTGCTCCAACACTGGCCAGGAAGATGTAGGCTTGCTCACTCGTCATGAGATTCTTCGCTCCACCAATACCTATTCCGTACACCTCGCCCTGGGAAGCCTCGGTAATTTTCTGAGCATAGTCCAGTGCCTCATCCCAGGTCTTTGGGGGCTCCGTAGTTCCCACATACTCCTCAAGGAAACTGGGACGATATGTGAAGAGCATGATCATTGTCCAGATTGGAACTCCCCAGTATTCCCCCTGATGCAGGTACATATCCCTCTGTTTAGGAAAGAACTGATATTTTTCATCGAGTTCTTTCACCAGGTCAGTTACTGGAACAACAGCCCCAGCTCTGTACACTGTAAGTAGCAGATCGGGTATGGAAAACTGGAAATCAGGCAATGTTCCAGCCTCTATAGCGGAGAGAGTCTTGACCCAGGCATCTCCCCACATAACGACCTCTTGAGTTACCTTGATGCTAGGATTTTCCTGCATGAAGAGATCCAGTACTTTCTGAAAAGCTGCAACACGATGCGCCGGTGCCTCGTGATGCCAGAAAGTAATCTCGATGGTATCCTGGGCCCCGGCAAAGCTGGTCAGGAAAAAGAGGCACAAGAAAACTCCAACCCATAAAAGTCTTTGATTTTGCATCGCTTGATAACCCTCCTTAATCAACAGATTTCTGACACAACTCTAAATCCTCTTCTTTTGTATTTCACACCTCTTTGATAAAACTCACAACAACTTAATCCTGTAAAAGTACTCCTCCTGATACCTGGCGTTGGCCTCATCACCTCCTACCCTGTTCGCACTCATCCAGACAGGGGGCTTAAATCCCTTGCTCAGCATGTACTTGCATGCCTCAATTTCGATTCTCCTTACTATGTACGAATCGGTTACTTGCGAGATAGGAGCTATTGGCCGGTCAAAGCCTTCGAGCTCAATGACAGCATCCCCCACGGGGTTATAATCGTCGATGAAGAGATCGACAATGTCCATCAGATTTTTCTTGCTTGGATGTCTGGTGTAGTGATCCAGGGGAATCTCTTTTTGCCACGGCGATCCACCCACTCCTATGGTATAAGCCCCCTTCGCCTTACACTCTAAAGCAGCGTCAATTGTAGCCGCATTGACGCCTATGTTGTTGAAAATAATCGCCACATCACCAGGGCTGACCTTATAGTAATCTATAACTCTATTCATATACCCCGGACAGCGTTCGATACGCATGCCGTGAAGAGCACCAGCCGCTCCATAAAGTGCACCGATAGGAATAATGAGGCTAACAGGCACCAAACCACCGGCCCGGTAGAACATATCGTAAGCGGGGAGACAGGTGTGACCACCAGTCCCAACAGCGTGTATCAGTTTACCAGCCATAATTGCATCCCCAATGACCTGACCAGCCTTCCTGAAATTCTCAGCCTGTTCTTTCTCGATTTTCTGCAGGAACTCGATACAGATATCCAAGAAGGACTTTTGAGTACTCATCAGTAATCCCTCCCCTACATGAAATAACAGGTTATTACTTCTCGTATAGGATATAATGGGTTATAATCTTTGTCAAGGGACAATCGACAGGAGGCGACCGCGATGGTGAACAACCGTCAAGAATTTGTTTTCTACAATCTCTGGGAAAGAAAGCGTTCGCTTGAAATTGAAACGGTCTTTCCTTCGTGGGTTGGCAAAGAAGAAGTTATCGCTGTGCTTTCCCCGCACGACGATGACGCTTTACTGGGAGCAGGGTATATCTTACAAGCCGCCCAGTACTTCGGTGCAGAGGTCTACATAGTCATAGCCTGTAATGGGTGTGGGGGCTACACAACCCTTGAAGAAAAAAACAGCATAGTGGACATTAGAAAAGAGGAAACCGTAAAAGCTTACTCTCGAATCGGTATCCCAGAAGACCATATAATCAGAATGGATTATCCTGATTTCAGTCTGAGACCAAACATTGGCTGGAAAATGCCCTGGGGCGAAACCGGGACAATGGGGAAAATGCTTAAAATACTTCGCGATCTCAGGACAACGAGATTATTGCTCCCAAATCCCTACTGCGAACACATCGATCACGAAGCAGCCTACTTTATAGGGGCATGGGACGGTCCACAGGCTGGTGATCCGATCATGCCCGACTATGGTCAACCCCAAGCTCCCATTAAAAGTTACTTTGTATACTCTGTCTGGAGCAAGTTTTCTCCTCTCCATGCCCTTGCCGCAGGAAAGGATCCCGACGTCAGTGCCAACATCGCCATTGGCGTATCTCAAGGGGTTGAAGAGCGGGTTGCCCTTGCCCTGTCTGAATATAAAAGCCAGGCCAAAATTATCTCCGAATTAATAAAGCAACGACAGGAAAGGAGGGTCAAGGACAACCTTTTTATAGAGTTGTATCTTTCCTTTGAGGCTAGACCAAAGTTTGATTTCCGACCATACGTAAACCTGATCAGAGTAATTGATGAAACTGGCGCCTAAAGAACCTTCGATACACCTGATGTATAATGCTAATGATAACGGTAAAACAAGGGGGCTGAGTTTCCCAATTGAAATTCTCCAAAAGGAAAGGGGCCGAACAAAGGACACCATGTTGCAAATCGATAAAACGTCACCAATACCTCTCCACGTTCAGCTTAAGAGAGCGCTCCTAAAAATGATCGAGGAAGGAGAATTGAAACCAGGCGATAAAATTATGTCCGAATCCGAGCTGTGTGAGAAGTACAACATAAGCCGCATAACTGCCCGAAGAGCAATTGACGATCTGGCACGCGAAGGTTACCTCCGAAAAGTACCGGGGAAAGGGACTTTCGTATCAACTCCTAAAATCACCGAAAAACTCGGACTTCTTGTGACGTTTACCGAAGACATGCTCAGTCGCGGCTTGAAGCCTGGAAGCAAGCTCATGAAGCGAGATATCATCACACCACCAACGGACATTGCCGAATACTTACGATTATCGCAAGATGAAAAAGTGATTTATCTGGAAAGACTGCTTCTTGCCAATGAAGAGCCGATTTGTCTCCAGAAGGTATTCTTACCTTTCAGAATCTTTGCTGGCTTCCTGACGGTCGATGAAAGAGAAGTTGAGACACGGGAATTGTGTGATATCCTCAACATGTTTATTTCAAGACCCGTTGTATGGGCAAGACAAACTCTGGAATCTGTTCTCATTACTGGCAAAGAAGCCAAGTTACTTGGAGTTCAAGAAAATTCTCCTGGGCTTCTGTGTAAAAGAATTACCTTTGATGAAATGGACAACCCTGTGGAATACGTTGAGTTCCTGTACAGGGCCGATCGCTACAAATTTGTTGTGAACTTAGCCCGACCTGGGTTCGGAAGAAATGCCTATCTTGGGAATCGTTTCTAGTTGTTTTCTGGGTGGTCCAACAGCAACCCAGGAAAAACTAAAGGAGGGATGTTTATGAGTTTCACCTATTCTCTGGCCAGATTCATCCCCTTTCAGGACCGGGAGGCGTGTGAGCGGGTACGGAAAATCACGAAAGAAGAGATCACGAAACACTCCAATCCCGACTTCCATATCCGGATCATCGAGGAGAAAAACGACTTCTACTTCCAGTTCGCCCTCGACATCGTCACCCGGATCGTGGAAGCCCGGGAGAAGGGAGAGAAGCTCGTCCTCATTCTCCCCGTGGGTCCTGTGCCCCAGTACCCTCTGGCCGCGGAGATGATCAACAGGCTCCGGATCCCCATGGACCACGTGCACACCTTCAACATGGATGAGTACGCCGATGAGGAGGGAAACACCGCTCCTTTCGACTGGCCGGGGTCCTTCCAGAGGGCCATGTGGGAGAACTTCTTCGGGCGCATTGACCCGAAACTCCGTCCCCCCGAGAAGAACATCCACTTCCCCACAAAAGACGTCCTCCCCGACTACGCCAGAATGATTGAAGACCTCGGGGGAGCCGACTGCTGCTATGGAGGTGTGGGCTGGTGCGGACACATCGCCTTCTTTGAGGCCCACCTTGGCTTTGAATTCGGAGACGACCTTGAGGCCTTCAAGCAGGCTGGTCCCCGGATTGTGGAACTCCACCCCATGACCATCATGCAGAACGCCCTGCACTCCTTTAGTGGCGACTGGTCCTGGGTTCCCCCGAAAGCCGCCACCATCGGCCCGGCCCAGGTTGTCCAGGCGAAGTGGCGGAGTTTCTGGCTTGATGGGTACATCGGGGGAGGCGTGAGCTGGCAGCGCTTTATCGCCCGGCTTGCCGCCCACGGCCCGGTGACCCCTCTGGTTCCGGCATCCATTCTCCAGACACTTCCCGGAGACTACACGCTCCTTGGAGGTGTGGCGGAGAATGTGGAAATTCACATGGCTTGAGGAGGGGGATGTATGGCAGAGCTTGCGCTTTTTGGGGGGAAGCCCCTCAACACGGAGCCCTTCCCCATGTGGCCGTCGTTCTCGGAGAAAACAAAGCAGGAAGCTCTGAAACCTCTGGAAACGGGTCTTGTGAACTACTGGACGGGGACAAAGGGCGTGGAGTTTGAGGAGCGGTGGGCGGCATACTGTGGGTGTAAGTTTGGGGTCTCCACCACAAATGGCACCTCGGCCCTTCACACCGCCCTGGCAGCGTGCGAAATCGGCCCGGGGGACGAGGTAATCGTGCCTTCCTACTCCTTCATCGCCTCAGCGTTCTGCGTGCTCCAGGCAGGAGCCATTCCTGTTTTTGCCGACGTCCGCAAAGACACCCACACCCTCGACCCGGAAGACGTAGCCCGGAAAATCACCCCGAGAACCCGGGCCATCCTCCCGGTGCACCTCTATGGCATCCCCTGCGACATGGATGAACTCATGGCCATCGCAAAAGCTCACGACCTCTTCGTCATTGAGGACTGCGCCCAGGCCCACGGGAGCGAGTACAAAGGGAAAAAGGTGGGGAGCATCGGCCATGCCGGGGCCTTCAGCTTCTGCCAGTCGAAGCACTTCACCACAGGCGGTGAGGGCGGATGCGTCGTGACGAACGACGAGGACATCTTCTGGCGGGCGAAGTCCTTCCGGGACCACGGGTTCAACGTGAAAGAGCGGTTGAGGCTTTTAGAACTCGAGCGCAAACTCTTCTACATCCACGAACGGGTGGGGTTCAACTACCGGATGACGGAAATCCAGTCCATTATTGGTCTCTGTGAGCTTGAGCGCTTCGAGACCTGGAACAAACCCCGCCGGATTGCCATAGGAGAGAAGCTCTTCTCTTATTTCGAAGGACATGAAGCCGTGCTCTACCTTCCCCCGCACAAAAAGGAGGGGAAGTACATCTCCTTCTGGCTCTTCCCCATTGTCCTTGACACCGGGAGAATCCGCTGTTCCATCAAGGAATTCTGGCAGGCCATTGAGGCCGAGGGGGTGCCCGTTGCTCCGGTACTCTGGCCCCAGATGTACCGGGAAGAGGCTTTCCTGAAGCACAACGGCTTCGGGCGGGCGAAGTTCCCCTTCCGCTCTAAGGAGTACACCGACCCGAAAAGCGTCGAGTACGACAAGGTTCACTGCCCCAATGCCGCCTGGCTCGAAGAGCGGACGTTCTGTTTCCCCTGCCATCCGGTGTACGAGGACCGTCACGTGGACCTCATGATCGCCGCCTTTGACAAGGTCTACCAGTACTTCAGGCGATAGGAGGGGACCATGAAAGTCCGATGGGGGGTTATCGGTGCAGGAGGTATCGCCCGGCGGCGGACCATTCCCGAGGTTCTGCGCTTTGCCGAAAAAAGCGAAATCATCGCCCTCATGGATGTGGACAGAGAAGCCCTCTCTGCTGCAGCAGCGGCCTTTGGGATTCCCCGGGTACACCTCACGGTGGAGGAACTCCTTCGCGAGGACATCGATGCCGTGTACATCGCCTCTCCTGTGGCTTTCCACTACACTCAGACAAAGCAAGCTCTTGAGGCGGGGAAGCACGTCCTCTGCGAAAAACCCCTTGCCCTCCGGGTTGAGGAAGCGGAAGAGCTCCTGGAGCTTGCGGAAAAGAACAACCTCAAGTTCGGTGTCGCCTTCATGATGCGGTACAACGTCTACCACGAGCGTATCAAGGAGTTCATCGACGAGGGGAAGCTGGGACAACCCGTCTTTGCCCGGGCCCAGCTCACCTGTTTCTACCCTCCCATTCCAGGAGCCTGGCGGCAGACAAAAGCCACCGGAGGCGGTGGTGCTCTGACCGACATGGGGTGCCACTGCGTGGATCTCCTTGAGTGGTTCTTTGGGGAAACCCGGGAAGTCTTCGGGTTCCTCGACACCATCACCCATACTTACGAGGTGGAGGACACAAGCACCGTTCTCCTCAAATTCCGGAATGGGGCGCAGGGATTTGTGGACAACTTCTTCAACGTCCCCGACGAAGCGGCACGGAACGTCCTTGAAGTCTACGGTACGAAAGGGGCCATCGTCGCCCAGCACACCATCGGCCAGGACCCTGGGGGAGAGGTGTGGTGCCTCTTCCTCGAAGAAGAGAAGGGCTACGATGCCCTCCAGAAGAGGGTGTCCTCTTCCTGGCAGAAACTCGAACTCGAGCCAAAACCCTTATATGCCCGGGAAGTGGACGCCATGAGTGCGTGGATTCTCGGTGGGGAAAAGCCGAGAATCAGTGCAGAAGTGGGTCTCAGGAACATGAGGGTCCTTGCGGCAATCTACCGCTCGGCAGCGGAAAAGCGCGCCGTAGCGGTATAAAGGAGGGAGAAAAATGAAACGGCTCATCGGCATGCTTTTTCTTGTGGGCGTGGTGCTTTTTGGAGCCTGTGCCCTGGGGAAGGTGGAAATCAGCGGGCTTTTCATGAAGCAGGCAGGGTACCAGGAGAGCGACATCCGGGCCATGACCGAGGAGTTCCTGAAGATGCGGCCCGACATTGACGTGAAGCTCTCTTTTGTGGCCTACGAAGAACTCCACGACAAAATCGTCGTGGCCGCAGCAAGTGGAGCCGGAACCTATGACGTCATCCTCCTTGACTGCATCTGGCCAGCAGAGTTCGCCGAGGCGGGATGGCTTCTTGACGTCACCGAGCGGCTCTCCGAAGAAGACCGGGCCGATATCTTCCCTGAGGTGCTCTCTGCCGTGACCTACAGGGGCCGGCTCTACGGGATGCCCTGGCTCAATGACTGGGAATACTTCTTTTACAACAAAAAGATGCTCGAAGCCGTCGGTGCCGAGCCCCCAACCTACTGGACCGAAGTCATCGACATTGCGAGGAAGCTGAAAGCCCAGAACATCGTCGAGTACCCCATCATCGACGCCTGGGGACAGGGTGAGGCCGTGGTCATCCAGTGGCTCCAGTACGTCTACGCCATGGGAGGGACGCTCTTTGACGAAGCCGGAAACCCCACGATGAACCAGGGGAAACCCCTTGAAGCCCTGGAATTCATGGTGCAGCACATGGACGAGGGTCTTTTCAACCCGGCCTGCATTGAGTCCTTTTACGAAGAAGTGCGGCGGGTATTCTCCGCCGGACAGGCGGCGTTCGGTCTCAACTGGACGTACATGTACAACCTCGCCAATGACCCTGCCGAATCCCAGATTGCCGGAGATGCTGTGATCGCCGTGATTCCCGGTTTTCCCGATGGCCGGCGGAGCGCCACCTGCAACGGCGGCATGGGGCTGAGCATTCTCACCTCAAGCCAGCACCCCGATGAAGCCTGGGACTACATCCAGTACCTTGCGAGCAAAGAAGTCCAGAAAAAGTACAGCCAGAATGCCCTCCCCATCTGGAAGTCCCTTTACGACGATCCGGAACTCATCGCCCAGCAGCCGGAGCTCATCAAAGTTGCCAAGGAGCAAATCCACTATATCTTCGACCGGCCCCAGGTCCCCTGGTACTCCCAGCTCTCCCTCATTCTGAGTGAGGAACTCCAGGCAGCGCTCACCAAAGCCAAAACCCCCAAACAGGCGATGGACGACGCCGTGTCCCGAGCGAAAGAGGTCATGGAGCGGTATGCGCAGTAAGGTTCCACCGGCCCCCTCCGGGATTCACCCCGGAGGGGGCCGTCTCCGAAAAAGAGAAACCGCCTTTGCCTGGGCACTCATCCTCCCCTCCTTCGTTTTCATCGGCGTTATCATTTTCTACCCCATGGGGCTCTCGCTGCGCCTCAGACTCTTCCAGTTT
>Ga0072500_161937_pt1 | contig 38382 bp, 37 predicted proteins | sample GBScelen77Swater_FD_63803 | JGI IMG/M metagenome (GOLD analysis project Ga0072500, IMG submission 63803) | Hot spring microbial communities from Great Boiling Spring, Nevada - cellulolytic enrichment S 77C v2 (version 2) | ecosystem: Environmental > Aquatic > Thermal springs > Hot (42-90C) ...
CGCGGCGCGTAAGCCGTCCTCGTGGTGCTGAAACCCTGCAATCGCCTCCCCATCAGGGGGAGGCGATTGTTTATTGTGAAGGAGATTTCAGCAAAGCGGTGTATAATACAGTTGCGCAGTCGCGCAGACAAAGGAGGTTCAATATGCCATACCGATGGCTTAGTCTTCTGGTTTTTACTTTGACGCTTGCTGTGGTTGGTTTTGCGCAGAAAGGGCTAAACCGCGAGAAGCCCGATCCGCTGGCAAAACCCGACCCGACGGTTAAGGCGCTGAACTGGCGCATCACCCCGATTAAGGTCGCGCCGCGCAACCCGGCGCACTATCAACGCTACGCACCGCGCGGCGACTTCTTCCCTGCTTCTGGCTCGCTCACCGTGGATGTAACTAACACGCCCAGTTATGACTCAGCAGGCGCGTCCTGCAATGTGCGATTAACGCTTGCCGTTCCCAGCGGGAAAGACCGCCTCGCGGGCATCGGCTGGGATGTGCAAATTACAGCGTATGACCCCAGCTGGCTCTCGGAAGCGGCGGTGCTGATTACGAATGTGAATGGGGAAGGGTACATTCTCGCTCCTGGTGCAGGCAACACAACTCCGGGGACCAGTTCTTTCTCCAGCGGTGGGGTGAACGAACTCTGCGGCTTCTACGGGCTGCCTCCGCTGGAACTGCCCGACGGTTACCTCTATCTGGAGTTCTTTGAGACCTACGACGACTTCAGCGACTGCGGTCAGGATGGCAACTGGGACAGCGGCACGCTGACTTTCACCTTCGACACCGCGCCGCCGTTTACAGGCTATGACGAGGTGGGGGATGCAGGCGACCTGCCTGAAAGCGCGCAGGCAACCCCCAGTGGCGCCCTGACGGGTATTCGTGGCACGCTCAGCCCAGGCGATGCGGACATGTACGCTATCTACATCACCGACCCGTTCGCTTTCTCCGCAAGCACCCAGTGTACCACATTCTTTGACACGCAGTTGTTCCTGTTCGATGCGAACGGCAACCCTGTGAGTTTCGACGACGACGCACCCGAAGGCGGCTTGCAATCACGCCTTGACGGGAGCTGTATTCCCGGCGCAGGGCTTTACTATCTGGTAGTCTCGGCGTATGACCGCGACGCCGCCGATTGTAACGGCGCGGAGCTGTGGGCAGATACGCCCTTCAGTAGCATCCGTTGCCCAGATGGTGCGGGTTCGGGGCGTATCGGCAGCTGGACAGGCTCGCACAGCGCGAGCGGAACCTACATCGTGAGTCTTACGGGCGCGGAAGGCGCGTCACCTGGTGACCCGGACGACTGCCCGCCTTTCAGCGGCTGGGATGAGTTCGCCAACGGCGGCGGCGACGCCGGCGACCTGCCCGAAACGGCGCAAAGCACAGGCAGCGACACCATCCCCGCCATTCGTGGGCAGCTGGACACCGACGATGTGGACATGTACGCCATCTATATTGAAGACCCTAGCGCCTTCAGCGCGACGACCGTCGGTGGTGCGACTTTTGACACCCAGCTGTGGCTGTTTGACGCCAACGGCAAGGGCGTGGTGGCAAACGACGACTCGGGCGGGCTGCAGTCCCGCATCGATAACACAGCGGGGTGCATCACCGCACCCGGGGTCTACTACCTGGCAATCTCGCGCTACGCACGCAACGCGGCAGGCTGTGAAGGCGGCGGCATCTGGGCAGGGCGCACCAACAACTGTCCTGATGGCGCCGAGGCGACCTCGCGCGTGGCGGGCTGGTTCAACAGCACCAGCGCGGCAGGACAGTACCTCATCTTCCTGACGGGCGCGCGCGGCGCGTCTGCGGGCGATCCCAACGATTGTTCGCCTCCAGGCGACGATCAGTGGGATGAGCAGGTAAACGGCGGCGGCGATGCGGGCGATTCCACTTCCAGCGCACAGCCAGTCTATCGCTCCGATATGACGCCTTGCCAGTCGCCTGTAACGCGCATCCGCGGCGTGCGAGCCGATACCGCCGACGCCGATGTGTATGTTATCTGCATCACCGACCCGAACGCTTTCTCCGCGTCTACGGTTGGGCTGGCGGGCTTTGACACCCAGCTCTGGCTGTTCCGCTGCGACGGCACAGGTGTCGTTCACAACGATGACTCAGGCAGCCTGCAGTCACGCATCGACAACTCCACGGGCTGTCTGAGCAACCTTCAGGCAGGAACTTACCTGCTGGCGATAACAGGCTACAATCAGGACCCTGTGGACGCGAACGGCAACACGCTCTGGAACAACACACCGTTTGGCGAGGTACGCTGCCCTGACGGTCCAGGTGCTGCTAACCCCTTCGTGGGCTGGAGCGGTTCGGGCGGTTCGGGCAACTACGGCATCGCGCTTACGGGCGCCTACTTCGTGAGCGCGCAGGGCTGCGAAGGAGGCGGCGGCTGTGAAGGCGATGTGAACAACGACGGGCGCGTCGATGACGCTGACCTGCTGGAAGTGCTGTTCAACTTCGGCTGCTTCGGCTTCTGCGGTCCGTCGGATGTGAACGAGGATGGCTATGTAGACGATGCCGACCTGTTGGTCGTGTTGTTCAACTTCGGCTGCGGCGCGTAAGCCCGAAGCCTTTCTCTACCCGCAGAACCCCCCAGCGTGGGGGGTTCTGCGTTTCGAGGGTATCCTGAGATTCGGGAGGGATCAAAGATGCGCCTTTACTATATCACCTTCTCCAAACCCGAAGAGGCGGAAGCGGTCGGACGCGCCCTGCTGGAGCAACGCCTCGCGGTGTGTGTGAACTGGTTCCCCATCACCTGCGCCTACCTGTGGAAGGGCGAAATTGTGCAGGAGCCTGAAACCGTGCTGATTGTCAAAACACGCGAGGGGATGTTTGACGCGATCGAGCAGGTCGTGAAGAGCCATATCGACTACGAAAACTTTATCGGCGAGTGGGAACCGACTCAGGTGAACCCCAGCTTCCTGAACTGGCTCCATCGGGAGATTCCCGCGACATAAAAAAGCCCCCTGTGGAAGGGGGCTTTTTACGGATAGTTCCGCTAAGCTTCACTTGTTCACTTGCGGCGTCGGCGGAGCGCCAGCCCAGCCAGCCCGACACCCAGTGCGAGCATGCTGGCAGGTTCCGGCACCCAGTCCTGCTCCACCAGCAGCAGCGCCGCAGTGGTCTGCCCATAGCCGGGGTCGCCGTTGGTAGTCAGCGTGAAGTTTTCCGTGACGAACACGCTGTTGTAACTGCCACCCAGCGGGACAAAGATGTTCACGGTGTGCGCGCCGTCGGAGCCACCAATCGCGCTACCCTTGAAGCTGCCGCTGCCACTCCAGAGGACATTGCCCGCCGCGTCGCGTACGGTCTTCTGCCAGTCTATCTGCCCTCTGCCCCACACAAAGGCAGAGACAATAAAGGTAAATCCGTTCACCGATTTCCCCGAGATGTCATACGCTGCATCGAAAGTGGCACCAATATGCCCAGAACCATTGCCAACAATCACGGGCGGAGTGCTGGCGTTGGTCAGGAAGGTAATCTGGGGAAATGTGTTGACGGTGACCGACACAATCGGCGGGAAGTAATAGGTCGTGTTGATGGTCACGGGCACCTGAAACGCAGTTCCCGGGTTGACGAATCCATCACTCTGGGTGATGTTTACATTCCAGCCTGAAGCCATCACAGCTGTGATCAAGCAGACGCTTGCGAGCGTCATTCCAAAGATTCTATAGCGCATCATCATCTCACTCCTTTCGGGTTGTTTTGGCGGGTCTCTTACCCACCATTTTATTATACCCCATTTTTGCGCTAATTCCTGCCCTTACGGAGCCACAGGCACTTTAAATAGAGGCTTTCAGGGAACTGAAGCAGAAACGGATGGTCGGGCGCTTGAAACGAGACATCTTCCAGAAACAGGGGACAGCCCCTGTCCGTCGCCGCGAGCCGTACCACTTCTATCATATCGCTGAGGTCCAGCTGATAGGCGCAGGAGCAGACCAGTAGGCATCCGTTTTCCGCAAGCAGAGGGAGCGCGTGATAGACCAGTTTCCAGATTGCCCAGCGCAGGGAGTCTTTCTGACCGCGTTTTTTGGCGATGGCGGGGGGGTCCAGGATAATCCAGTCGTAGGGCGCTTCGTGAGCGGCGGCATGAGCGAGCCATTCAAAGGCGTTGGCGACCTCCCATTCGGCAGGGAGTCCGTTGCGTTCGGCGTGGTGGCGCGCCAGCTCAATCGCTTCGGGCAGAATATCCACCCCCTTGACGCGGGCGCCTGCCCTGCTGGCATAGAGCGCGAATGCCCCCGTATAGCAGAAGAGATCCAGCATACGCATGCCCGGCTGAATCTGGCGTGCCAGCTGGCGTCGGTTCTCGCGCTGGTCCAGATAAAACCCCGTTTTCAGCCCTGTGCGCGTGGGCACGAGGAACTCCAGCCCGCTTTCGTGGATGAGAATCTGCTCTGGCACTTCCCCTGCCAGCACGGCAACAAAGGGCGTCAGCCCCTCTTCACGGCGCGATTCCATTTCACTGCGCTCCAGAATCCCCCTGGGGGCGCACACCGCCTGCAACGCCTCCAGCCATATCGGTTTGAGGCGCTCCATGCCCGCGGTGCGCACCTGCACCACCAGATAATCGGCGAACCGGTCTACAATAAGCCCTGGCACACCGTCCGCCTCGCTGAAGAGCAGCCGGTAGGCATTCGTCTCGTTCACCACCGTTTGCCGAAGGCGGAGCGCCTGCTCAAGACGCCGAACGAAGAAGGCAGTGTCGATAGGTTCCTCGATGGTGGTGAGAATCCGCACAGGGAACCGGCTCAGAGGGTTGTAGGAGCCAATCCCGAGCCAGCGGTTCTGCGCATCATAAACCGCCACCAGTGTCCCCACTTCGGGGGCGCCTTCTACAGCGAGAATTTCGCCCTTCTGCACCCACGGGTATCCATGCTGGATTTTTTTCTCGCGCCCCGCTTTGAGCCGCACTTTCGCCTGAATCACGGCAGGAAGGATACCCGAAGTGTGGTATACTTTATTACGCCTCTCGTGAAGGGTGCAGGTGTGGAGGCGCGTCCGATTATGTCCAAGCAACTGGAGACGAAGCGGTCCTCTCGGAAGGCGAAATCGCCCTTTGAGAAGCTGCGCATAGGGGGTTCCAGCGCATATCGCCTCTATGCACTGATGGCGTTCTACGCGCGCGAGCGTAAGCCCCTTTTTGACGAGAAAGTAAGCCAGGTCTTCTGTGAAGTCATCCCCGAAGTGTGTAAAACCTACAACTACGAACTGATTGCCTTTCGGCTGACAAAGGAGCAGGTGCATCTGCTCATCGGTTTCAAGCCCGTGGACGCGCTGGCGGATGTGGTCAGCAACATTAAGCGTAGCACCTCGCATCGCATCTTCGAGGCGGTGCCCGAACTGGAGGCGCGAATCGGGCGACGCAACTTCTGGGCAGAAGGTTATCTTGTGGAAACGATGGGCTACGAGCAGATAGAGCCGTTCCTGCGCCAGTGGGAGCGACGCTATAAAAACGACTCGTCCCTCGTGCGGATTCTGTACGATATAGAGATCCCCATTTCCCCCAAAGCGTGGGCGCGGGCGATGGAAATTCTGCTCCCCGTGGAGCGCATGGTGGTCAAAATGCTCTACGGGCTGGAAGGCGAGACCCCCAAGAAGCCGGAGGAAGTCGCCGAGATTCTTTCGCTCAAGCCGGAAGATGTCGAGCAGATACGCAAGGACACTGTAGAGCGTGTGCGCGCATTTCTGCGTCAGCAGCGCCACGAGCGCACGCAAGGAGGGAAGGCGCATGGCTGAGTGCCTGTTCTGCAAATTCGTGCAGCGGGAAATTCCCACACAGGTGGTTTACGAGGACGAACATGCGTTCGCGTTTCGCGATATTAACCCTCAGGCGCCCGTGCATATTCTGGTCATTCCGCGCGTTCATGTGGCGAATCTCGCGGAAGCCACGCCCGAACAGAGCGCCCTGCTGGGGCACCTGCTCTGGGTCTGTGCCGAAATTGCCCGCAAAGAGGGGATTGAATCCAGCGGTTACCGTGTGGTGCTGAACACCAATCGCGACGCAGGGCAGTCGGTGTATCATTTACACTTTCATCTTTTAGGTGGTCGGCATCTTACCTGGCCGCCCGGGTAGGTCGCAATGCGTGGCGAGCTGGAGCGCAGTCTTGCCCACACTTACGGGTGTCTCACGCTCGTGAGCGCGGTGCTGATGGCGGTGGGGTGGGTGTGGCATCTGATGCGTGGCGACGCCACCAACTGGCTCCTGAACGCAGGGATTGGCGTTTTGCTCCTGACCCCTGTGCTGGCGCTGTTGCATCTGGCATGGCTGGTTCGCGAGCAGGATCGGCTGTCTGCGCGGTACTGCGTGCTGGCGGTGGGGCTGATTGGGGTTGCTGTAGGGGTGGGGCTGGCGCTGGGGCTGGGGCGTTAGTCGGGGCGTTCAGGCAGGTCGTCAAGGCTGTTCAGCCCGAAGTAGTGGAGAAACTGCTCGGTGGTGCCATACAGAATCGGTTTGCCAGGCGCGTCTTTGCGTCCCACCTCGCGAATGAGTCCGCGCTCCAGCAGCTGGCGCACAGTATGGCTGCTGTCCACCCCGCGCAGGGCATCAATCTGCGCCTGCGTGATGGGTTGTTCATAAGCGATGAGTGCCAGCACCTCCAGCGCCGCGCGGGAGAGGCGTTTGGGGGGAGGGTTGAGTAGGCGCGCCAGATAAAACATATATTCAGGCTTGGTTGCCAGCTGATAGCCGCCCGCAATCCGCACAAGTTGAATGGGACCTGCGGCGGCGAGCGTTTGCTGGAGGTTGTCCAGCGCCTGTTCCACTTCGGCAGGAGCCGCGCCCGACGCCTCGGCAAGCGTTTCAAGGCTCAGCGGCGCGTCCGCCACAAACAGCAGAGCATGCAGAATATCCTCCAGGCGCATCAGCCGCTCATCTCCGCGCGCAACACTTCAGGCTTGATAATGCCAATATAGGGCAGGCTCCGATACTGCTGCCGCCAGTCCAGTCCGTAGCCGACCAGAAACTCGTCGGGCGCGTCAAAGCCCTTGTAAGCGATGGGGATGTCTATCAGTCGGCGGTAGGGGCGATCCAGCAGCACGCACACCTTCAGGCTCGCAGGCTTGCGCCGCTCTAAGTTGCGAAAGATATACGAAAGCGTCAGCCCCGTATCGAGGATGTCCTCCACAATAATCACATGGCGCCCCGCAATCGGCTCATCGAGGTCTTTGGTAATGCGCACTTCCCCGCTCTGCGACTGGGGACCGTAGCTGGTGATGGCTAAAAAGTCCAGCGTGTGGGGGATGGTCAATGCGCGTGCCAGATCGGTCAGGAAGAAGAGACCGCCCTTCATCACGGTGACGAGGTGCGGGGTCAGTCCTTCATAGTCGCGGTCAATCTGGCGTGCAATCTGGCGCACCTTGCGACGGATCTGGCGTTCATCCAGCCAGATGCGCTGGATGATGGGGGGCAAAGGCTTCTGAGGGGCTGGCGCTGTCTTCATGGCTACCGCACAACGCTCCCGTTGGGCACTTCGCGGTCGGGCGAGAGCAGCACGGCTTTGCCGTCCACATCCGCCGCAAGGAGCATGCCCTCGGAGACCACGCCTCGAATCACCGCAGGTTGCAGGTTCACCAGCACGGCAATCTGGCGCCCGACGAGCTCTTCGGGGCTATAGGTCTCGGCGATGCCTGCCACTAAGGTGCGTGTCTCGTTGCCCAGGTCTATGGTCAGCTTGTAGAGCTTGTCCGACTTCGGGATGCGCTCCGCCTCGCGGATGGTCGCTACCCGAATCTGGATGCGCTTGAAGTCATCAATCGTGATGGTCTCGCTCATCATGCGCAATTGTACCCGATGGCGTCAGATTGCCAGTCGCTTCTGGTACCGATTGCGCAGATAGATGGCGGCGGCGTTCAGCGTTAGCAGGAGCGCGAGTAGCACAATAATGCCCGCTGCGGCGTTTTCGTGGAACGCCGCCTGGGGGCGCGAAATCCAGTCATAAATCTGCACGGGCAGGGTGGTGAACGGCGAGGTCAGCCCTTCGGGCAGGCGTGTCAGGTACACATACGCCCCGATCACCAGCAGAGGCGCGGTCTCCCCAATCGCGCGGGAGAGCGCCAGAATCACCCCGGTGAGGATGGAGGGCATGGCGACAGGAAGCACCGTGTAGCGCACGGTTTGCCACTGCGTTGCTCCCAGCGCCAGCGAGCCGTAGCGCAGGCTGTTCGGCACCGTGCGCAAGCCTTCTCGCGCGGCGGTGATAATTACGGGCAGAATCAGCAGCGCCAGCGTGCAGGCGCCCGCAATCAGGCTGCGATCCATCGAGAGCGTGCGCACGAACACCTGAAGCCCCAGCAAGCCGTAAATAATGGACGGCACGCCCGCGAGGTTGGTGATGTTAATCTCGATCAGGCGCGTCCACCAGTTGCGTTTGGCGAACTCTTCCAGATAAATCGCCGCCCCCACCCCGATTGGCACCGCGATCAGCGCGGTGAGAATCATCAGGTAGAAACTGCCCACCAGCGCCACTTTCACGCCTGCGCGGTCTGCAAAGCGCGACGAGGATTGTGCAAAAAAGTCCCAGCCCAGCCGCGCGAAGCCGTCCAGCAAGATTTTGGTCAGCAGCACCGCCAGCATCAGCATCGCGGTGAACACCACCAGCGCGCCCACCACCTGAAAAATCGCCTCACGGCGGTGTTCGCGTGCGTGCCAGCGTGCCAGTCCTGCCTCGGTAAAGTGGCTCATGCGCGTGCCCCCTTGTAGCGACGCCGAACCGCCTCACTGATCAGGTTCAGCGCCAGTGTGATAAGGAACAGCAGCAGCCCCACCGCAAACAGCGAGTAGTATTCGGGCGAGCCGTAGGGCACATCGCCCATCGCAATCCGCACGATGTAGGTCGTCATGGTCTCCACAGCGCGGAGCGGGTTGAAGGTGAAATTCGCCTGTTGCCCGGCGGCAATCGCCACAATCATCGTTTCACCCACGGCGCGCGCAACCCCCAGAATAAACGAGGCAGAAATGCCCGACATCGCGGCGGGCACCACCACACCCCATGTGGTCTGGAACCGTGTCGCGCCCAGCGCGAGCGAGCCGTAGCGCAAGCTGTTGGGCACAGCATAGAGCGCGTCCTCGCTCAGCGAGGCGACGGTGGGCAGAATCATGATGCCCATCACCAGCCCTGCCGAGAGCGCATTAAAGCCCTCCAGACCGGGAATGAATTTCTGAAGCAGGGGGGTTACAAAAGTGAGCGCGAAATAGCCATAGACCACGGTGGGGATGCCCGCCAGCACTTCCAGCGCGGGCTTGACCACGCGGCGCAGACGCGGTGAGGCGTACTCGCTGAGATACACCGCCACCAGTAGCCCCATCGGACCCGCGACCAGCATCGCAATCAGCGAGGTCAGCAGCGTGCCTGTGACCAGCGGCAGCACCCCATACGCGGGTGGATTGAACAGGGGCGCCCACTCCGTGCCCGTCAGGAACTCCACGACAGAAGCTTTGCGGAAAAAGCCGAGGCTCTGACTGAACAGAATAAACACAATCGCGGCGGTGGTCAGCACACTCAGGGCGGCGCAGAGGAAGAGAAACACCCGCACGATGCGCTCTTCCCAGCGCACGCGCTTGCGCGCCGAGGCGGTGGGCATCCGCACCACCGCCTGCGCCACTTCGGTGCTATTTGCGCTCTTGAGTGCCATGCGCGCCCTGCTCCTCGATCTTGTAAAGGTCTTCCAGCCTGACCCCCACCTGCGAGCCGTGTGCGCCGAAGGCAGAGCCAGTGATGCGCTTCTCCACGCGCTCGCGTGCCAGCTGGTACACCTTGTCGGGCAGAGGAATATAGCCGACCTCGCGCACCAGCTGCGGTGCCTTCTCGATGCAGAACAGCACAAACTCGCGTACTTCAGGGCGCTCCAGCGCCTTCACATTCACATACAGAAACAGCGGACGCGACAGGGGCTGATAAGTGCCGTTCAGCACATTCTCTTCGGTGGGCAGGAACGCGCCGTCGCCATTATTGGGGTTTTCGTCGTCAATCGCGACCGCTTTGAGCCGATCCTTGTTTTCCACATAGTACGCCACGCCGAAGTAGCCCAGCGCGCCCTCGTTAGAGGCGACCCCCTGCACCAGAATGTTATCGTCTTCGCTGGCGGTGTAGTCGGGTCGGCTGGCTTTCTCTTTGCCCACAATCGCGGCGGTAAAGTAGTCGAAAGTGCCCGAATCGGTGCCCGCGCCAAACAGTTGAAGCGGCTTGTTCGGGAAACCGGGGCGCACCTGCGACCAGTTGGTGATTTTGCCGCGTGCTTCGGGCGCCCAGATTTTTTTCAGCTCGGAAACTGTGAGTGAGTCGCACCAGGTGTTTTTGGGGTTCACCACCACCGCCAGCGCGTCGTAGGCGATGGGGATTTCGATGTATTCGATACCGTTTCGCTTACAGGCGGCGTCCTCGTCTTCCCGAATGGGGCGCGAGGCACCCGTGATGTCAATCTCACCGTTGGCGAACTTCTTGAACCCACCCCCTGTACCCGATTTGCCGACCGCCACCGTCACTTCCGGGTGCTGATTTTGAAACTCTTCGCCCATCGCTTCCGAGATGGGCAACACCGTGCTGGAGCCGTCTACAACAATCTTACCAGACAAAGCCTGCTTCGCGCCCGATTCAGCGCTTTCTGTGCCTTCCTTCTTCTCGCCGCACCCACCCAGCAGGAGCCCGGCAAGCGCCACGACACCCAGAAAGACCCTCGCTCGTTTCATACCCATAGCATATCCGACGGAATGTTAAGGACGGGTTAAGAGGGGCTTGGGGTATATTAGGGGGTGGTGAAACCAGCCGCGTTATGGAAACGGGTGTTCACCGCGTTTCGAAAACCGCTCGTTTGAACGCAAGCTATGGTAGGGACGACTTTTCGGGCGATGCGCTCGCCCCAGTTTCGGCGTTACTGGCTGGGCGCGTTTTTCTCGTTTGTCGGTTCGTGGATTCAGAATGTCGCGCAGAGCTGGCTGGTGTATGAGTTGACTCGCTCGGAGTTCCTGCTGGGGCTGGTGGGCTTCGTGCAGGGACTGCCGATGCTCTTTCTGGCGCCCATCGGCGGAGCCATTTCAGACCGCTGGAACCGCCGCACGATTTTGCTGATTACCCAGAGTCTATTTGCGCTCAGCGCGCTGACTCTGGCGCTCTTGACCTTCACAGGCTGGGTGCGCTATGAGTTTATTCTCGGTCTGGTGTTGTTGAATGGGCTGGTGCTTTCGGTGGATTTGCCGACGCGCCAGTCGCTGGTGGGGCATCTGGTACCGCGGGAAGATTTGGGCAACGGGATTGCGCTGAATGCGGCGGCGTTCCATACGGCACGCATCCTGGGTCCTGCAATAGGCGGCTTGCTGCTGGAATGGTTCGGTCCTGCGCCCTGCTTTCTGATTAATGGCTTGAGTTTTTCCGCTATCTTGCTGGCGCTGTGGACGATTCGGCTGCAAAACTCCCATGAGAAACCGCATGCCACCCGGTTGTGGGACTCGCTTCGAGAGGGCGTGCAGTTCGTTACCGGGCGCCGTGGGTTGCTGATGCTCTGGCTGAATGTGATGGTGTTGAGCGCGTTTGGGCTTTCGTATCTGGTGTTGTTGCCCGTGTTTGCCGACAAGGTATTCGGGATTGGGAAAGCGGGGTTAGGGCAGCTCTATACGGCGGCGGGAATCGGCTCGCTGATGGGGTTGCTGCTGGTAGCGCGGCTCTCGGGCGAGGTGCCCAAGGGCTGGCTGGTGCTGGTCGCGGCGAATGGGTTTGCATGGTGCGTGATGGGATTCGCCCATGCACCGAATGCGTGGGTGGCGAAGGGGCTTCTGATGCTGGCGGGAATGTTCGGGGTGATGCAGCTGGTGTCCACGAACACAGCGCTTCAGACCTCGGCGCCCGATTCGCTGCGGGGGCGCGTGGTGGCGTTGCACAGCTGGGCGATTAACGGTCCCGCGCCTTTTGCCTCGCTATTGATCGGGCAGCTGGCGCAGATGTGGGGCGCGTCGCTGGCGGTTACGGTGAGCGTGAGCGTGTGCGCCGTGTTCGGACTGGTGTTGCTGACGGTGCGCGAGGTGCGGGCGCTGGAGTAGGAAAAACCTACCCAGAAAGCGGAAGGTCTTGTGTCAAAAGCAAGAGGAGTGAAGAAGCGCGCATCCGCAGTCTGTTGGGGTCTGACAGATTAGAAACACAACAGGTGGCGCTCTGGAGCCGGCGGGGGGATTCGAACCCCCGACCTTCCGCTTACAAGGCGGCTGCTCTACCGCTGAGCTACGCCGTGCCACAAACACACCATAGTGTGCAGGCTCCACAATCGTACCCCTGCACCTTGTGTGTCCCCACTCCTTGCCCTTTTCGGGACGGAAGGTCTTCACGCGCCCGTGTGCCTCCTGCCTGTTGTTCAGGGGTCAGGCTCCCCGATTTTTTCGGGGCATATCGCTGGGGGCACTTCAGCAGGATTCCACGAAGGCGTGCGGTAGAATCTCCCTGCGTGTCGTGCCACAGCCACGATACGCCACGCCAGCGGGTAGTGCCATACCGCGCTGGCGTTTCTCTTTTTCAACACCCCTCAGCAGATTCCTGCCACTTGGGCGGTAGAATCACGCTATGCTGGGCAGCTGGTATACCCTTCTCACGCAACAGGTTGCCGACGCCATAGACGCCCTGCCAGAAGAGGAACGCCAGCAAGTGATTGCATGGCTGGACGCCGAATGCCCTGAACCTGTCCCTGAAGCCGTTCTCTCGCTGGTGGCACGGTTGCAGAGTGCAGAGGGGGCGGGAGGTGGCGCCCCCTCTGGTGGGCACGGGCAGGAAGAGAGGAGAGGCACTCAGGGAGAAGACTCGAATTTCGCCGATTCCTCAGAAGACTGCCTTCGCGAGCCGTCTTCACGCTGGCTCCCCCCGTGAGCGCCAGCCAGTGGCAACAGCTCGCCCCCGTCAATAAAAATCAGTACCGATTCGGGCATGGGGCGCGGGCGTATCGCCTGCGCCAGCTCACGCAGTATCCGCTCACGCTCTTCGTGCTGGCTCCGCATTCCGCTCACCACCGCTTGGGCAATCCGTGCTTAAGGCGTTGCCACTTATTGAATGCCTGCTCTATCGCCCGCGCGAGTTCCGCCTGTTCCTGTGTGGGCATAGAGGGCATACGGCTCGCGCTCTGGAGCAGGCTCTGCACCTGCTCGCCCAGCGCGTCGACTTGAGCGCGTTGGGCGTCGTTCAGGTAGCTCGGCTTCCAGTTGCCCGTAGTGCCCGCAGGCATAGGCGCCCAGCTGTTCGGCAGCGCCATGTAGCGCACGGGCTTCGGGTTCGGGTCAGGGGGGAGCAATCCCAAAGCACGCGCGTAGTCTTCAGCCTGCTTTTTCAGGTCGTTCGGAGTCATGCGTTTTCACCTCGTTCCAGTAAACGGCTCACCGCCACAAGGAAGTCTTTCACAAACTCTTCAAGCGCCTTATCTCCCTGCTCCAGCCCGTCGATAGCGATTCCGATTGCTTTGGAATCGCCTTCGCCGACTCTATGCAGGATTCGCTCGAGGGAGCCTATCGCACTCCTACCCCGTATCAGCTGGACATATAGCACCTCGTGGAGTTTGCTCCCAGGCGGTACACCCTCGAGGGGGCTTACAACTCCACCCAGCGCACGGTATTCCTGCTCGACGGCTCGGAGTTCGGCGAGCGCTTTTTCGTAGCGCTCCCGTGCTTTTTCGTAGCGCGGCTTCAGCGCCTCAATTTCGCGCTCCAGCCGTTTCTGCTCCTCAGTCCAGTACGCTTGCCATACCTCTGCTTGCGCCAGCAGGTTGCGTATGTATTCGTACGGAATCTGGCGTTCCCGTATCTGGCAGTCTATCAGGGCGTCCTTATCACCCGCGAGCAGTGCGGAGTCCATGCGCTTGGGCAGGGCTTTCCATTCCGCACGCAGTTGCTCCGCACGCTCGCGAAGTTCGCGAATCTGCTCTATCAGCTCTTGCTTGGTCATTCTGTTTCACCTCCAAAGTTGTGCAGTTTGTGCAGATTCAGGTTCAGAAGCCGATTCGTTCAGCACGCGCTCTAAGAGCTCGTCAAAGCTCACCGTCGGCGCGTCCACCACCTCGTAAACAAACTCCACCGCGTCGTCTTCAGGCGAGTTGATACGCAATCGAGGTTGCAGGTGAGGTGGGCGATACTCAGGCACACGCCGTTCCAGCCACCACATGGCAGCTTTCAGGTCGCCCCTGCGAATCGCGTCCAGCACCACGCCTTCAGCCAGCGCTATCAGCTTGCCCTGCGCAATCTCGACAGCCTCTGCAAAGCGGGGGTCGTTTTTGAGCCAATCATAAAACGCTCGGCGTGAAACGCCCGCCGAAGCGCACGCCTGCGAGATTGTGGCGCCCTGCGAGAGCGATTGCAGGATTGCCTTCCTTGCTCGTGCCCGAATCTTTCGCCTCATAAACGATATACAGCCTGAAGCGCTGGCATACTACACCTCCAGTCGCAATTGCGGGTCGTTCGGGTTCTCCACTTTCCAGCGCGAGAGCGCTACGGCGTATTGCTTCCCGTACCCGCGCTCCAGCTCCCAGCGCCAATAATCGAAGTGCTTCGCCGAGAGCCGATAGACCGCCCCCGTTTCCACATCTTGCACCTCTATCGTGTCGAACTCAGCGCGATACCGCTGGAACAGCTCGGCGTCTATCGCAATCGCGGGAGGCTTGCGCAGGAAGTGCTTTGTGCCCACGACGCGCTTTTTCAGCGTGCGGTTCTCTATCACGCCATACCCCTTGCCGTTCGGGGCTTGCAGGAGAAGGCGCCCCTGTTGTGGAATCGCCGTCTTACCTATCACCGTGTATCACCTCCTGTGTGGGGTGGGGCGTGTGGCGGCACGCCCCGCCCCTCTTGCGGTTTATTGGAACGGGTTGCCGTCGCTGTCAGGCATGAGGTCGTCTACGGCGTTATATTCCGTGCCGTCCTCTTTGCGCTTGCGCACGACGGTGGCTATCGCCGTCCTGCCCACGAGCGCCTCGAAGTCCACTGTTTCCCCAGCCTTGATAGGACGTCCCAGCAGGGCGCTCGCCCAGCGCATGCACTTGCTCTGCAGGCTGGGAGAGGGACTGGAATACACGATTAGGGTCTTACCGTGTTCGTGGACAGCGAAAGTCCAGCGCAGTTGCTGTCCATACTGCCCGTCCACAAGTTCAATCGCCGTGAGTTCGACTCGGTACTCCCCTGTGGGCAAGGGCGTGTTTTCGGTAGCGGTGATTTTGAGTGGCATGATTATGGCACCTCCGTTAGGGTGAGTTGTAAAGCCGAGGCGGGTGAAACCCCCTCTGAGCCGTTCCTGAGAGTTTTTCTCTGTATCGCCTCCGCAGGTTCACCTGCAGAGCGCAGGTAAAACTCTTGAGGGCGCCCCAGCTCGTCAGCCGTCGCCGCGAGCCGTCCTTCCTTAGCCAGTTGCTCCAGAATCTCACGAAGTCGATAGGGGGTCATGCCATACCGACCCACATACTGCACAAGGTCGGCGTAGCGAGGGCGTCCCAGCTCGGCGAGTGCCTGCACCACCAGCGCGTCGCCTTCCAGCACTTCCGAATCTTCGCTTAGCGGGGGGTTATTGGAAGATTCGGCGTTCTGGAGCGTGAGCAGGGCACGCAGGGCGTCGTCAAGCGCGTCGGTTCCTGCCAGCACGGGCAGGGCGTTCACCCAGTCCACGCGCGTGGCGTCTATCGCGAGATTCCAATCAGGCAGCTCCAGCGCGGGGTAGCCCAGCGATTCCGCCAGCGCATAGACGGCACGCATGCGTTCCGCTTCGTCTTCTGAAAGCGGATACTCGGTGTTGCGCTGGAGGCGTTCAATAATCGCCTCGATATCCCCTGCAGGGCGGTAGAGAGCGCGGGCGCGGGTGTATGCGGTAGTGAGCGCCGAATCAGAAGATTCGGGCGGGGTTGGGGGTGTGTCGGCGTCAGTCAGTTTGTTTTCCCTTAAGTCCCCCTCTGGAAACAAACTGGAAACTAACCGCCACAGGCGCGTGTTTCGCACTCCCCGTGTCGGCGACTCCTCTACCGCGCCCTGCTGAGCCAGCTGTAAGAGCGCGTCAATTACTTGGCGTGGCGTCGGGTTCCCGTCTATCTCCAGCAAGTCCTGAATCTCGCGCGTCCCGAAGTACGCGGTATCGGGATAGAGCTGGTGAAGTTGCATAAGAGCGCGTATCACCGCAGTGCGCAGGCGTTGCGTATACGGCGCGACTGCCTCCAGCACCAGCGTGTCGTTTTCCCAGCGGTACTCGAAAGGTTGTGGCGCCTTGAGGCGTCCTTCAGCCTGCACCCGATAGAAAAAGTCGTCCCCGCGCTGAATCTCCTCTATGGCGATTATCATATCGTAGGCTCCCGCCGTTGCCAGTCCCCCAGCCGAGCGGAGCGCGACTTTCACGGGGAGTTCCTGAGGCGCGTGGTGGAGCATTATCAGCGTCTTGCCTATCTCTTGACTCGCTCTCACAAGCGGGTAGTGGTGGGCAGCCAGCTCGGCGTTATCGTTCTCGTTGCGTATCGGGAGAAACGCGCGTGCCGTGTCCACCACATAGATATCCGCTTTCAGTTCGGCGTCGAGTGCCTTGAGGACTTCCCCAGACAAAGGGCAGTCCAGTTCCACAAAGAGCAGCTCATTCCGCACTACGGGCTGGAGACTGGCTTGAGTTTTCAGGCGGTATTGCATGAGCGCTTGCCCTTCCTCATAGAGGATAGCGACGCGCATACCCTGCTCCAGCCACTGGCATGCCGAGTGCAGAATCACCTGCGTTTTCCCCGCCTTCGGGTGAGCCACCAGCAGGTGAGCGCACCCCTGATAGAGGAACCCTTCCTGACCCAGTAGCGGGAGAGGTTCCAGCTGGGGAAGTTCCATCTCCACCAGCTCGCGGGCGGTTATCACGCGCCAGGGCTTCGTTTCAGTTTGTTTCACTGGGGGGGTATTAAGGAAACAAACTGACTGACAAACTGACTGGAGCCGTTCGAGGGCTTCTGGCGCTGAGTCGGGATTGTTGTAAAGCTGGCTGGCAATCGCCTGAATCTGGCGACGGAGCCACGCCCGTCGGGCTTCGCGGGCATAGTGCCCAGCCATTTCGGCAAGGTAGCGCCCCTTCTCGCGGGCGGTTTGCAGGTAATCGAGTTGCGTATCGATTGCCTGCACCACATAACTGCTGAGCGTTGCCGTGTCCGTGTACCCGACGGATTGGGCAGCCGATTTTAGGGACTCGTCGTCATACGGGATATTGTTCTCGGCGAGGTACTTCAGCGCATTCAACAGCTCCCCGTCCCGATTCGGCAGGCTTACGCCCTCTAAGTGGGGGAGCGCGTTTGCCAGCGCCTCGTGGAGCGTTCCGTACTGATACGCCAGTATCAGACAGCCGAGCAGTTTCTCGCTGGCGCCAATTAGGGTATACTTATGCTCGGCGGTTTTCAGTTTCGCCCCCTTGCCCTGTGCGCCAGCAGGGCGGGGGGTTGCGTTTTTTCTCACGACGACTCACCTCCCTGTGTGTTCGTGTCAAGCAGTTCGTCAGGTTCCACTTCCAGCGCACGGGCAATCCGCTCCACAATCGAACGGTTCGGGACAGCGCCCCACTTCTCCCATGCGCTCACAATCCCCGGTGAAGTCCGTGCCAGCGCTGCCAGCACATAGCGCGGCATACCCCTTGCTCGCCGAATCTGCTCCAATCGCGTTCGCTTCCGTGTTCGGACTTGACTTCGCATAGTGCCATAAAGTATAATAATATCCACACAAGGGGGTCTTATATGGATATAAAGAGCTTTGTGGAACAGCGTGTCGGCGTGCCGATACCGCTGGAGTGGTGGCGGGAGGCGGCGCGGGGCGGGTTCGTGCGCAAGGTGAAAGAGGCTAAAACACGCGAGGCGAAGCGCGAGGCGCTGGAGGACTTGATTGCGCATTTTCAGTGGCGACTGGAGCAGGCGAAGCGCGAACCGCAAGCGCAATCGAGACATATTTTCAGCCACACGGCTCTGGCGCGGGCGTTCGCAGCGATACAGGCGCGTGAGGTGTCGAATCTTGCAATACTCGCGAAGCAGGGCGATACGCTCTACCCGTTGCGGGTACTTCGGGAAAAGTACCTGCAAGGCGTGTTCGTGCCAGTGGACGGGGTTCAGGGCTGGCTCCAGCACCACCTTACCGACGGGCAACCGTTGCCGTCCACACGCTTGACGCTCACACCTGAAGCAGAAACGCGGGTCTTACAGGCGCTCCAGCAGGGTCAGCCTGTTGAGATTCAGCCGAGCGAGTTCGTGCGTGTGGAGCAGTATTGCGAAACGCTCCACTATGGCGGGCGTGTCTATCCCGTGCGCTTCGACGGGGCGCTATGGTGGCTCTGGCAGGCGTCCCGTGCGCTCATGCGTTTATGTGGCTGGACTGAGAGCGACGCGATAGAGTTCGCCTTGTGCAATCGGGTTCCTGAGGGGTTAGCGCTGGAGTACCGTGCTGAGTGGAGCCTATCAGCGGGGCTGGCGTTTCTGAGCGTGCGGGTTCCGCTTTATACCCCACCTGAAGAGGTGGCTCAGCTCTATGCACAGGTTCGGCGCGAGCTGAAGCACAAGGCACGGTATAAAGGGGTCAGCGAGTTCACAGCGCGTTTCGTGCATTTTGTGGAGTGCTATCGGCTGGAGCGTCCCGAAGCGACTTGGAAAGAGGTGATTGCCGAGTGGAACCGTCAGAATCCTGCAGAAATGCTCTCGCCGAAGCAAGCGCACGGGCTTATCACGCACTATAACCGCACGCTGGCGCTGATTGCTCAGCAGGTCTTGGTGGAGGCGTGGGGCAGCTAATCCCCCCACGCCCCTTGACGCTCACCGCTTCCGAAGATTCCGCAACGGACTGTGTTGCTGGTGAGCCTGCTTGAGGTCAGCCTCCACCAGCGCGAGGTACTGGCGTAGTACCCCATAATCGCTGTGCCCCATGAGCTGGCGTAAATGCTCCAAGTCTATGCCGTTCCGCAGGCTCCAAGTGGCGAAGGTTCGGCGAAACGCATGCGCTCCCAGCGGTTTCGGCAGTCCTGCACGCTTGCCCAGCTTGCGAATCGCGAGCTTTATGCCGTCCAGCGTCAGAGCGCCGCGCTCCCCTTGCCAGAGTGGGGATTCGTCTTTCAGCGGGTACGGGCACGCTTTCAGGTAGCGGTTTATCGCGAGTCGGACTTCCGCTGAGAGAAACACCACACGCTGTTTGCCTCCTTTGCCTCGAATCAGCAGGCAGTTCTGCTTCGCGTCCGCTACCGTGAGTTTATGCGCTTCGTGAATGCGCAATCCCGTGTCGAGTAAGAGTAGCACCAGCGCCTTATCGCGAAGTCGGAGCCAATCCTTTCCTTCGCAGGCGTGCAGAATCTGCTCCACTTCGTCAGGGGTCAGAGCAGGCTTGACTTTGGGCGGGACTTTGGGTTTCTCCACCTTCGCGAAGGGGTTATTTTCGGTCAGTCCCTCACGCACGCACCAGTTCCAGAAGACCTCAGGGAACGCGAGTGAGTTGCGCAGGGTCTTTGGGGATACCCCCTGTTCGCGTCGGGAGAGCAGCCACCTGCGAATATGCAGGGGTTGCACAGCGTCCAGCGTGGTCAGTCCTTGACGCGCGAGAAACTCCACAAACGGTTGCAGGTAGTAGCGGTAGCACGCGAGCGTGTTGCGACTGCACCCTTTTGCGTCCAGTGCTTCGAGCCAGAGTTCCAGTGCCCACTGAATCTCGTTATGAGTATCCTCTACGCGAATCGCGATTCTAGGGTTCTCTGCCATAGAGTGGCTCCAGAGGAAGCACGGGCGACACCCAAGATATGGGGTGTTTGCGGGGTTTCAGAGGGAAAGGATACAATCTGGTGGAGCGGAGGGGATTCGAACCCCCGACCTCTAGAGTGCGATTCTAGCGCTCTCCCAGCTGAGCTACCGCCCCACTGCGCTTAATTATACCCTATGCCGTTGGGTGAATCAAGAGGTTCTCCACCGCATCGCCGAGCAGTTCGCCCAGATGGTTCAAAACCCATGTGGGGAGCAGTTCCAGCGGAGCGCATTCCACATCGTTGCGTTGCGTGACGCCCGTCAGTACCAGCGCGGAGGGGATATGCAGGTGGTTCGCCAGCGCAATATCGGTGTCCAGACGGTCGCCCACCAGCAGGGTCGTCTGGGGGTGGATGCGTTGCGCCTGAATCAGGGGCGCCAGAATTTCGGGGTTGGGCTTGCCAATCAGGATCGGCTTGCGTCCGGTGGCAGTGGCAATCGCGGCGACAATCGCGCCCGCGCCGGGCAGCAACCGATGCTCGGCGGGATAGGTGGGGTCCGCATTTGTGGCGATAAAGCGTGCGCCTTCCAGAATGGCGTACTGTGCCTGCGCAAGGCGCGTGTAATCAAAGCTCCGATCAATCCCGACGACCACCGCGTCAGGCAGGGTTTCGTCAGGATTTTCAATCAGCGGAAAACCGTGCGAGGCGAGTTCCTCTTTGAGCCCGGGTTCGCCCACCACGAACAGTTTGGCGTTCGGGAGCGCCTTTTTGAGATAAAGCGCGGTTGCCCAGCCAGAAGTGATGACCTGCTCCGGCGTGGTGGGAATGCCCATCGCGGTGAGCTTGTGGGCATATTGCTCCCGCGTGGCGCCAGAGTTGTTGGTCAGAAAGAAAATCTGGCGCCCTGCTTCGCGAAGCAGGTTGAGCGTGGTAACCGCATGGGGCAAGGGCTGGTGTCCCCGGTAGACCACCCCATCCAGGTCAAAGAGAAAACTTTCGAAGCGGTTCGCCAGCCCCGATAGCTCTTTCCGTGCCGGTTCCTGCATGCTCAATATTTGCGCTCCGTTACGAATCGGGCAACCTCCTCTAATGCGGATTTCGCCTGAGAAGGTGCGAGCGGTGCCAGCGCCTCCAGAGCGCTCTGGCGGAAGCGCTCCGCGACCTCCTCTGCATACTTTAGACTGCCCGTCAGGCGCATTTGTTCTCTAATCTGCAGGAACCGCTCATGCGAGATGGGCTGCCCGAACTCCGCTTCGAGCTGACGGCGCTCCGATTCGGGCGCCGCAGCGTAGTAATGAATCAGAGGAAGGGTCGCAAACCCCTCACGAAAATCGGTTCCGTTCGGTTTGCCTGTCGTCTGCGGGTCGCCCAGATAGTCCAGCAGGTCGTCGGTAATCTGAAAAGCAATCCCCAGCTGACGCCCGAACTGCTCCAGAGCGTCCAGCACATGGGGTTCGGCGTCCACCAGATAGCCTCCGATACGGCAACAGCCCGCTAAAAACTCGGCGGTTTTACGGCGCACGACTTCCAGGTATTGCGCCTCACTCAGGTTTAGCTGGCGTCGGAGAAACACCTCCGCCACTTCGCCTTCGCTCATCTGGGTAGTGATTTGCGCGACCTGCTGAATAACCCGCAGGTCGCCGTCCATCGCCAGATGATACATTGCGCGCGCGAGAATAAAATCGCCCGACAGCACCGTGGCGAGATTGCCGTAGAGTGCATTCGCCGTGGGCTTGCCGCGGCGCGTGAAGGTCTGGTCAATCACATCGTCATGCACCAGCGTCGCCATATGAATCATTTCCATACAACCCGCGATACGGGCGAGCCGTTCCACACCGGCGTGCCCGTTGCGATAGAGCGCGCCGAACCGTTCTGGCGCAGCGGAGTAGGCACACAAAATCACCATCGCAGGGCGCAGGCGCTTGCCGCCCGCCGAAAGCAGGTGGCGCGTTAACGCCGTGAACTCCGGGATGTTCGTCTCCGATTGCGCTACCAAAAACGCCTCGACTGCCTCCATCTCTGGCAGAATCGGCGCCAGCATCTCCGGCACATTAATGGTGTGAGGACGCGCGTAAGAACGAATCATGGCTTAACCCCCATATGAACGCACACCACGCCGAAGGTGAGGTCGCGATAGCAGACATTCTGAAAGCCCGCCTCGCGCATCATCTCGGCGATGGTGATTCGGCTTTCATAGTGCTGAATCGACATCGGCAGATAGAGGTAGGCGTCGGCATGGCTAAGGCTCCTGCCGATGGCGGGCAAAATTTTGAGTGTGTAAAAATCGTACAACTTGCCCATCAGCATGCCCTGCGGGCGGTTGAGCTCCAGAACCGCCAGGCGCCCGCCCGGCTGAAGCACCCGAAACATCTCCCGCAGGGCGCGCGGTTTGTCTATCAGGTTGCGCAAGCCGAACGCAATGGTCACTGCCTCAAACTGGTTGTCAGCGAAGGGGAGCTGGAGCGCGTCGGCTTGAATCCATGTGATGTGGTTCAGCCCGCGGCGTTGTGCCTTGCGCTGACCCTGCTCCAGCATCGGGGCGCAGAAGTCGAGCCCAATCACCTCGCCTGCGGGTCCCAGATGGCGTGCAATATCGAGCGCGAGGTCGCCCGTGCCCGTGCAGAGGTCCAGCACATGGGCGTTCGAGGAGAGGCGCAACATGCGTACCACCTGATGGCGCCAGTAGTAGTGAAGCCAGAAGCTGAGAATGGAGTTCAGCAGGTCGTAGCGCGGGGCGATGCGTGCGAACATCTCGCGCACATACCGGCGCCGCTGCTCGTCGTGCCGCGCCCAGATCGGCGGCTCCATCTGCCACTCTGTGCGAGTTTTCACAATCGCAAGTTATTATACCCGCCAACAGGGTATAATCAGCATGGAGGTTCAACGCCATGCAGAACGGCTCTATCCGAACCATTCGTCTCAAGATACGGCGTCAGGACGGTCCGAACGCCCAGCCCTACTGGCAGGTGTTCGAACTCCCCTATCGCCCCAATATGAATGTGATTTCCTGCCTGATGGACATCCAGCGCAACCCTGTGGATAGCACGGGTAAGCAGGTCTCGCCTCCTGCATGGGAGGCGGCATGCCTGGAACAGGTGTGCGGCACCTGCACGATGGTGGTCAACGGCATGGTGCAGCAGGCGTGCGCCGCGCTGATTGATCAGGTCGGCAAGCGCAACGGCGACGCGATAGAAGTTACCTTAGAGCCGATGAGCAAGTTCCCGCTGGTGCGCGACCTGATTGTGGATCGCTCGCGGATGTTCGAGGCGCTCAAAAAGCTGCAGGCGTGGATTCCCGTGGATGGGTATCACGATCTGGGTCCGGGTCCGCGCATCGACGACCGCGTGCGCGAGCTGCGCTATGCCTTTGCCCGCTGTATGACCTGCGGGTGCTGTATGGAAGCGTGCCCCCAGTATAACGAGCGTTCCGCCTTTATCGGACCTGCGCCGATAGCGCAAGCCAAACTGTTCAACCTGCACCCGACAGGCAACACGCTGGAGTACGAGCGGCTGGAAGTGCTGACAGGTCCCGAAGGCATCACGGGCTGCGGGAACGCCCAGAACTGCGTGAAGGTCTGCCCGAAAGGCATTCCGCTGACCCGCGCGATTGCCGAGCTGAACCGCGATACCACGATCTACCGCCTCAAAAAGTGGCTGGGGATTATCCCTGACAGGGTAGTGGGCGAGGGCGCGGAGTGATGCGCATCCTGGTCACAAACGACGACGGAGTCTACGCCGAGGGCATTCGGGTGCTGGCACAGCATCTGCGCACGCTGGGCGAGGTGTTTGTGGTCGCGCCCGAGCGCCCTCGAAGCGCTGCAGGACACTCCATCACCCTCCATAAACCGCTCCGCCTGCACCGCGTGCATCTGCTGGACGGCACGATTGCCTACGCCACAAACGGCACGCCCACCGATTGCGTGACCCTCGGCGCGCATGCGGTCATGGAGCATCGCGTGGATCTGGTGGTGTCGGGCATTAATGCGGGTCCGAATCTGGGCTGGGATTTGACCTACTCTGGCACGGTGGCTGCCGCGATTGAAGGCGCAGTGCATGGGGTGAACGCCTTTGCAATTTCGCTTGCGGCGGAAGAGGTGCTGCCCCTCGCACGCTCCGACAGCGACGCGCCCGCGGAACCCCCCACCCTGCATTACGAGACGGCAGGGCAGGCGGCGGTGCAAATCGCCTCCATGCTGATGGAGCATCCCCTGCCCCCACACACCTTCCTGAATGTGAATGTGCCGAACCTGCCGTGGCACGAGGTGCGCGGCTTTCAGGCGACCGCACTCGGCAAGCGGCAATACGCTGACCGTATCGAAACCCGCGTGGACCCCGCAGGCAGACCCTACTACTGGCTCAGCGGTAGCCTTGTGGAAGACCGCGACCAGCCCGGCACCGATGTCTACGCTGTTGCGCATGGCTATGTGTCTATCACCCCCATTCATCTGGACTTCACGGCGTACAACCTGCTGGCGCCCCTGCACGAGTGGGTGGCGCAACTGAACGAACTGGCACGGAGGTAAAACCCGATGTATGTGCTGATTGCTGGCGGAGGCGATATTGGCTATCACCTGGGCAAAGCGCTTCACCAACACGGCTATGAGGTGCTGATTATTGAGAAAAACCGCAAACGCGCTGCGGAGCTGATGGACGAGATGGGCGAGCGCGTGATGTACGGCGACGCCTGCGAGGTGCGTGTGCTGAACGAAGCGGGCGCCCGCCGCGCCGATGTGGTGGTCGCCGCCACCGGCGATGACGAGGACAACCTCATCATCTGCCAGATTGCGCAGAACTTTTTCAAGGTCAAGCGCGTGCTGGCAGTCGTGCGCGACCCTCGCCACGAGGCGCTCTTTTTCCGACTCGGCATCCACGAAACCATCTGTAGCACGCGATTCATCTTCAATATTCTGGAGCAGGAAGTGGAGTATGGCGAAGTGCTGCCCATCGGTGCAATCATGCGGGGCGAGATTGAAGTGGTGGAAATTGAGGTAACCCCCGAATCGAAGGTGGCGGGCAAAAGCATCGGCGAGCTGGAGCTGCCGCCTAAAACCCTGCTCTCGGTCGTGGTGCGCAATGGGCAGCTGGTGCTGGGGCTGGCGAACCTGATTTTGCAACCGGGCGACACGATTGTGGCGCTGACCCCTGCCGAGCATGTGAAGCAGCTGGCTCGCCTCTTTCGGGGCGCCGCACGCTGATGCTTCAGGCAATCCAGATTGAAGCGGGCTACGGCGAACGCCCTATTCTGCGTGAGGTTTCGCTCACTATAGAGCGCGGCGCGTTGACCGCCCTGTTAGGACCCAACGGCAGCGGCAAAACGACCCTCGTGCGTGTGCTGGCGCGGGTGCTACGCCCCCACTCCGGGCAGTGCCTGCTGGAGGGACAGCCGTTTGATCAGATTTCTCCTGTGCGTTTTGCCCAGCAGGTGGCTTACGCCCCTCAGGAATCGCCTCCCGATATGGGCTTCACCGTCGCCGAGCTGGTGATGATGGGGCGCTATCCCCACCAAAAGGGGTTCTGGGGCGTCAGCGCGCGCGATTGGGAGGCGGTTCATCGGGCGATGGAATTCGCTGGAATCGCGCATCTTGCCACGCGCAGGGTGGGGGAGCTCAGCGGCGGCGAACGCCAGCGAATCCATCTCGCCCGCGCTCTCGCCCAGCAGGCAAACTATCTGCTGCTGGACGAACCCACCGCTCACTTAGACCTGCGCCATCAGGTGCAGATTCTGCACGCCATCCGCCAGCACGCCCTGGAGCAACAGAAAGGGGTGCTGGCGGTGCTTCACGACCTGAACCTCGCCAGCGAGTACGCCGACTATGTGGCGCTGATGCACGAGGGACAAATTGTGGCATACGGTACGCCCGAGGCGGTGTTTGACCCCGCGATTCTGGAGTCGGTATACCACACGCCGACGCTGGTGCGGCGCAACCCGCTCACGGGCAAGCCGCTGGTGTTCGCTCTGACGCCCCAGACACCGCTCACTCTGGAGCCGAACGCGCCCTGTGCGTTTGTGATTGCAGGGGGAGGCACAGGCGCCGAGCTCTATTACGCGCTTCTGGAGCAGGGCTGGCGCGTCTGCACGGGCGTGCTGAACCTGCTGGACACCGATGAGGAGATTGCGCGTGCCCTCCAGCTGGAGCATCTCACCGAGCCGCCCTTCTCGCCCATCTCCGAGCCGAATTTTCAACGGGCATGCCAGCTGGCGCGTGGCGCGCACGCCGTGGTGATTGCCGATGTGCCCTTCGGACACGGCAACCTGCGCAATCTGGAGGTGGCTCTGCATGCACAGCAGGCGGGCGTGCCCGTGTACGCCCTCTGTGAACGCCCCTTTGAAAAGCGGGACTACACGCACGGGCAAGCAACTGCTCTCTGGAATCAGCTGCTACAGGGGGGAATGCGATGCTTCGACAATCTCAAGGCACTGATGGAAACGCTTGCGGATGCCTCACCCCCAGAAGAGGGGGATGAGGCATCGCAGAAGGGTTAGCAGCCCGCGCCAAAGTTGAACAGCACGGTCAACAGGTCCGCATCATCCACCACGCCGTCGCAGTTGGTGTCTTCCGCGCCGCCCGTGCCGCCAAAGGCAAACAGCACCGACAACAGGTCCGCATCATCCACACAACCGTCGCTGTTGACATCCCCGTTGTTTGATTGGCATCCCCCAGTGGATGCCCAGAACGCCATCATGCCACCCCAGATGGTGACATTTGTCATGTTCTGGCACAGACCGTTATAAGCATAGTTGTAGCACTCGCCCGTGCCATGGTTATAATCGACAGGGTCGTCATCATCCCACTGTTTGGGGGTGGAGGTGCCAATCCCCGTAATCTCAGGGCTCCAGAGCATTGGCTGGGCGCCTGCTGCTGGCGTTACAGTACCTGTGGTGGAGTCAAACGCGCTGGCGTACACCACCACATAGCCGCCCAGAACCCCGTTGCTGTCGGGTTGTGATGGCAGCTGAAGCCCGCCAATCGGGTTCAAACACACCGTGTCGGAGTAGTAGCCTAACCCGATACTGGAAGGAAGCGAGCCGTAGTCCAGAACAACCCCTTCAATCGCGGAGTTCGTGGCTTCGAAGATATCGTGAACATCGGTAGCGCAGGTGGTGTCCAGATCTTCAACAGTGAACACCAGCACCACACAGTTCTGGCTGTTGCCCTGACCGCCTGCGTTCCAGAACCATGCGTGCGCCAGCGAGGTAGCGACCCCACCGTTATACTGGCTGTCCACGAGGGTCTCAATATCGTTCGCGTAGTAGGGGTTGTTGTAGGCATCGCCAAAGTAGTAGCGATCATCAGGCGCGAAGAGACTATCGCAGTTCTCGCCGCCCGTGGGGTTGCCATTCGCGTCAGCGCCGAAATGGTCCCACACCAGCACCTCGTTCGGGTCGCAGGGACCCGCTGGCGCAAAGTCGCCGACCTGAACCCAGGGCGTTACGGGCACGAGCCGCCCGTTTTCCACGCGCACCTTCATCATGCGCTGGGGGCGCACAGAGATTGCAGGTCCCTCGTAGCGTTGGAAACTGCTCTTGTGTGGCTTGCCGTCTGCAAACGCCATACCTAATGTCAGCGTGGCTGCAGTAAAGACCCAGAACATCGTTCGTCGCATATGCATAATCCTCCTTTCGGTAGGGCGGTTGGGTTCGTCCCTGATGCCTACCATAGAGGCATTAGACGCTATCATGGGAGCTACAGTTCGCCATGATGGGCTGATAATGCCTAAATTGCCCGCTGTTGTGCGATAAATTGCGCATACCAGTGCGCGCTCCGCTTGGGAATGCGCCGCTGGGTCTCAAAATCCACATAGAGCAGCCCGAAGCGCCTGGAGTAGCCAAACGCCCACTCGAAGTTATCCATCAACGACCAGTAGAAGTAGCCTTTCAGGGGCACGCCCTCTTCAAGCGCCCGATACGCCTGCTCCAGATGGGCGCGAATATATTCTTCACGCAGGGGGTCGTCCACCTCGCCGTTCTCGTTGAGCGTGTCGGCGAACGCCGCGCCGTTCTCGGTGATATAAAGCGGAACCGCGCCGTAGGTCTCGTGGAGCCACTTCAGAATTTCGTAAAGCCCCTGCGGATAGACCTCCCAGCCCATCTCAGTGTGAAGCGCCTGCTGGGGGACGGTGCGCGAACCGAAGGGGCTGTCGGCGTCATACGCCAGCACATTGCGCGTGTAGTAGTTCACCCCGATAAAATCAATCGGGGTCTGAATCACCTCCATATCGCCCGAACGCACAGGAGGCGCGAACTCACCCACGAAGCTCAACACCGTCTGCGGATATTCGCCTACGAAAATCGGGTCTAAAAAGTATTGATTGATAAACTGATGCCAGAGCAGGGCGACTGCCTGATCTTGCGGGTTTTCACTGGCGGGTTGCTGGGGTCCGAGGTTGGTCACGATGCCGATCTGGGCGCCCGGAATGTCTAATGCCCGAAGCGCCTGCACTGCCAGCGCGTGCCCCAGCAGCAGATGATGCCCTGCGCGGCTGGCAGCGCCAATATCGCGCATCCCGGGTGCATGCTGTCCCATCAGGTAGCCCAGCGCCATCACCACCCACGGTTCGTTGAGGGTCGCCCAGAGTTTCACCCGATCGCCCAGAGCGCGAAACATCAGCTCCGCATACTCGGCGAACCACGAGGCGCACTCCCGATTTGCCCAGCCCCCCTCGTCTTGCAGAGAGGCGGGCAAATCCCAGTGATAGAGAGTCACCATTGGCGTAATGCCATTCTGAAGCAGGGCATCCACCAGCCGCTGATAAAAGTCCAACCCTTTTGTGTTGACCCTGCCACGCCCTTCGGGCAGCACCCGCGCCCACGCAACCGAGAACCGATAGGCGTTCAGCCCCAGTCGGCGCATCCACTCGATGTCTTCGCGCCAGCGCCGATAGTGGTCGCACGCCACATCGCCTGTGTCGCCGTTCAAAATCGTGCCGGGCGTGTGGCTGAACCGATGCCAGATGGACATGCCCGCGCCGTCTGCCAAAGGCGAGCCTTCGATTTGATAGGCGGCGGTCGCCGCGCCCCACAAAAAGTCCTTCGGGAATCGCATAGCGGGTATAATACCCTCTCGATACGCAGGAGGAGGCAACCGTGAATAAACATTTTATCTACCTGGCGATTATCGTAGCCTTAGCAGGACTCGCGGCTTACGCCCTCTTCGGCTGGAAAGAGCCAATCCGTCAGGGGCTGGATGTCAAGGGCGGGATTCGAATGACTCTGCGGGCGGAGGTGGAAAAACTCACCCCCGAAGAGCAGAAAACATGGAGTCCTGAACGCATGCGCCTGCTGGTGGATATCCTGCAGAAGCGCATCGACATCCTGGGTGTGATTGAGCCGACGATTTATATCAAGGGCGATACGGAGCTGGTGATTGAGCTGCCGGGCTTCACCAACGAGGAGGAAGCGCGCGAACTACTCCAGACCACCGCACGGCTGGAGTTCCGTTATCTGAAAGATGTACGCAGTGAAAAGAATCCCTTAGGGCGCTATGAGATTGTGATAGACAAAGATGAGCGCGGCGAAGAGATTGTGCGGTTTCGCGATCTGGGCGACCCGAAGGAACCGGGGCGCCTGATTAAGGAGGGCACTCCCGAATACCTGCAGATTATTCAAAACAGCCCGCTGATTGTTTCGGGCGACGAACTGGAGCGCGCGGAAGTGACCCAGCAAGCCATCAGCCCCGAAGTGCTGCTGATTTTCAATCGGGAAGGTCAGGACAAGTTCGCCCGCGCCTCGACGCTTTATTTGAAAGAGCATATCGCGATTGTGCTGGACGAGAAGATTATCTCCGCGCCTGTGATCCAGTCGCCAAATTTGCGTGAGCCTGTCATTCAGGGCAACTTCACCCTGCGTGAGGCGACGCGCCTGCGCGACCTGCTGAACGCCGGTGCTTTGCCCGTGAGCCTGAGCGTGGAATCGATCAGTCGTGTGGAAGCCACCCTGGGCGAGCGCGCGTGGGAGCGCATCCTGCAGGCAGGCGCGATTGGCGTGGCAGGCGTGATGGTCTTCATGGTCGCCTACTACCTCCTGCCCGGTCTGATTGCGGTAATTGCGCTCGTGCTCTATATCCTGTTCGCGATTGCGCTCTTCAAGTGGGTGGGCGTGACCTTCTCGCTCCCCGCGATTGCGGGCTTCGTGCTGTCTACGGGCATGGCGGTGGACGCCAACATCCTCATCTTCGAGCGCCTCAAGGAAGAGCTGCGCCTGGGCAAGACGCTGCTTTCGGCGATTGACGCGGGGTTCAAACGCGCCTTCTCAGCGATTTTCGACTCCAACCTCACCACGCTGATTACCTGTCTCATCCTTTATTACTATGGCACAGGTCCCGTGCAGGGGTTCGCCACCACGCTGGCGATTGGTGTGCTGATGAGCTTCTTCACGGCGATTACCTGCACGCGCACGCTGCTCTATGTGCTGGTGGGGCTGGGCGTGCATCCTTCGCCGAAGTGGTTCGGGCTGGCGCGGCAGGTGGGCGTAGAACTGAGCAGCGACCTGAGCGTGGCACGCGATCGGTTCGATTTCGTCAGCAAGCGCGGGCTGTATTACACCGCCAGCGCCGTGCTGATAGCGATTGGGCTGTTCTTCTGGTTCGGGCTGGGCGGTCTGAAGCCCGGCATCGATTTTGCAGGTGGGAGCGAGATCGTGCTGAGCAAGCCACTGCCACCCAATGCACCCCCCGATGCGCAGCCAGAGCCAATTCAGGCGACCATTTCGGAGGTCGTTTCGTTGTTGCGCAAGGCGGGCTTTGAGAAGGTTGGCGCCCAGTTTGCAGAGGGCAACCGCCAGTTGATTGTGCATGTGGCGGAAGCCACCGAAGCTGACAAAGCGAAGGTTCTGGAGGCGCTCAAACCGCTGGGCGAACTCAAAGATGTGAGCTTCGCCAGCATCAGCCCGCGCGTGCGCGCCGAAACCGTGCAACGCGCTATTACCGCCGTCACCCTCGCGTTGATCGCCATCTTGCTCTATATCGCGGTGCGCTTCTCGATTGAGGGCGGCTGGAGCGGGTTCAAGTTCGGAATCGCGGCGATTATCGCGCTGGCGCACGATGTGCTGTTCACCGTCGGCGCGATGGCAGTTCTGGGCTACACGCTCGGCTGGGAAGTGAACGCGCTGTTCCTGACTGCGCTGCTGACCCTGATCGGGTTCTCCATCAACGACACGATTATTGCTTACGACCGCATCCGCGAGAACCTGCGTCATCGCGCGCGCGGCGACACGCTGGCGCAAATCGTCAACCGCAGCCTGAACCAGACGCTGGCGCGCTCCATCAATACCAGCCTGACGCTGGTGATTGTGCTGATTGCGCTCTGGATTTTCGGCTCGGTAACGCACGACCTGCGCACCTTCTATGTAGCGATGACGATTGGCGTAATTGCGGGAACCTACTCTTCTATCTTCATCGCCAGCCAGATTATGGTGAGCTGGCAGGGTGCGGCAGAGCGTATGCGCGAGCGCCAGATGGCTGCGGCGAGGGCAACGGCGGTACCCTCCAAACCAGCGTCGGCGCCCTCTACCCCAGCCCAGACCTCAACTCCTGCTGCCAGCGAGCAGGATGCCACCCCGAAAAAGAAGGCACGCGCCGCGCATGTGGGCAAACGCAAGCGACGCTATTGACGCGCACGCGGGGGCGTCTGCCCCCGCGCTTGTTTTAAACACTCGCCGCACGCTGGCGCAGGCGGCGCTTACTTTCATAACAATAGCGCGTGTCGGGAAATAGTTTTTCAGGGTTCAGTCTATCCTGCGGATTGAACACCGCTTTGATGCGCTTCATGGTCTCCAAATCTGCCTGCGAAAACATCTGGCGCATCATCGCGCACTTTTCCACGCCAATCCCGTGTTCGCCCGTAAGGCTACCGCCTTCGCGCAGGCAGAGCGCCAGAATCTCGTCGCCTGCTTCCACCACACGCGCCACCTGATCGGGGTCGGAGTCGTCAAACAGCAGCACGGGGTGCAGGTTGCCGTCGCCTGCGTGAAACACATTTGCCAGCGGCAGCCCGTATTTCCGGGCAATCTGGCTCGCCTCGCGCAGCACCTGCGGTAGTTTGGAGCGCGGGATGACTCCATCTTGCGTCACGCATGAGGGCGCGAGGCGTCCCAGCGCGCCAATCGCCTTCTTGCGGGCGTTCCAGAGGCGGGCGCGTTCCTGGGGGGTTTGAGCGCGGCGCACCTCGCGGGCGCGGTTGCGCTCGCATAATGCCAGCACCTCCGCCTCCTCGGCGGGCAGTTCTGCTTCCAACCCGTCCAGCTCTATCAGCAGCACTGCCTCTGCGTCCAGCGGGAAGCCATACTGAAACGCCGACTCGACTGCCTGAAGCGTCAGCGCGTCCATCAACTCCAGCGCGGCGGGGATAATGCCCGCGGCGATAATATCCGAAACCGTCTGGCTGGCATCCTCTAAGGTTTCAAACACGGCGAGCATCGTGCGCACGCTCTGGGGGTTGGGCGTCAGGCGCACGGTGGCTTCGGTAACAAACAGCAGCGTGCCTTCGCTCCCCACCACCAGCCCCACAAGGTCGTAGCCGTAGGGTTCGTCTTCGTCGCCACCCAGCTCCACCACCTCGCCGTCGGGCAGTACGCCCTGAATGGCGGTGATATGGTTCACCGTGACGCCGTACTTGAGCGTGTGAGGACCGCCAGAGTTCTCGGCGATATTGCCGCCGAGCGTGCATGCGCCCTGCGAGGAGGGGTCTGGCGCAAAGTGCAGGTTTGCGTGCGCCACCGCGCGACTGAGATGCAGGTTCACCGCCCCTGCCTGCGCCCGTAGCCGTCGGTTGCGCACATCCACCCACAGGATGCGGTTCATCCGGCTGGTGACCACCACGATCCCGCCGTTAACCGCCAGCGCGCCGCCCGATAGCCCCGTGCCCGCCCCGCGTGGAATAACAGGAATCGCCTGCTGATGCGCATAGCGCATAATCGCAGCGACCTGCTCTGTGTTCTGGGGCAACACCACCACGGTAGGCATCGCCTTCTCAATCGTATAGGCGTCGCAGTCGTAGGTCGCCAGCGCCACGGGGTCGGTAATCACGCCATCCGTCCCCACAATCGCCGCAAGGTCACGGGCAAGGCTTGCGGTGTTCATAGGGAAGCAATTTCGCACTCTTTTGATGGAATCCTCGCAATTGATCTCCCCTGACTTCCCGCGACGGGAACCTGTTGCCACTCATGTCAGTATAATTGCGGTGCAGGTGAAAAACAGATGACCGTTAAGGAGATCTCGCTGTATCACCTCACGCACATTCAGAATCTGGAGGGGATTATCGCGAGTGGTCTGCTTTGCGACAAAAAAGCGCAGGGTCGCAGTCCCCGAAGCATTGCCTACCCACATCTGAAGGCGAAGCGCCAGAATTGTCGGGTTCCTCTTGCGCCTGGCGGCGTGGTGGCGGACTACGCGCCGTTTCATTTCGCGCCGTGTTCGCCCATGCTGTACGCCATCTTCAAGGGCTATGTCCCGAACGCGCCTGGACAGAGCCAGATTGTCTACCTTGTAACCACTGTGGGACAGGTTCTGGAGCGGGGGCTGCCCTGCGTGTTCACAGACCGCCATCCGCTCTCGCCTTCCGTGCGGTTCTATAACAACCCAGACCTGCTCCCGCAAGTGATACGCTGGGACATCATGCGCTCCGAGTACTGGCACGACACATGGGAGATTCCCAACCGCAAGAGCCTGCGTCAGGCGGAGTTTCTGGTGCATGACTACCTCCCCTGGGAGTGCGTGGTCATGATTGGGGTTTACGACAGCAGCATGCTCCAGCATGTGCAGAGCCTGCTTCAGAACGCGCCGCATAAACCGGTGGTGCAGGTCTGCCGAAGGTGGTATTATTAATGCAGGAGGCGACGATGATTCGATTCGAACGGGGCGACTTGCTGGCGGCGCAAGCGGAAGCGCTGGTCAACACCGTCAACACAGTGGGGGTGATGGGGAAGGGTCTTGCGCTGCGTTTCAAAGAGCTGTTCCCCGAAAACTACGAGTTCTACAAAGCGCAGTGCGAGAAGGGCGAAGTGAAGATTGGCAAGGTGCTGGTGTACGAGGTCAGCGGGCGTTTGTATCCGCGCTATATCATCAACTTCCCCACCAAGCAGCACTGGCGCGGGCGCTCGCGGCTGGAGTACATCCAACGCGGCTTGCAGGACCTGGTGCAGGTGGTGCGCGAACGGGGGATTCGCTCTATTGCTATCCCGCCGCTGGGCTGCGGGAACGGCGGGCTGGACTGGAACGAGGTGCGCTCTCTGATTGAGCAAGCCTTCCAGCCGCTTGCCGATGAGGTAGAGGTGATTATCTACGCCGAGACCACCGCGCCGCCGAAGCCCGAACACGCCGCCTACCTGCATGCGCTGGACACTTACCTGCAGATGGCGTGGGTCGCTACCGAGCCTGAGCTGGAACAGGTCGCGCAGCTGGTGTGCCTGTACGCGCCTGCCCAGAGGCGTCGCCTGCGTCCCAAAGCCCTCATGAAAGAGGCGCTCAAGCAGGGCTATCTGAAAGACTCGCAGCTGGCGCAGGGCAAACAAAACCGCGTCTATGCCATCCGCTCGGAGGCGGTTCTGCAGATGGCGCAGGAAAGCCTCGCGAAGCATCCAGAGTGGCAACGGTCTCTTGAGACACTGCAGGGGCTGCTGGAAGGGGCAGATTGCCTGATGGCGCTGGAAGAGGCGGTACGCGCCGCGACTCTGTATCGCGCCCACGCGGAGAACCCCGAACGCAAGCCGTATTTTAAGGCGGCTTGGGAGGCGCTCCAGCAATCAGGTGTTGCGAACTCTCGCAAGGGCTAATTACGCGCTTCAGGAGGACATGCCCTTCAGCGCCTGTGCTGTGTAATCCGACGCTTCCACTCGTCAATTTTCATCAACGCTTCCACAGGGGTCAGGGTTGCGGGGTCTAACTGGCGCAACTCTTCAATAATCGGGTGTTCCTCCGCCTCGAACAGGGTGAGCTGGAGTTTCTTCGTGCGCACGGGGATGCTCCCCTCGTTGGGGGGTGTGATGGCGCTCTGCACACCGCGCCGTTCAAACTCGCGCAGAATCGCCTCCGCGCGCTCCACCACCTCGGGTGGAATGCCCGCCATGCGCGCCACATGCACCCCATAACTGCGATCCGTACCCCCTGGCAACACCTTGTGGAGCCAGAGGATGCGCCCCTCCTGCTCTTTCACCGCCACACGGAAGTTCGCCACGCCCTCCAGTCGGTTCGCCAGCTCGTTCAGATAGTGATAGTGGGTGGCAAACAGTGTTTTGCACCCCAGCGCCTGCAGGTATTCCGCCACCGCCCATGCGATTGCCAAGCCGTCATAGGTGCTGGTGCCGCGTCCAATCTCGTCCAGCACGACCAGACTGCGCGGCGTGGCGTTATTGAGGATGTTGGCGGTCTCGGTCATCTCCACCATAAAGGTCGATTGCCCCGTCGCCAGCTCGTCGCGTGCGCCCACGCGGGTGAAGATGCGGTCTACAATCCCAATCTCGGCACGGTCCGCTGGCACGAAGCTGCCGATGTGCGCCATCAGCACAATCAGGGCGTTCTGGCGGATGTAGGTGGAGTTATGGCTCACGAAGCCCTGCGCGATATACTGATGGTCAGGCTCTACGGAGAGGTCGTAGACCTCGGCGTAGCCCCCAGCCAGCTCGGCAACGCTGTCGAACAGGATGCCCCCCACATTCGGCATGCGTGTCGGGGATGCATTTTCCCGACGCTGCCGCTTGCGTGGCAGGCGGAAGCCCACAATCTGATGGAAAAGAATCGCGTTCTCGCCGTAAATCGCTATCTCATAATACGGCTTGCTCTTCACGACTTTTGTGCGTCGTGAAGCCACAATGCCGAGGTTGAGCAAAATCAGCTGCACCTGAAGCGCCATGCGTTCCGAGGCGGTGGTGAGGAACACATTCCCGTACTTGCTACTCACATAGCCATCCGTGTCGAAAAGCCCTTGCAGGAACGCTACCACACACTCACGGGGCGCCCGCAGGATACAGTCGGGTATGCACTTGCTTTCCGCACTCGCGTAGTTGAGTCCGATGTGTGCCAACCACTGCCGAATCTGCAGGCTGGTAATCGCGAAATCTTTCCCGTTCGCCTTGTGGCAGGGGGTGTAGCCGAAAAGCGCCTCTGAGAGACGACAAAACTCGTCTATCAGGAACGGGTCTTTGTTGGAAAAGTTGATGGCATGCGTGTAGGTCAGGGTTCCATCGCCGACTATCAAGCCAAGCCAGTAAGCCAGTTCGGGCGTGAGCTGGCGCGGAAGGTGGTATGTGCGGGTGTTGTGATGGGGATTCGCGAAGTCAGGCGTCGGCAGCTCCGTTTGACTGCCCCACAGATTAAAGCCGCGAGCAATTGCAACGCAATCGCCAACCTTCAGTTCGCCCAGAGGCATCCAGCCTTCGCTCCCATCGGGGCGGCGTACCCAGACCTTATGCTCAGGCGTGCCCTCCAGCATGTAGCCCAACCGGGTCGTGATACGGATTGTGGGCTGCCAGCCGCCGCGATAAAAATGAGTCGCTCGCTGAACACCATAAGCCGTTTGAACCTCGGCGTGGATGGGGGTGAACTCTCCCACAGGGGCGTCGCTGGGCATCAGGCTCTTCAGGGTTACGATGCCCTGCGGTGTGAAAATCAGAGTATCCCCCACCAAGCACTTCCCGCTCATATTGGGTCCCGTGAGAATAATCAACCGCTGCTGGGGGTGGAGATGAACATCGTTGGGCACGAAGGGATGTTCACTGTAGCGTTCCACAACAGGGTGCCGCCCGCCGATAATCAGGATTCGGTCTTCCATATCCACCACAGGGCGCGTATAGTTGTTGCGGACGGCGTTTTCGGCAAAGGCGCACAGCACATCCAGCTCCGCCAGCGCGCGGGCGAGGGTTTGCAGAGCGGGCGTGTGGCGTGCCACTTCATCCCGAATGCGACAGAACAGCTCATACTCCAGGTTGTTGATGCGCTCTTCTGCTCCCAGCAGGATGGCTTCCTGCTCTTTCAGTTCGGGCGTGATAAAGCGTTCCGCATTCGCAGTGGTCTGCTTGCGGATGTAGTGCGGGGGCACTTTGCTCAGATGGGGCTTGGAGACCTCAATATAATAACCAAACACGGCGTTATAGCCCACCTTGAGTGAGGGGATGCCCGTGCGGTTGCGCTCCTGCGCTTCCAGTTCGGCGATCCACTGCTTACCTTCGGTGCGCACCGCGCGCAGGCGGTCCAGTTCGGGGTCGTAGCCGTCTCGAATGATGCCGCCCGATTTGAGGTCGTTGGGCGGGTCGTCTACGAGGGCGCGCTGGAGCAGGTCGGCGAGCGTTTCGAGGGGCATAAGGCGCGGCGCGATCTGGCGCAGGAGCGCGGGCGGGTTTTCTACCGATTCCAGCAGGGCGTTCAGCTCCGTGTGCAGGTCGGGCACAATCTGCAGGCTATTGCGCAGGGCAACCAGATCGCGGGCGCTGGCGGTGCCCGTGCTGGCGCGGGCGGTGAGTCGCTCTAAATCTGCCAGTTTGCGCAGGCGTTCACGAAGCGCATCGCGAGTCAGGCTGTGCTGAATCAGCGCCTCCACGGCGTCCAGCCGCTCGTTGATGGGGTCAGGATGCAGCAGGGGTTCATCCAGCCAGCGTTTGAGCAGGCGTGCGCCCATCGGCGAGCAGGTCGTATCCAGCACCGAGAGCAGTGTGTAGCGGCGGGAGCCGTCCATCAGGTTCTGGGTTAGCTCCAGATGGCGGCGCGCCACCGAGTCCAGATACATAAACCGCTCCACCGAATAGGTCGCCAGCGTGCGGATATGGTGCAGGGCGCGAATCTCGTTGTGCTGGAGGTATTTCAGCACCAGCGCGGCGGCGTCCAGCCCGCGCGTATACTCTTCGCAGCCGAACCCACGCAGCGAGTCCACCTGAAAATGCTCCAGCAGCAGCCGCCGCGCGTCGCGCCCCACCCACTCCTGAAGGGGCACAGGCGTGATGGCAGCGTCGGTCTGCTCCTTGAGAAGCTGAATCAGTTCGCTCTGGTCTTCGGGCACAAGAATTTCGGCAGGCTGAAGGCGAAAGATTTCGTCCAGCAGTTTCTCCATGCGGTTCTCGCCTGCGATTTCGGTGGCGAGGAACTCGCCTGTAGACACATCCACGACGCCCAGCCCATGCACGGGTTCGCCAATCACGGCAGCGACGAGATAGTTGTTGGCGCGAGCATCGAGCATCGAATCTTCCAGCACCGAGCCGGGGGTCAGCACGCGCGTGACGCGCCGTTTGACCAGCCCTTTGGCAAGCTTGGGGTCTTCTACCTGATCGCAGATAGCGACGCGGTAGCCTTTCTGCACGAGTCGGGCGAAGTAGCGCTCATAAGCGTGAATCGGCACGCCTGCCATGGGGATGCGCCCGTTGCTGCCGTCCTCGCGCCCTGTCAGCACAATCTCCAGCTCGCGGGCGGCGATTTCCGCGTCCTCGCCATAGAACTCGTAGAAGTCGCCCACCTGCATCGCCAGCAATACATCGGGATGCTCCGCCTTAATCCGAAAGTATTGCTGGAGGATGGGCGTCTGCGGTCGGAAGCCGGCGCTCATGGATACGGGAATTATACCCGCCAAGAAGCAACTCAACACGCACCAGCAAACGATGCAGAAGCGCGACAAATGGTTCCGCATAGGGCGCGGGCGGTAGGATTATAGAACCTCTCCACGAAACTCTTGTTCACGGTATACTCTTTCAAGGGAGGCAACGCTGATGTCCGAACACGATGCGGAACGCCTCGCATGGCGCGCCTATC
>Ga0072500_140559_pt1 | contig 38267 bp, 37 predicted proteins | sample GBScelen77Swater_FD_63803 | JGI IMG/M metagenome (GOLD analysis project Ga0072500, IMG submission 63803) | Hot spring microbial communities from Great Boiling Spring, Nevada - cellulolytic enrichment S 77C v2 (version 2) | ecosystem: Environmental > Aquatic > Thermal springs > Hot (42-90C) ...
TGCGGTGCGGCCGAGGCGGGTAACAGGCAGCCACAATCCTCGCAAGCTCCGTGGTAGTTTTTATGGGCCGATTTTTGACGATGGCTTTGGCGATTCTTTCCGCGTACCTTTCCTCCCCGTACTCCCAAAGGATTCGGGCAAGTTCCCGCTCGGAAAGCTCGTTCACCAATTTTTCGGCAGTGATGGGATTATCTGGGTCCATGCGCATATCCAAAGGCCCTTCCTTTTGAAAGGAAAAGCCGCGCTCCGCCTGAGAAAGGTGCCAAGAGGAAAGCCCGAGATCGAAAAGAACACCGTCCACTTTTTCTACCCCAAGTTCCCGTAAAAGCGCTAAAAGGCTTCGAAAATTTCCCCGCACGGGGAGGAAACGGTCTTGGAATGGGCTTAGGCGCGAGGTGGCAATCCTTAGGCTTTCCGGATCCTGATCGATTCCGACCACTTTTGCCCCAAAAGAGAGGAGGGCCTCGGCGTGGCCGCCCGTTCCCACGGTGGCATCCACGATCACCTTTCCCGGTGCCGGCGCTAAAAAATTAAGGACCTCCGCAAGGAGAACAGGCTCGTGGAAGATGCCAAAACCCCGGCCGTGTTCCATCACAGCTGGCAAAGCCTTGGGCCGGGAAGCCCGAGTTCAGCGAGCTTCTCCGGGGTAGGAACCCCCCGCTCGTCCCAACCCCGGAGCCGGTAGTACTCCGAAAGCCAGCGCCGGAAATCCTCGCTGGTGAAGCGCCGGCCAGCAAAAAGCCCAGCCTCATGGGGCTCAGCAAAAAACCTTTCCGGAAGGGTGTCCTCCTCTCGGCCGCGGGCAAGGTTAATCAGGCGGTGCAAGTTCTCAATGCGCTCGCCCGCGCGCAGGAAATCCCAAGGAACAAGCTCCATCCCCGTAAGAGCACAAAATAGCGGGGCAAGGCGATCAAAACCAAAGGGGAGAAAGTCGCAGACAATGAGGGAATTTCTTGCCGCGACCTCGTCTTGGCCCTCCTTCACAAATTTGGGGACGGCTTCCACGGAAAGCACGCCCTGCATCTCCGCAGTGGCCGACCAAAACCGCGTGTGGGAAGCAAAATCCGCCGTGGCTAAGGAAAAGCCCATCGAGGCACATCCTTTGGGGTTCACCCCGGAAAGCTCCATTCCCCCGACCTGGATAGCAAAATATTGGGCTTCCTCCCCAAGCTTTTCCGCAGCGATACGCGTCCCTTCAGCAAGAAGTTCACCAACCCCCTCGCGGAAAGCGATCTGACGGATGAGGGTAAAGACTCCTTCGGCGTCCCCGAAACGGAAGGGCAAAGGAAGAAAGCCCCGCTCGGAAGCCTCCAGGGCAAAGGAGATCACTACCCCGGTGGAGATCGTGTCTAGCCCAAGATCGTCGCAGAGGAAGTTTGCGTAGGCCACGGCTTTGGCACTCCCGATTTCCAAGTTGGCGCCCAAGAAAGCGGTGGTCTCGTACTCCGGCCCTTCAAGCTCAAAACCATCCCAGCGCGCCAGTTTCCCACAGCGAATGGGGCAGTTGAAGCATCCCCGTGGCTCCCAGGAAAGCTCCCGCTTCATCGCCTCGGAGGTGATCCCTTCAAATCCGGGAAAGCGGCAAGCCTGGAAATTGCGGGTGGGAAGAAAACCCGCTTCCTGAGCCATGCGGATCCACATGGTGGTCCCAAGCTCCTCCCGCTTTTTCCGCATGGGGTGGGAAAGAAGGTCCTCAACGAGCTTTTTATTGAGCTCATGAAAGCGAGGCTCATCGGCAATGGGAATCTTTTCCGATCCGGGAGGGACCACGATGGCCTTTAGGTTTTTCGCGCCCATGACAGCGCCGGCGCCGCCCCGGCCGAACTGGCGCCAGAAACCTGTGCCAATGCAGGCAAAGCGCACGCCCCTTTCGCCCGCCGGGCCGATGCTCGCCACCACTGCGCCCGGATGCCTTTCCTTGAGCGCTTTTTCTGTGGCGAAAATGCCTTCTCCCCAAAGCTTTTCCGCCTCGTGAAAGAGGACGTTATCCGGCCGAACCTCAAGGTACACGGGCTTTGGACTTTTTCCGAGGATAAGGAGGCCATCGAGGCCAAGCTTCCGCAGGGCCGGGCCGAAAAACCCGCCGGCATGGGAGTCCACCGCGGAGTTCGTGAGGGGCGAGAGAAACACAACACACGAGCGGGCTGAAGTGGGAATGGGGCTCCCCGTCACCGGGCCGGTCAAAAAGATAAGCGGGTTTTCCGGAGAAAAGGGATCGGGATCAAAGCCAAGGTCATAGAGCATCTTGAGACCCGCGCCTTTTCCACCCAAGAATTTCTCCCAAAGCTCAGGTGGCGGCTCCCAAACCTTGGACTTCCTTTGGGAGAGATCCACAAAGAGGATCCGGTGGAAATAACCTTTGTAGCTCATCGTAGCCCCCTGTGGATGGCCAAAAGGTCGGAAAGAACGGCGTGGCCGGTAACTTCCGGACCTGCGCCCGGGCCGACTACGGTGATTGCACCAAGGGGATCAAACTCCAAGGTGATGGCATTGAGAACGCCGGAAACCTGAGAAAGCGGATCGGAGAGGGGCAGGCGCTCCGGCCCCACCTTGGCCCTCACTTCCCCTCCCTCCCGGACTGCTTCCGCCACCAATTTCCAGCGAAAGCCCTCTTTGGGCGCGTTCTGAACCTCCTTGGGATCAAGCTTGGTTATTCCTTCGCAGGGAATATCACGGACTCGGAGATCTCCCCCCAAAACCAGGTTCGCAAGAATCAAAATTTTCGCGAGCGCATCGAAGCCCTCGACATCTGCCGTGGGATCGGTTTCGGCATAGCCCAGTCTCTGGGCTTCGGCCAAAGCTTCCTCATAGGTTTTCCCTGCCTCCATTTGGGTGAGGATGAAATTCGTGGTGCCATTGAGGATTCCTCGCACGCGGCGAATAGGGGTGGCGATCCCAAAATCGGTGAGGGAGAAAAGAGGAGTTCCGGCCATGACTGTACCCTCGAAGCGAAAATGCACCCTTTTTTCTTGGGCCAAAGCCAAAAGTTCTTTTCCAAAAAGAGCCACCGGGCCTTTATTCGTGGTCACCACGTGCTTTCCCAGAGAAAGAGCAGTGCGGATGTGGGAAGCCGCGGGCTCGCCGGTGGCAAGATCGGTGGGGGTGAGCTCCAAGACCACGTCGGCATTTGACTCCTTGATCACGGAGAAAGCATCAAGACCAGAAGGGCTTTCCCCAAGCTCCGAAAGATCCCGGTTTTCCTCCCAGGCCTTGGCCAAGACCATAAGATCCAGGCCTAAAGGCGAAAGAACCGTGCCGCGGCGAAGATCGTGCACCGCCACGATCTTCGGGGAAAATTCGAATCTCTCCCGAAGCCAAGGACCGTGGCGGAGAAGTACCCGAACGAAGCCGTACCCCACGTTCCCGTACCCGATCAAACAGAGTCGCATTGCGCTTGAGTATAACGCTTGGATAGGCCCCCAAAGGTTCGGATACTTGGTGCGGAACATGAACCGCTTCGGTGCAGTTTGCTTTTGGGGCATTTTGGCACTCGTGGGCCTTGGGGGATGGGCCTCACCCAAAGCGTTTTTGCCCATGGAAACCCACGATTTTGGGGAGATTCCCGAGGGCGTGCTCGTTTGCCGGGAGTTTTTGCTTCTGAACATAGGTGATGAGGAATTGGTTTTAGGCGCAGTGGCCCCAAGCTGCGTGTGCACCTTTGCGCCCCTTCCCCGGGATCGCCTCGCTCCCGGGGAGTCCCTTTCGATCACCGTTTGCTTCGACTCCAGCGAATACGGAGGGAAGAGAGTTTCCGAGTCCGTATCCATACGCACCAACGATCCCGAGCGTCCTTGGATCAGGCTTGGTCTTAGCGGTTATGTGCGGCCGGCCTTGCTCCACGAGGCCCCGGCCAAGGAACTTTTTTCTACGCTCTACCTTCTTTTGGACGTGCGGGATCCCGAGGCTTATGCCCGCGGCCACCTCCTCGGCGCGATCAATCTCCCTTATCCAAAACTTCCGGAACTCTCGAAATTCTTCCCGCGCGGGCTTCCCATTTTGATTTACGGCGAAGAAGCCGAAGCAGCCACGCAAATTCTGCGCGGTCAAGGGTTTTTAGCCCGCGCCTTGGCCGCGGATCCAGAACGTTGGTCCACCCTTTTTCGTTCCTTAAGCGTGGGAGAGCCCCCTCCTCCACCCAAGATCCTAGAGGGCGTTCCGGCTTTTCCCGCGGAAAATTTGGCCACGCGTTATCTTTTGCTCCTGGATCTGCGGCCGGCCGAAATTTTTCTGGAAGGAACCTTACCCGGAGCGATCCAAGCGAACCCTGAGGATCTTCCGCATTGGGCGGAATGGCTCCCTAAGGCCGAGGAGTTGGCAGAAGGCGTAAGTTTTCAAGTCTGGATACTGGATGAGGACGGGAAGGAGGCGGGTGAGGCCGCGTGTTTCCTTCGTGAAGCAGGGATTCCGGCGGTGGCCCTAGTGGGTGGGCTTGAGGATTGGCGGGCCCGCTATGGCCAAACCTGGTTGATCCCGCCATTTTGGGCCAAGAGCTTGGCGGTTCCTTAGCCGCTCAGCGAGATCTTGCGTCCCCAAAGGAAATCAAGTAGTCTTGCATTTGTGCTCAACAATGCAATAACCGAAGTTGCCGAGGATTTGGTGGCTTTGGGCCAGGCCTTGTCCCACCAGGCGCGGGTGCGAATCCTTGCTATCCTTGCAGAAGGCGAGCGCTGCGGCTGCGAGCTCGCCGAATTGCTTGGGCTCGATCCCTCCGTAATCTCCCGCCATTTGGCTTTGCTTGAGGGGGCCGGCCTCATTGTCTCCCGCCGTGAGAGGCAAAGGCTCCTTTGGCGGCTCGCCCACCCCAAAGTTCCCTTGATCCTAAGCTGTCTTGCGCGTCTTACCTGCGAAAGGGGGAAAAATGACGTGGTGGCAAGTCATCCTCAGCGGATTTGAGGCCTTAAAGGATTACATTGCCCTCCATGTGCTCACCTGCCTGATCCCTGCGTTCCTTTTGGCCGGAGCCATGGTCACTTTCATCTCCCGGGAGGCCATTGTGCGCTATATGGGCGCAGCCACAAGCAAACTCAAGGCCTTCGCGTTGGCGGCCGGCGGAAGTTTTTTCGTGGCCGCTTGCTCCTGCACAGTTATTCCTGTGGCAAGCGGGCTTTATTACGGCGGCGCGGGTGTGGGACCCGCATTTATCCTCCTTTGGGTTGCGCCTGCTGCAAACATTCTGGCTTTGGTCTATACCGGCACCATCCTCGGGGAAAAAATCGTGGCCGTAAGGCTTATCGCCGCCTTACTTATGGCCTTTGCGGTGGGTGGAGTGATGAGCCTGGCCTTCCGCAAAGAGGAGAAAGCCCGCGCGGAGCCCAACCCTAGCCAAACGACTCAAGTCCAAACTAAGGTCATGAAAAGACCGGATGTTATCCTGCTTTTGCTCCTTGTCCTTGCCCTTCTTGCCCCTAATTACATCGTGCAAAGAGGCCCCTATTACCAGAAGGTGATCGTCTGGGCTGTGGGAATGGCCATCGCTTTCGGCTACGCCTTTCTCACCAAAACCCGTGAGGAAATCGGGCATTGGATGAGGGAAACGTGGTGGTTTGTGCGGCTCATCTTTCCCCTTCTTTTGGCCGGAGTTTTCGTGGTGGGAATCATTGGCGCCCTCCTTCCCGAAGCCTGGGTAACGGAGTGGCTGGGCGGGGCGAGCCTCCGCTCTTCGTTTTTGGCCACTCTAATAGGTGCCATGAGTTACTTTGCCACCATGACCGAGGCGCCTCTTGTACACAAGCTCATGGGGTTGGGAATGGGGACGGGGCCGGCTTTGGCCCTCCTTCTCACCGGGCCGGGTCTGAGTCTTCCCAACTGGCTCGCCATCGCCAGAGTTTTCGGGGTGAAAAAGGCTCTGGTTTATGTGCCCACCCTCGTCGTTTTGGGAACGTTGGTGGGTTGGATCGCAGGGAATACGGTGCTGCGTTAAGGAGGTGAAGGATGCGGATCGAGATCCTGGGAACAGGTTGCCCAAAGTGCCAAGCCACCGAGCAGATCGTGCGCAAAGCCCTGGCGGAATTGGGCATGGAGGCCGAGGTGGTTCATGTGAGCGACCCCCGAAAGTTCGGGGAATACGGGGTGATACTTACCCCGGCGGTAGCCATCGATGGCCAGGTGAAGCTGAGCGGGTACGTCCCTTCCGTGGAGGAGATCAAGCGCCTTTTGGTTCGCTAACGCTCGAGGGCAAGGGCACGGCGTTGCGATCTCTCGGGAATGTGAACAGGGTTAGATAGATGAGCAAGCAAAAGAGAAAATGCTGTGACCTTGGGGGCCTCGACTTCATCGAGGTCAACGGCCGCAAAGTTGGGCTTATTGGGTTACCCCAGATTTTGCAGATGTCGCGGCCCTCGGGCTTTCCGACCCAGAGAAAATTGCCCAGGCTCTCTTAGCCTGCGCGGAAAAAACGGACTGGATCCCTGAAGAAAATCGTTCAGTTTACGCCGCTGCCCTTCTTCGCGAATATTTGGCAAAAATGGACGGGGATAAAGCTGATTAGCGCCATGCCTATTTTGCGAGGTTTTTTGCGTATTGAGACCTCCTTGCCGCCCTGCTACCCGGGCGAGGTGGAATGGGTAGAACCCGAGGCAGAATTGACCGACGATGTGAGCCCGGTTCTTCCTTACTTAAACGCCGTGATGAAAGGAACGATTTATGATCCCGAAAACCAAGTGCTAAATTTCAAATGGGGGGCCGGGGCATAACCCTTTATGCCAAGAAAATCGTAGTCACCCGTCTTAGGGACCAAAAGGATGCGGAAGAAGTGTTGGAGAAGTTAAGGAACCTGATCAACCGGGTGTGGGAGCAGCGCGACAAAATAAAACCCAGCTACAAAACGCGCGCAAAAATCACAGTTTTAGAAATCTACAAATACCTTCCCAAAACGAACTGCGGCGCCTGTGGAGTTCCCACGTGTTTAGCGTTCGCCCTAAAGATCATTGGAGAAGAAGCCTCCATCCAGGACTGTAAAACTCTTTTAGAGCCTGAACACAAAAGTGATCGAGAAAAGCTTTTGGCCCTTCTTGCGGAGGCTGGCTACGGTCGCTGAAAAGGGGAAAAGCGGAAAAAACCCAGGTGATCCCATCGTGCAAGAAGCCGCATTATCGGGGAAGATCGAAAGGCTTATGCGTACTAAAAAGTCGCTTCTTGTGATCGAAGACCTGTTTGTGGAACGTGAGGGGAAAATGATCCTGCGAGGTGTGGAGCTCGCCGTTGAGGAAGGCGAGATCCACGCCATCCTTGGCGCCAACGGAACAGGGAAGTCCACGTTGGCCTACACCATCATGGGGCTTTCCGGATACAAGCCCAAACAGGGACGCATCCTCTTTGCCAATGAGGACATCACAAAAAAATCCGTGACGGAGCGGGCAAAGCTCGGGATCACCCTGGCCTGGCAGCAGCCGGCAAGCTTTGAAGGTCTCACCGTGGGCGAGTACCTGGAGATTTCCCGCGGGGCTGGCCGAGGTTGCACTTCCATCGAGGAGTGCTTGGCCCTCGTGGGCCTTCCCCCAAAGAACTACCTCAACCGCACCCTGAACGACCGCCTTTCCGGCGGGGAAAGGAAAAGGGTGGAGCTCGCCGCGGTCCTGGCCATGAATCCTAAGCTCGCCATCCTCGACGAGCCGGACTCCGGAATCGATGTTCCCTCCCTCGACGACATCATGGAGGTAATTCGGCGCATGAACCGCGAGGGCACCACGGTTCTCCTCATCACCCATCGCGAGGAGTTCGCCCGCGCGGCCCACCGCGCTTCCCACCTCTGCGGCGGCCGGATCCTCAAAACCGGGGAATGCGAAGAGGTGGTGAGGTTCTACAAGAACTTCTGCAAGGAGTGCACCCACATCAACGAGCCGGAATTGGAAAGGGTGGAGGCGAAAAGCGATGCGCCAAACAATTGAGCGCGACTACTCCCGGGAATTTGCAGCTTTGGCGGAGATCCTGGAGAAGACGGGAGGAAACGCCCAGGCCCTGCGGAACCCAAAGATCGCAAGCCTGGTTGTCCACAAAAACCGCGTTCTTGACCTCAACGCTCTCCCGGGAATCGAGATGGAAATCGACCCCCTTCCTGATGGGGTTAAGGTCCACGTAGAAGTTAAGCCCTTTCTTATTCTGGAAAATCCCGTGCATCTTTGTTTTGGAGTGCTACCCAAGGAAGGGGTGCAGCGGATCCTCTCCACATTCGAAATTGGAGAAGGGGCTCGGGTGAGCTTTCTTGCCCATTGCTCCTTCCCCAACGCTGAAAAGGTTCAGCATATCATGGAGGCCAAGGTCCGCGTGGGAGAGGGGGCCACCATGGAGTACAACGAGGTCCATTACCATGGGCCATTCGGCGGTGTAGAAGTCCTCCCCATGGCCGAAATCCGTGTGGAAAAAGGCGGAAAATACCTCACCGAATTCAAGGTTGTCCAAGAACGCGTGGGACTTCTGACCCTGGATTACGACGTGTATCTTGGTCCAGAGGCCGTGGCGGAATTGGTCACCAAGGTTTACGGAAAAGGGAATGACCGCGTGCGCATCCGAGAAGCCCTGCACCTGGAAGGCCCATATGCCCGGGGATTGGTGAAAAGCCGCATTGTCCTTCAGGACCAAGCCGAAGCAGAGTTCACCGGCGAAGCCGTAGGGATCGGCCCTTATTCCCGCGGGCACATCGACTGCACGGAGATCCTCCGGGGAACGGAGGCCAAGGCCTCGGCAGTGCCCAAGCTCGTGGTATTGGACGAGCGGGCCAAACTTACCCACGAGGCGGCTATCGGCAGCATCGACCGAAAAGAGCTAGAAACCCTCATGGCCCGCGGGCTCACCGAGGAAGAAGCCGTGGAAACCGTGGTCCGCGGCCTCCTCCGCTAAGAGAAACCAGGTGGAAGCCGTGGGAGTAAATCCTGTGGAGCTCTAAAAGGAGGAGAGGATGAAGAAGATTCTTTTGGCCTTAGCTCTTTTGGGCACCGGTTTAGTGGGGCTTTCCGCTCCGAAGATCCAGGTGAGCACCGAGCTTTATGATTTCGGGGTCGCCGTGGATGGCACGGTGGTGGAATTCACCGTCACTATCACCAATGTCGGGGATCAAAGGCTTACCATAACCCGGATTTCCTACAACTGCTCCTGCACGAGTTACGAGCTTCCCAAACGGGATCTCAACCCTGGGGAATCTGTGGCCATGAAAATTCGGTTCAACACCACTGGCTATAGCCGCTATGTGCAGCCGGTTTCGCAGACGGTGACCCTTTACACGAACGACCCCACACGGCCCCAGGTGCCGATCACCGTGCGGGGGACAGTGAAAACCCTTTCGGCCCATGAGGCGCCCGCTAAAACCCTCAGCGATACATTCTATCTCCTTTTGGACCTGCGTGATCCCGAAAAATACGCGCAAGGCCACCTTTTCGGCGCGGTGAATATTCCCCTTTCTGAGCTTGAGGCCTGGGTGGAAAAGCTTCCTAAGGACCGAGTGATTTACGTTTACGACGAGACTGGGGAGAAAAGTGCCCAAGCCGTGACGCTTCTTCAGCAGAACGGCTTTATGCTGGTCCGAGCAATCCGCGGAGGCCTCGTGGGCTGGTGGCAGGAATTGGGCGAACTTTTCTTCGTTTGGGCAGAGGGAGTAACCCCCAGCGCGCCCCAGGGCTCCCCTTATTCCGGAACCTTCACGGTAACCCCTTCCCAGGTGGCTCGAGGCTATCAGGTTATCGTGGATGTGCGCCGGCCAGAGGAGTTCAAAGCCGGACACCTTGCCGGAGCCATCAACGTTCCCCTCTTCACCCAAAGGGAATTGATTGCTTGGGTCCGGACCTTGCCTCCTCAGCGCCAAGGCTATACCCTCAAACTCTGGATCGTTGACGAGGACGGCACCCGGGCTTGTTCCATTGCTAGCTATCTTAGGGACCACGGGTATCCTGAGGCCAAATGCCTCTTAGGCGGGATGAATTCCTGGAGGTCCCAGTACCAAGATGAGCTCATCTGGACCGAGAAATGAGGCAAGGAGGCTAGGGATGCGAAAGTTTTTGCTTTTGTGCTTCGCCCTTTTGGGAATGGTGGGATGGGCTTCCTCCGTGGAGCTCCATCTCTTTTGGTCCGCCACGTGCCCTGATTGCCATGTGATGAAGGCTTTTTTGGAGGAGCTCGCTCAGGAATATCCGGACCTCAAAATCGTCGAACACGAAGTGACTTTTGAGCCCGATAATTGGCGGCTCATGGTGACCTTGGCCCGCGCTTACGGCCTAAAAGAGGAGACGGTGCCCATGGTGTTCGTGGGGAATTTGGCCATCACCGGGATTGGCCGGGCCGTGGAGCTCCAGATCCGCGAAGAGGTGGAGCGGTGCCTTTCCCAAGGTTGCCCCTCGCCCATGGAACGCCTCCCCGAGAAAAAGGCGCGGGTTTTGAGTCCCCTGGAGATCGCTCTCCTTTTGGGGATCGTGGTGTTTGTGTTGTTCTTTGTGATCCGATGAAAAAGACACGGGTTCTGTTTCTGTGCGCCCACAACTCCGCTCGGTCCCAAATGGCTGAAGCTTTGCTCCGAGCCCTGGGAGGAGAAAAATTCGAGGTGGCCAGCGCTGGCCACGTGCCTACGGAAGTGCACCCATTAGCTATCGAGGTGATGAAGGAAATCGGCATTGATATCTCCCGCCAGCGAGCCAAAAGCGTTGCCGAACTTTTCGGTCAAACCTTCGACTATGTGGTCACCCTCTGTGGTGATGACGCTCCCGGATCCTGCCCATTTTTCCCGGGCGGCAAACACTACCTGCATGTCCCTTTCCCTGACCCCACAAAAGGTGGGCTTGAGGATTTCCGCAAGGTGCGCGACGCCCTGCGCACGTGGATTGAGCAAACTTTCCTAAAAGGGGAGATCCATGCGTAAAGCGCTTTTGGGAATTCTCGTATTGGTAGTTGGCCTTGCGGCGTTCTCCGTGGAGGTCCTTTTCTTCTACGATGAGGGCTGTCCCCACTGCAAAGAGGTGTGGAATTTTTTGACCGACCTCCAAAACCAAGGTCTTTCTTTTGAGCTCAAAGCCTACGAGATCCACGCTCCCGAAAACTGGCAGCTTCTTTTCCGCCTTCTGTCCGTGTACAGAGCGGAAGTGGGGCCTGTTCCTATGCTGTTTGTGGGCGATGTGGCGGTGGTATACGAAACCTTTTATGGCCTCGGCCCAACCCCACAACGCTTTTCGGGTCTGGCGTACCAAATGGTCTTGGAGGAGGTCATCCAGCAAGCCATTGAACAAAACGCACCTTCCCCTCTTTCCCGTCTGCCTCAAACCACCACCACCGCAGTTCTTGTTCTGCCGCCCGGCGAAACCCCTCTCATCCTTCTTTACCAGGACCTCGTGGCCCGCCTGAGCCTGGAGTTTCCCGAGCTTGGGATTCAAACCCTCGATCCCACCACCCCGGAGGGCCGCGACCGCTTCGAAAAACTCTCCCGCTTTTACGGAGCGAAAGGAGAGCCTCCTGCTCTCTTTGTGGGCAATCTCGCTTTGGTAGGGGACAAACTCTTTCTCCCGCGTAGGGAGCCCTTTCCTTATCCCAGCGACAAGGCGGAAAAAGTTCTTCGGGAGGAAATCAGCAAGGCCGTGGCGGAAAAAGCTGCGTCACCTTTGGATCGATTGAGCCTGCGGGAGAAACTCACCTTGGGCGCAGTGGTTGCTGGCGCAGCATTGGACTCCCTCAACCCCTGCGATTTTGCTGTAATGGTACTCCTTTTGGGAACACTCCTCGTGGTGGGAAAGCGGACGAAGGTAATCTGGGCAGGTCTTGCCTTCGCCGCTGGCGTGTTCGTCACCTATTACCTCACCGGCTTTGTCCTTTACTCCATCCTCGGAATAACCGTGGGAACCCGGGCCTTCCGGGTTCCCTTTATTTACGCGGTCTCTTCCTTGGCCATCTTGGTGGGCCTTTGGGAAATGAAGGACCTTCTTTGGTACGGGAAATGGTTCTCCATTGAGGTTCCCGAGCGCTGGAAGCCATCAGTGAAAAAACTCACGGCCAAAGCGATTTCCGTGCCCGGAGCGTTTGTTGTCGGCATGATCGATGCCCTTTTCCTTGCGCCCTGCACCTCCGGGCCGTATCTCGTGATCCTGACCCTCCTTTCCCAGACCACCACCCGGGTACAAGGGGCGCTTTGGCTTCTTTTGTACAACTTCATCTTCATCCTCCCTCTGATCGTCATTGCTTTCCTAGTCCACCTTGGGCTCACCACAACCGCGCGGGCGGAGCGCTGGCGCCAAGCCAAACTGGGCTGGCTCCACTTCACCACCGGATTGGTCATGGTTTTCCTCGGGGTGGGAATGATTGTGGGAACCTCCTTAGGTTACTTGTGAGGGGGTTGCTAAGCGGCAAGGCACAGGAAAACAACTAAAAAGCGCGCTTAACCCTTATTTCCAGCAAACTGCAACTGCCAAAGGGCCCAGAATAGCCCCTTCCTTTCCAAAAGCTCTTTCACCGGCCCTTCTTCCACCAACTTCCCGTCGTGGATAACTAGGACACGATCGGCATTGCGAATCGTGGAAAGCCTGTGGGCGATGGCAATAGTGGTGCGGCCGGCCATGAGGCGCTCCAGCGCTTCCTGCACCAAGGCCTCCGTGTGGGAGTCCACATTGGCCGTAGCCTCATCAAGGATCACAAGTTTCGGATCCGCGGCCACCGCCCGCGCCAAGGAGAGAAGCTGTCGCTCGCCCACGGAAATCCTCATCCCGCGCTCTTTGACATCGGTGGCGTACCCTTCAGGAAGCCGCAGGATGTACTCGTGCACGCCCACGAGTTCCGCCGCGCGCTCCGCCTCCTTTGGGCTTAACCCGCCGTTCCACATGCGAATGTTGTCCCAAACGTTCCCAGTGAAGAGAAAAACGTCTTGGGGAACAAGAGCCAAATGCCGCCGGTACTCCCTGAGGTCAATTTCCTCGAGAGGCACGCCATCGACGAGGATTTGACCCTTTTGGGGCCGATAAAACCCGAGAATGAGATTAATGATCGTGGTTTTCCCTGCGCCGGTGGGGCCCACAATGGCGATCTTTTCGCCCGGCCGCACCCGGAAGGAAACGCCCCGCAAAACCCAATCTTCGTCGTTATAGGCGAACCAAACATCGCGGAATTCGATTTCACCACGCAGGGAAGGGACGGGCTTTTTCCCGCTGGGCTCCTTGGGAAGATCGAGAAAAAGGAAAATCCGTTCGGCCGCAGCCATCGCGGCCTGAAGCACGTTGTACTCCTCAGAGAACCGTACAAGAGGCTGGAAAAGAATGCGGATGTAGCTAAGGAAGGCAATGAGGCCGCCCAGGGTGAACACCCCAGAAAGAACCCCGCGGCCGCCGTACCAAATGAGGAAAGCCAAAGCCACATTCTGCATCACCGCCACCGCCGGCCCGAAAAGCCCGAAAGCCATGATCGTGCGCATCTGGGCTCGGAAAAATTGGCGGTTCATCTCCTGAAAGCGCTTGAGGCTGCGGAGCTCCTGGCGGAAAAGCTGTATTACTGCCATTCCCGAGAGACTTTCCGCAAGATAGGCATTGAGCTGGGCCAAAATCTTCCGGGCCTCGCGGTAAGCCGCCCGCGCTTTGCTTCGGAACCAGAAAGTCAATCCCCCGATCACCGGCGCGAATGCCAAGAGTAAAAGGGTGAGTTGGGCATTCATGCGGAACATGATGGCCAAAACGCCCAGCATCATGAAGAAGTCCTGGATGAGGTTCACCAGGGCCCGGGTATACATCTCGTGGATGGCGGCCACATCGTTCGTGGCCCGGGTCACAAGCCTTCCCACGGGCTCCCGATCCAAAATGCCCATGGGAAGACGCAAAAGGTGACCGAAAATCTCCCGGCGCATATCGAACATGATGCGCTGGCCCCCGTACTGCAGGGTATAAATCCGACCATAACCGAGCCCAAAGCGCAGAAGGAGAAAACCCAAGAAAACCAAAGCCAAGAGACCAAGGAGCCGATACTGCGAAGTCCTTAGGCGCCAAACTTCGTCCCGCGGGAGTTTTTTGAGGCTTTCCTCGGGAATAGCGTAGCCCCGGGGCGTGAGAAGGAAAAGCTCTGGATGGCGCAGAGCAACTTCGGCCTCGGGAGCCTGAGGACTGAAAAGGAGCCAGCGACTCCCCAGTTCCCCGCGGCGCTCCATTTCTTCCCGAAGCTCGGAAGGAAGGTCCTTACCGCGCACCAGGTAGCGGCCATCCCCAAGCCTTACGGCCTCCACCCCGGTGGGAATTTCGGCCCGCACCTCCACCCATTGGGGGACGAGTACCTCATCCACAGCGATTTTCGTGATGTAAGGAAGGGCGAGTTCAATTACGGAAATCCCGCCGCTCAAAAGGAGGGCAAAAAGAAAGAGCTTCCAATAGGGCCGAGCATAGCGGAGAAGCCGACGGAGAAGCCGAAGATCAAAGGCCTTCCCCAGCTGCTCCTCTTCCCAATGGGCGTGCGAATGAGGGCCGATCATCGGGCAAGGGCTGCCTGAAGCTCCGCAAGGTGGGCATAGAGCCCACCCTGGCGGAGAAGCCGCTCGTGATCCCCTTCTTCCACGATCCGCCCCTCCGAAAGCACCACAATCCAATCCGCGTTGCGCACCGCGGAGATGCGGTGAGCAACAACGATGGCGGTCTTGCGCCGGAGAACCTCCCGAAGATTGTGCAGAATTTCCTCCTCCACTTGGGCATCCACGGAGGAAAGGGCGTCATCGAGGATGAGGATGGGCGGATCCAAAAGAAGGGCCCTGGCAATGCCAACCCTTTGCCGCTGGCCTCCGGAAAGGGTGAGGCCTCGTTCTCCTACCACCGTATCCAGACCATCGGGAAAGCTTCGGATCTCCTCGGCGATCCCTGCGAGCTCCGCCGCTCGCCAAATCTCCTCGTCTGTGGCTTCGGGCCGGCCGTAGGCGATGTTTTCCCGAAGGGTGGTGGAGAAGAGAAAAACATCCTGGGGAACCATGCCGATCAAACGCCGGAGCTCCGCAAGGGAAAGCTCCCGCACATCGGTGCCGCCAAGGAAAAGCGTTCCCGGCGGCGGATCGTAAATCCTCGGGATAAGTCGAACGAGCGTGGATTTTCCTGAGCCAGTGAGGCCTACTACGCCCAAGGTCATCCCCTCTTCGATCCGCAGGTTGATCCCCCGCAGTGCGGGCTTAGCTACCCCGGGATAAAAGAACGTGAGGTTTCGAAATTCGATGGTTTTGGAAGCCGGAAGAGGCTTAGGTTTCGGCGGGCTTTGGATCGCGGGCTCGGTGGAAAGGATCTTCTGGATGCGGGCCATGGAGGCCGCACCCCTCTGAAGCACGTTCACCACCTGGCCCAAGGCCATCATGGGCCACACCATCATTCCCAGGTAGCTCGTAAAGGCCACGAGGTCGCCCAGGGCGAGCTCGCCGGCGAGCACTCCCCGGCCACCAAACCAAAGGATCAAACCCGTACCTAACCCTGCTAAGAACCCCACTGTGGGCTCGAAAACTCCTTGGATACGCACCAAAGCCATGTTGGCCTGAACGTTGGCCAAGTTTGTTTCATGGAAAGCTCGTTCCATTCCTTCTTCCCGGGCAAAGGCCCGGATCACCCGCACACCGGAAAGCCCCTCCCGCACGCGCTCCGTAAGTTGGGAGAAAGCTTCTTGGACGCGCTGGAAGCGGCGATGCACCACACGGCCGAATTTCAACACCACCAGCGCCAAAAACGGCAGGGGAATAAAGGCGTAAAGGGTGAGCCACGGCGAAATCCCCACCATGGCCACAAGGGAAAAGGACACGATGAAGAGGGCATCCGAAGCCATGAGCACGCCCTGTCCACACGCGAAGCGAATAGCCTCCAAGTCGTTTGTGGCGTGGGCCATGAGCTCGCCCGTGGGATGCTCCACGTAGTAGCTTTGGGGAAGGCGGAGAAGATGGGCATACAGGCGATTGCGCAAGTCCTGCTCGATTAGGCGTGAGGTTCCAAAAATAAAATAGCGCCAACCAAAGCGAAAGAGGAAAACGAGGATGGCCATGGCCACAAGGTAGAGGGCGTAACGGGTAAGAAGCGCCCCTTTCCCTGCCACGAGGTCATTTACCGCGTTTCGGACGATGAGAGGAACAAGGAGTTGGAGCCCATCCACGAGAAAAAGGGCGATGACGCCGAGGAGGAGGCGCCAGCGCCTTTTCCAAAGCTCCTCAAGGATTGCTCGCATTGGGAAAAAGATTATACGCGTTTCGGCGCTGCGTTCCTACCAAAAAGGATGAGAACCCACGCGCTTGGTTTCAGCTAGGGGCTGCGACGGATAAGCACTTGATCCACTTTCCTCTTAGCCATTAGCAAACTCGAGGTAATCAATGCCTGAGTATTGCGATTAGCACATTTCTAATGCCTCCGCAACCCAGAGTGTGTCGAACAAAAAGCCCAGGGCCGGGACCGTGGTCCCCAGTTATGGCCCTAGCAAAAGCGCGTGGGGCATCCTAAGGAATAAAATTTTGGTCCCTTAAAATGTGGGAAATTGACGGGAGCCAGAAGTCGGGAAGCGGGACGATCGTGAGGACAGGGGTGGCCCTGGCGGCCCTCCTGGGTAGACCCGTGCGCATCCATAACGTGCGGGCCAAACGGGATAATCCCGGACTTCGTCCCCAGCACCTCAAAGCTGTAGAGGCCGCGGCCACCCTTACCGAGGGCGCCCTCTCCGGCGCCCACGTGGGAAGTTCGGCCTTCACCTTTTGCCCGAAAGTCGCGCCCAGAGGCGGGGAGTTCTTCTGGGATATCGGAACTGCTGGCTCCACCACCATGCTCGCCCTCACCGTCCTTCCCATCGCCGCCTTTGCCAAAAAACCCTGCGTTTTTCGCATCCGCGGGGGACTTTTCCAGGATTTCGCGCCCTCAGCCTTCCACACCCAAGAGGTGCTCCTTCCGGCCCTGCGGGAAATGGGGCTTGAGGCGGAGCTTCGCATCCTCAGACCCGGGTATGTCCCCAAAGGCGGCGGGGAAATCGAGCTTCGGGTCAAACCCCTTTCCGCTCCGCTGAAGCCTTTGGTGCGCCTGGAATTGCAGAAACCCCTCAAATTTTGGGGAATTTCTTTGGCTTCCCATCTTCGCGAGCGGAGAGTGGCTGAGCGCATGGCCCAGCGCTGCCAAGAGGAGCTTTCCCGAAGGGGAATCACCGCGGAATTCCGCATCTTGCACGATGAGACCGCGCCGCAGCCCGGCGCGGCTTTGGCCCTCTTCGCCGAAGACCAAAAAGGAAACCGCCTGGGTGCGGACCAAGCGGGAGCGCCGGGAAGGCCGGCGGAGAAAATCGCAGAATTCGTGGCCCAAAGCCTCTTTGAGGACCTGCAAACCGGCGCCACCGTGGATAGGCACTTGGCGGACCAGCTCATCCTCTTTTGCGCTCTTGCTCGGGGCGAAAGCGTTTTCCGTATCCCTTCCGTCACCGATCACGTGGAAGCAAACCTCTGGCTTGTGGAGGAGCTCCTTGGCGCCCGGTACGAGCTTTCGGGGAATACCTTGCGCATCTTTGGGGTGGGATATGAGCCAAATTAGGGTCAAAGTGCGAGGAATTTACGCCACCGCCCTCACCCTCCTTCTTTCCCAAAAATTCCAGATCGTGGAACCAAGCGATGTGATTCAGGCCCGCTTGGGCATTCCTGCCTCCTTTGAGCCAGCGGACGTGAACGTCTTCGATAGAGCGGACCGCCACGGAATCGTGATCGAGGGCGTGCGCAGCGCGGCGGAAGAGGTGGCCGAGTTCCTCCGCGAAACCATCCCTTGGGCGGTCTTTTGCCAAGCGGAGGTGCGAAAAAAGAGCGACTCTCCCTTAGCCTTGGCTGCGGGGCTCCTTTCCCGCTTTGAGGCGGAATTCCCAAAGCCAGCCAAAGATTTTCTCGATTCCGTGCGGGCCAAAGTTGTGCCCACCATGCCCGACCATCACCTCCTCAAAACGGTGGATGCCACGAAAGTGGACGAAGTGGAGGCCAAAGTGCCTGCGGAGGAACTCGCCGCGGTTGCCCAAAACCTCTGGGAGGAAATGTTGGCTTCCCATTACCTTCCCGGGACAACGGTGGCCCTTTGGCACCTCAAAGCCGGGGAAAGCCCGATCCAGCAAAGTGGTGTGGTGGTAGAACGGACAAGGGAGAGGCTTCTCCTGCGGCGCAATTTCAAGGCCGGGGGGCTCTACGATGGGCTTGGGGTTCCCAAGGAAGCGGGGGATTATGGCCTGGTGGAACTCTATCCGGAACGATGGTGGGGAAGGCGCCTATATTTTCGGGCCGATGGAACTCTAATCGGCGAACTCTATAACATCCAAACTCCTCCGGAATTTTTGCCCACTGGCGTGCGTTATCTCGATTTGGAGGTGGACATTGCGGTGGCAGGGGGAGAGGTGCGCGTGCTTGACCGGGAGATCCTCGAGAAAAAAGTCGCGGAAAAAGTCATCCCCGAAGCCCTGGCCCAAAAAGCTTGGGAAGAAACCCAAAGACTTCTCAACTTTTTGTCGGCCAAGAGAATGTAGCGTGTATCGGATCAAAGGGAAAGTGTTGTGGAAAACATAGCTTTCGAGCCGTTTGAAGCTTTTCCCAACAAACCAATGCGGCGGAACAGCCAACGCAAGCACGGCCGTACACTGGCGAAAAGGAGGCAAGCCCGGTAATCTGGGTGTGGAGGTGAAGAATGTCCCTGAGCTTTGCTATACACGGCGAGGCCAGCCACAGCCTAACCCGGCTTGCGGAAGGATTGAAGGAAGCTTTGGAAAAGCGGGGGTACCAATATGCTCCTGATGATCCCTCGCCGCGGCTTGTGCTGAACCTGACAAGCACCCAGGATCCCCGGCCATATCGCCGCCGCGCCCAGGCTACTTTTGTCCTTTCCATCCTGGAAGTGGAGGAGATCTCCGCGGAGCCGGTTCAGGCCATGTATCCATATCTTGTCCGCACCCTTTCCAATATGCTTTTGGCCTATGTGCCTGGAAAAGAGGCGCACTTTTTCACCCTGGATTTGGGCCACTATGCCGAACCAGAGGGCCCCGAGTTTTTTGAGCGCCTCGTGGAAAGAATCCACCCCATGGCCTCCGCCACTTTGGTCATCAAGAACCGGTTTGAACCGGATCTGGAGCCCGAACTTTGGGAAGGAGATGAGCTCACGCGGGAACTGGCCGAGGCTGGAAGGATTCTGAATTCGTGGAACCTTCTTCCCGCGCCTTTCCCGATCGACAAAATCCTTCCGCCTGAGGATTTTCGCCATGTGCAGCGTCTCTACGGTATCGGCGGCCTTTCCTACGGGAACCTCTCTGTGCGGAAAGACGCGCGCCGCTTCTGGATGAGCGCCTCCGGCGTGGACAAGGGAAACCTCCGCGTCATCGGCCAGGACATCCTCCTTGTCAAGGACTACGATCCCAAGGAAAACTGCATCGTTCTTTCCGTGCCTCCTAAGGTCACCCCGCGCCGGGTTTCCGTAGATGCCATAGAACACTGGATGATCTATCGGGAGCACCCGGAAGTGGGGGCCATCATCCACGTCCACGCCTGGATGGAGGGGGTTCCGGCCACCCAGGCCCACTACCCGTGTGGAAGCTATGAGCTCGCACAATCTGTAGCGGAGCTCATTCGCCAAGCCCCGGATCCCGCGCAGGCCGTAGTCGGCCTGAAAAACCATGGCCTCACCATCACCGGACGAAGCCTGCGGGACATCCTCGAACGAATCGAAGGAAAGCTCATCCGCCAGGTGCCCATGACATGAAGGCCCTTGTCTATACCGCTTCGGTTCCGCGTTACCTCCTCCTTCGGGCGTGGGGAAAACGTGCGCCCTTGGGGCTTTTGCCTCTGCGGTTACGGGAAATCCCGGATCCTGAACCTCCGCAGGGCTGGGAAAAAGGGAAAGTTCTCCTTTCGGGAATCTGTGGGTCGGATTTAGCCCTCCTTTTTGGAAAAAGTTCGCCCAGGTTGGCTCCTTTTTTCTCCTTTCCCGCAGTCCTGGGCCATGAGATCGTGGCCGAGGTGGGAGGCGTGCGCGCGGCAATCAATCCCCTTTTGGCTTGCCGAGAACGGGGCCTTCCACTCTGCCCGGCCTGCGAGAACGGCGAGGATGCCCTTTGCCAAAACGTGGCCGAAGGGGATCTCGCTCCGGGAATGCTCGGGTACCACCGGGACCTGCCCGGAGGGTGGACTGAGTGGATCGTCGTCCACCCTTCCCGCGTTTATCCCCTTCCTGGGGATGTGCCCAACGAGCGAGGACTTTTGGCCGAACCTTTGGCCGTGGTCCTGCGGGGTTTGCGCCTTGCCGCGCCGGGGAGAGGGGAAAAAATCCTCATTCTTGGTGCAGGAACCATCGGTCTTTTGGCTTTGGCGGCTCTAAAAATTTCCGGCCATCAAGGCGAAATTCATGTGGTGGCCCGGCACGAAGTACAAGCCCGCATGGCCCATGAACTCGGTGCTACGGCGGTTCATGCATCGGCTACGGAAGCGGCGAAAGCCGTGGGAGCGAAAAGCTATCGTCCTCCCATTGGCCCTCCCGCTTGGCGCGGAGGTTTTCCTCTCGTGATCGACGCCGCCGGCACCGAAACGAGCTTGGATCAGGCCCTTTGGAGCGTGGTGGAGGGCGGAACGGTCCTCCTTTTGGGCGCACCGGGAGCAGTGAAACTCGATCTTTCGCCCCTTTGGTTCCGGGCAATTCGGGTGATCGGAACTTACACCTATAGCGAAACGGATTTCCGCAAGGCGGTGGAAGTGCTCCCGCAGGCAGCTGGAGTGGAGAAACTCCTCACCCACACATTCCCGCTTCACGATTATCGTTCTGCTTTGAAAACCGTGCTGGAGCGGCGGGGAATCAAGGTGGCCTTCCGCCCCTGAACCTCATTAGAGCACGTTCCTTTCCGCAAGGAGGGCATTGATTCTGTCCAGAAAGTCCTCCGCACCTCTCGGTGGGGAGGTGACCAAACTTACGGCCACGAACAAAAGCGTGGAGGAAATCAAGGCCCAGACTCCTGGCCAAAGGCCTAAAGGTTTCAGGTTACCAAACTGCAGTACCATTACCAGGATCCCCGGCACAAGGATGCTCGCCAAAGCCCCTTTGGCCGTGCCCCGCCTCCAGAGAAAAGCTCCCACGGTGGCCGGGACCAACACCAACAGCGCCGCCGAGGAAGAAACGGCCAGAACCGCAATGAGGTCCAGCCGAAAGAGGGAGAAAACCAGGGCCGCGCCGGAAATGACGGGAATGATCCATTTGCCTACCGCCAGTTGGCGGGCCTCGGAAGCCCCGGGCCGCAAAAGCGCATAAATGTCCCGGGCGAACATGGAGGACAAGGTAAGGAGAACGGAATCCATGGTGGAAATGGCCGCAGAAACAATCCCAAGCATGGCCAGGATCGCCAAGACCGGGGGAATAACCGGAGAGGCCAAAAGAGTGGGGGTAGCCAAATCGGGATTGGGCAGGTCGGGAAGCAAAAGGCGAGCACTAAATCCCCAGGTGATGGAAATCAGCGTATAGATGAAGCCAAAAAGCAGAAATCCGCGGAGCATGCGGCGCAGCGCCAAAAGGGAACGCGGGACAAACAGGCGCTGGCTCACCTGGGGATTGGAAAGGCAAAAGAAGAACCAGGGAAGGGAAAGGCCCAAAAAGGTGGAGAATTGAAAAAAGCCTGGGCCGGGGACCGCAAGCCAACGGGAATAATTTTGCTCAAGACCATGGAAAAAGGCGGCAATCCCCCCGATCCCGCACACGGCGAAGAACACCACCAGCCCAGAAGAAACGAGCATCACCAGGGCCTGAAAAGCATCGGTCCAAGCCACCGAACGCAGACCGCCGACGCGCGCCCAGGCTAAGGCCAAAAAGGTAGCCCAGAGCACCCCCGCCACGTAGGGAACGGCGCCTCGGCTTAACTCCTGAAGAAGATACGCGATGCCCATGAGCTGCACGCTGGTGTAGGGAATGAGAAAAAGGAGCGAAGCCAAAGCGGCCACCAGGGTCACAGCGCGGCTTTCGTAGCGGTCGCCCAGCATTTCCGCCGGCGAAACGTAGCCGCGCAACTTGGCCGCAAGCCAAAACCGCGGACCAAAAAAGGCAGCAAGCACCAAGCCCGAAAGGTACACGAGCTCAAAGCCCAGGGCGCCCACACCCCCTCGGTAGGTCAGCCCTGCCAAACCCACCATCATGAAAGCGCTATAAGTAGTGGCGCTGTAGCTAAGGGCATTGACCACTCCGCCCAAGGTCCGGTTGGCCAGGAAGAAATCGGCAAGGCCCCGCCCCAGTCCTTTTCGGGCTGCCCAGGCCACGGCAAAGCCCAAGAAGGTGTAAGCAGCAAGCGCTAAATACAACGAAAGCCCCATCGCCTACTCCCGCCAGCCTCGGGTCAGGAGAAAAAGGGAGATAATGGCCAGCACTGCAAACACGTTCCAAAAAAGGAAAGCTCCCCACAGGCGCTCCACGTTCCGAAGGAGCGTGTAAGGCACAAGAAACGCAGCAACCTCCAGCGCCAAAAACCAAGCCAACCAGAGTGCCATTTTGATCTTATGGCTTCGTGTGTGACTCCTCATGGCAACAAGAAAATTTGCTGAAAGTGCGGGCTCCCGCGGCGCCATTCTACCTTCTTGCTCTTCGGTCGGGCAAGAGAAAGACCGCGAGGTAAAGAATCGGCGCGAGAGGGGAATGAAACCGAGGGCCTGGTGGTAGACCCGCAGGGCCAAGGCCTTTTTCTCCTTTTTTGGGGCCCAGCGGAGGATAGCCACCCCACCGAAAAAATGAGCACGAAAATGACGTAATCATAATGCGGTCTGCAATGGCGTGGTACCCGACCGGGGGAATGGAAGCGGTAAGGTTCACATGGAACATCACCGCACCCAGGAGCGTGGAGATGTTCAGGGAAAGGCACGGGGTGACTTTGTCCGACGTCAAAAGAAGGGAGAGGAAAGCCACAAAACCATGCCAGCGATAGGCAAAAACGATTTGATCACCGCGTTCAGGATCACCCTTTAAACGCGCAAACCGAAAATAAACCGGGAGTAGGTCTCCCCGTAAATTTCGTAATGGTGGGTGTGGACCTTTGCTTCCCAACCGGCTAGGCGCCCCCGCAGTTTTTCTTATCCACCACATACACGAACTTATCCACGGTGCCGCGCTTGTCCTCGATCTCGAGGGTGAGCAGATGCTCATCGAACAGATAGTGCCGAAGGTCAACGTTTTGGGAAAGATTTGCTTGGATTCGGTAGAACTTTTCTGTAGGGCTCGTGTAGGCGTTGGTAGCCAGCTCGAATTTCCCGAGGCTGAGGACGTAGACGCCCGCGTACCCTTTCACCAATTCCGCCGTGCCCAAGGAACTTCAAAAGAAGGCTGAAAAGGAAAACCAACCCTTTCGCATAGGTAGGCCAACTCACCGAACGCGAGCTTCACTCGGAAGGGACAATGTGCACGGAAAGCCGCCCAATTCCCTCGATTTCCACCGCCACCTCATCGCCGACCCGGAGCTCACCCACACCTTCGGGCGTCCCGGTGAGGAGCACATCCCCGGGCTCCAAGGTCATGAAGCGGGTGATGTATGAAAGCAAAAACGGAACGGAAAAGATCATCATTGATGTGCGGGAATTCTGACGAATTTCCCCGTTTACAAAGGTACGTAAAGCAAGATCGGAAGGATCGAGTTCGGTCTCGATCCACGGGCCCAACGGGCAGAACCCGTCAGCGGATTTGGCTCGGATCCATTGGAGATCGGTCTTTTGCACGTCCCGGGCAGTGAGATCCAAAGCGCAGGTGTAGCCCAAAACGTAAGAGAGGGGCCTTTTCTTCGGGAATGCGGCGCATTCTTCGGCCGATGACTACGGCAAGCTCGCCCTCGTAATGAAAGCTTTTTGTGAACGAAGGATAAGGGATGTCTGCACCAGGAGCAGCAAGGGCATTGGGAGCTTTAAGGAAAAGACCAGGTTCCGGCGGCACCTCCTCGCCCATCTCTTCCGCGTGTTTCCGATAATTTCGCCCCACACAGACGATTTTTGTAGGCCTAGCCGGTGGAAGAAGTTTTACCTCGCTGAGGAGCACCTTCTTCCCCGTAAAAGGTCCGGCTGGACCGCGGGTGACCCGTATAACTTCGCCTTCCACTACTCCCCAGCTCCCTCGCCCAAACCGCACAATCCTCATTCGGGCCTCTCTTCAGGAACTCAAAGATCTGTAGTTCGGGAGGCAGAGATAGATTTGATGCGGGCAATTACCTCGGAAAGAAGTTTGGGGCCAAGGTCCTCGCCGGTGCGCAGACGCACCGCCACCTTCCCTTCCGCCCTTTCCTTTGCCCCGCAGACTAGCATATAAGGGATCTTCTGAAGCTGAGCCTCACGAATCAGCCAACGCAGGGTCTTCCGCTCCTTGGTCCAGGCTTCGGCGCGGATCCCCTCGGCTACGAGTTTGGCGGCGACTTCCTCCGCATAAGGAATCTCCGCCTCCGTTACGGGAAGGACCACGGCCTGAACTGGCGCAAGCCAAACGGGAAAAGCTCCACCATAGTGCTCGATAAGGATCCCAAAGAAACGCTCCAAAGATCCCAAAAGGGCCCGGTGGATCATGTACGGCCGGACCTTGCGGCCATCGGGGCCAATGAAAGTCATGTCGAATCGCTCCGGAAGGTTAAAGTCGAATTGAATGGTGGTGAGCTGCCAAGGACGTTTAAGGGAATCCTGGACCTCGATGTCAATCTTTGGTCCATAGAATGCGCCTTCTCCGTGCTTCACCTCATATTCAACGCCTTCGGCTTCCACCGCAAGCCGCAGGGCCTCCGTGGCTTTTTCCCAATCCTCCGGATTTCCCACGAATTTCTCCGGCCGAGTGGAAAGGTAGGCGGAAAATTCCTGGAACCCAAAGGAACGGAGCATGTACATGGCAAAACGCAAAACCTCACGGATCTCTTCTTCTACCTGGTCCGGCCGGCAGATAATGTGGGCATCGTCCTGGGTAAAGCCGCGCACGCGCAAAAGCCCATGCAGAACACCGGAACGCTCAAAACGATAAACGGTGCCAAGCTCGCAATAGCGGATGGGAAGCTCGCGGTACGAGCGGGTGCGGCTTTTGTAGATCGCGATGTGGAACGGGCAGTTCATGGGTTTCAGGAAGAATTCTTGGCCCTCGATGTCCATGGGCGCGTACATGCTTTCCCGGTAGAAATCGAGGTGCCCGGAGATTTGCCAGAGCCTGGCCCTTCCAATATGCGGGGTATAGACGAGCTGATAGCCGGCTTTGTAGTGCTCGGCCACCCAGAAATCCTCGATGAGGCGGCGGACCCGCGCGCCCTTGGGATGCCAAAGCACAAGACCTGCGCCCACCATGTCGTTTTGAATGGAGAAAAGATCAAGTTGAGGGCCGAGAACGCGGTGATCGCGGCGGCGGGCCTCCTCCCGCCAGCGTAGGAATTCCGCGAGTTCTTCTCCCGTCGCAAAAGCGGTTCCGTAAATGCGGGTGAGCATGTCGCGGTTGGGATCGCCCCGCCAGTAGGCGCCCGCCAAATCCAAAAGTTTGAAGTGCTTCACTAATCCAGTAGAAGGAAGGTGTGGGCCGCGGCAAAGATCCAAAAATTCGCCCTGCCGATAAAAGGAAATTTCCTCGCCCGGGATTTCCGAGAGGAGCTCCAACTTGTAAATCTCGCCGTGTTCGCGAAGGATCCGCTCCGCCTCAGCCCGGGGAAGCCAAATTCGCTCCAAAGGTAGATCTTCCTCCACAATTTTTCTCATCTCTTCCTCGATCCTGGAAAGATCCTCGTGAGAAATGGGTTCTGGGAAGCGGAAGTCGTAATAAAAACCGTCAGCGATGGCCGGTCCTATGGCCAACTTCACGCCGGGAAAAAGGCGGGTTACGGCGTGGGCCAGAATATGGGCGGCGGTATGCCGCAGGACCTCTAGGGCCTCAGGATCCGCAAGGGAAAGGATGCGGGCTTCCCCTGTTGCGGGGATCGTCTCGCGGAGGTCCAGAATTTTTCCGTCGAGGAGGACCGCGGCGGCATTGGCCTTCGGCCCCAAAAGCTCCAGAAAGCTTATGCCCTGCGCTTCGCACACTTCGCCGCCCGGCAGGATCACCTTAGCCATCGCACACCTCCAACAAGAAACTGACCATACCTCAACGGAAATCCTCGAGCAAGGGTTAAAAGACGCTCTGTGGCCAAGGCTTTCCTAACAACCGAGCTCGGCTGGATCCAGCTGCTCTAAGGAAGCGCCTTGCATAGTGGGCACTCCTTTTCCGCACCGAGGAAAGCGACGCCGCAACGAGGACACCGGTGGCCGCCGCGCCGTAGGATCTCGGCTTCCTGGGCAAGAGCTTGCGCCAAGATCCGCACGAATTTCGCCCGCAGTTCGGAAGGAAGATCCATGGGCACAAGGTCCTCGGCTTGGTTCAGCTCTTTGGGGGTAGGTTCTGGCGGCTCCATCTCTTCCTGGCGCCTTTCAGGGACGATCACAAAGCGTAACGCTTGCACTTTGCTTTGGGGAGCAATAGCGGAAAGGCGCGCAAGAAGTTCCTTGGACCAAAGCTGCAATTCCTGAGCTACAACTGGGCTTGCCACCGCAATATGAAGGACGCCGCGTTCCACATAAAGGGGGCGGGCAAGCTTGGCAAGGCTTTCGCCCACGGCTTCCCGCCAGCGGCGGACTGCTTCTTGTTCCTCCCAGCCTGTGCCCCAACCCCTGCCGAGGTCCCTAAAACGATCACTCATGTTCTTTAAACTTTCCGTAGAAGCTGATATTGGCGCAACCTCCCGCTTGTGGATAACTTGGGGTGAGGCGAGCTCAACGAGCTGGTCGGCTGTGGACAACCCTGTGGATAACTCTGTGGAAAAACCTAGGGGCGTGTGGGGAAAAATGGGGCGGACAATTGAGACTGGCACTTGTCCACCGAGCTTTTCCACAGGGGTGGTGCACTTGTCCACAACCCCGGCTGAGGTTATCCACAGACTTTTCCACAGGTGCCTGTGGATTCACCGGGAGTATTTGGAGAGGAGGCGGCTGCGAAGCTCATCGATCTCGGCTCTGAGGAGCGGCGCATCCCGCAAGAGCTCTTGAACTTTTTGGTAGGCGTGCATGGCGGTGGTGTGATCCCGGCCGCCGAAAGCCCGTCCCAACGCGGGAAATGATGTTTCTGTAAGCTCCCGCGCGAGATAAATTGCGATTTGTCGAGCAAAAGCCACCTCTTTGCGGCGTGACGGACCGTCCAACTCTGCCAAATTCACGCGGAAATAGCGCGCCACCTCTTCCTTTATGGCCTGGATCGTCAATTTTGGCGTGCGCTCTTCCTTGGGAAGAATGGACTCAAGAACTCCGGGAGTGATTGGTCCTTGCCCCAATTCCAAGTAGGCGATGATGCGGATCAGTGCTCCTTCCAGATCCCGCACGTTTGTGGTGATGCGGGAGGCGATGAGCTCCAAGACGGTGTCGGGGACGGAGACGCCTCTTCGGCGGGCCTTGTCCCGCAAGATCGCCATGCGGGTCTCCAGATCCGGCGGCTGAATGTCCACCACAAGCCCCCAGCGGAAGCGGGAAACCAAGCGATCCTGCAGGCCCTGGAGCTCCTCTGGCGGCCGATCCGAGGAAAGCACAATTTGCTTGCTGTTCCCATAGAGCTCGTTGAAGGTGTGGAAGAGCTCTTCTTGCGTAGCTTCTTTGTTGCGCAGGAAATGGACGTCGTCGATGAGGAGCACGTCTACCGTGCGGTACCGGGCACGGAACTGATCGGTGGTGTTGGAGCCGATGGCCTGAACAAGCTCGATGGTGAAGCGCTCGGAAGTGGTGTAGGCCACGGTTAAGTTCTTGTGGATCTGCAAAACATGGTTTCCGATGGCCTGAAGGAGGTGGGTTTTTCCAAGCCCCACCTTCCCGTAGATGAAAAGGGGGTTATAGGCCCGGGCGGGGTTTTCGGCCACCGCTTTGGCAGCGGCAAAGGCCATGTCCGAGTTTTTCCCACGCACAAAAGTTTCAAAGGTGTATTCCGGGTTGAGGGGAAGGGAGCCCACGTAACGCGGGTGATCACCAGCGGGAGCATGGCTGATGGGCTTTTTCAGGTCATGGGGCAAAGGCTGTGGGACGACCTCAATACGCCAGGAAATGGCTTTTCCTAAAGCTTCCGTGAAGAGGCGATCCAAAAGCTCCCGATATTTTTGCTCAATGGCGGCTTTGGCGAAAGAGGAAGGGACCTCTAAGATGAGCTCCTCGCCATCGGCGCGGGCCGAGGCTTGGGAGAACCAAGCGGCAAAACTCGTGGGCGGGATTTCCTGGGCCAAATCCTCGCGAACCCGCGCCCATATCTCCTCGAGGGGCTGTGCCATAAACGCACAATGGCGAGGCCCAGAGTCGAACTGGGGACACCCCGGTTTTCAGCCGGGTGCTCTACCACCTGAGCTACCTCGCCTCTGGCGGGGACGACGGGATTTGAACCCGCGATCTCCGGAGTGACAATCCGGTGTGTTAGTCCGGGCTACACCACGTCCCCGGCTCCGCGATTTTACCCGCGGCCTTGTGCGCGGGCCAAGCTCTGGGCGAGAGAGGATTCGAACCTCTGGCCTTCCGGATGTAAGCCGGATGCTCTGCCCCTGAGCTACTCGCCCCTTTGTCCCCGGGGGGATTCGAACCCCCGTTTCCGGATTGAAAGCCCGGTGTCCTGGGCCGGCCTAGACGACGGGGACTTATGGGTCGTGCAGGAATCGAACCTGCGGCCCCCGGCTTAAAAGGCCGGTGCTCTACCGACTGAGCTAACGACCCAGAGAAAGGAAATGGGCCGTGGAGGACTCGAACCCCCAACCCGCGGATTAAGAGTCCGCTGCTCTACCTGTTGAGCTAACGGCCCCAAAAGAATCTTAGCGGCCGCTTCCGCACCCTGTCAAGGTTCGAGTAGAATGGCGAGGGGATTCCTATGGGCGGCCTTTGGGAGGGAAAGGCCCCGCTTGCGGAAAGGCTCCGGCCACGGGACCTTTCGGAAGTGGTGGGCCAGGAGCATATTCTGGGCGAGCATGGCCCCCTCCGGGCCCTCATCGAGGGCGGCCTTTCCGTCCCTCTTATTTTTTGGGGCCCGCCGGGAACGGGAAAAACCACGGTGGGAAGGATCATCGCCCAAAGATTCGGGGCCAAATTCATCCAGAAATCCGCAGCTTTGGCCAGCGTCTCGGAAGTTCGCGAGGTTTTAGAGGCCTCACGCGAGCTTTGGAAGCGCACAGGAGCCAAGGACCTTCTTTTCCTTGATGAGATCCACCGCTGGAATCGGGCACAACAGGACGTGCTCCTCCCCTTTTTGGAAGAGGGCTCAATTTATTTCATCGGGGCCACCACAGAAAACCCCTCGTTTGTGCTGCGCTCAGCCCTCCTTTCTCGGGCCCAGCTTTTCGTGTTCGAACCGCTTTCCTTAGAGGCCCTGCGGGTGCTTTTGCGGCGAGCTCTGGAGGATCGCCGGGGCTACGGCGGCCGGGTGCGCCTCACCCCGGAGGCCGAGGATTTCCTCCTGCGCCGGGCCGACGGCGATGCCCGGAGGCTTCTCACCGCTTTGGAGACCGCCGTGGAGGCCCTGGGCGAAGGCGAAATCGATCTTCCGCGGCTTCGGCAGGCTTTGGGCCGAAAAGCTCTCCACTACGACCGGGCGGGAGAGGAACACTACAATCTCATTTCCGCCCTCCACAAATCCGTGCGCAACTCCGATGTGGATGCGGCCCTCTATTGGCTTGTGCGGATGCTCGAGGCCGGCGAGGATCCCCGTTATATTGCGCGCAGGCTCATCCGCATGGCCTCTGAAGATATCGGTTTAGCCGATCCGTGGGCCCTGGTCCAGGCCGTGGCCGCCGCCCAGGCCGTGGAGTACGTGGGGCTTCCGGAGGCGGAGCTCGCCCTGGCCCAGGCCACGGTGTATTTGGCCTTGGCTCCCAAGTCCAATGCCCTGTATCGCGCCCATGAAGCCGCCCGGCGCGATGTTTTGGAAACCGAAAACGAACCCGTTCCCCTCCACCTTCGCAATCCCGTGACGGAAACCATGGAAAAGCTCGGATACGGAAAAGGCTACCAATATGCCCACGATCTTCCCGAGGGAATAGCAGCCATGCCCGGCCTTCCCCCAAACCTTCAGGGTCGGGAATACTTCCAGCCCACGGACCGAGGGTGGGAGGGAAAGATGCGGGAGAGACTCAAGGAGATCCGCGCTAAGATTCGCGGGGAAAAATGAAAGTGAAAGTGCGCCTTTTTGGGGAGTTCCGCGAGGCCACGGGGAAAGAGACGGTGGAGCTAGAGCTTCCCGTCGACGCTGACTGTGAGGCTGCTTTGCGGGAGCTGGTCCGTATAGAGCCCAAGCTTTTCAACCTTCTTTTTTCCGAAGGAGGGCTTCGCGATCATCTCCACGTTTTTCTAAACGGCGAGAACGTGAACCACCGAGAGGGCCTAAGAACCAAGCTTTCCGAGGGCGACGTGCTCACCTTTTTTACCCCCATCAGCGGAGGTTGAAGGGGATGGCGGCTACGGGTATCTTGCCGAAGACCGGGCTTTAAGGAGGCGGGGATGGCGGAAGTGGTGCTCAAAGAGGTCACGAAGAAATTCGGAAATTTCGTGGCCGTAAACCGTGTGAGTCTTGAGATACAGGATGGGGAGTTCGTGGTTCTCGTGGGTCCCTCCGGCTGCGGGAAGACTACAACCCTGCGGATGATCGCTGGGCTGGAGGAGGTCACGGAGGGTGAGATCTACATCGGCGGCCGCCTTGTGAACGATGTCCCTCCTAAGGACCGGGATATCGCCATGGTTTTTCAAAACTACGCCCTTTACCCCCACATGGATGTGTACAACAACATGGCTTTCGGTTTGAAGCTTCGCAAGGTTCCGAAAAAAGAAATTGACCGGCGGGTACGGGAAGTGGCGGAGATGCTGGGTATTGCCGACAAGCTCCGGGCCAAGCCCCGCGAGCTTTCCGGTGGGCAGCGCCAGCGCGTAGCCTTGGGAAGGGCGATCGTCCGCAACCCCAAAGTCTTCCTTTTCGATGAGCCCCTCTCCAACCTGGACGCAAAACTCAGGGTGCGCATGCGGGCCGAGCTTCAGGAGCTCCACCAGCGCTTGAAGACCACCTCCATTTACGTGACCCACGATCAGGTGGAAGCGATGACTTTGGGGCACCGCATTGCCGTGATGAAGGATGGGCAAGTTCTTCAGTACGATAGCCCCCGGGTGATCTACGACCAGCCGGCCAACATGTTCGTGGCCGGGTTCATCGGCTCCCCGCCCATGAACTTCGTCCCGGCCCGCCTCGTGAGAGAAGGGGGAAAAGTTTGGCTCGTGGGTCGGGGCTTTAAGCTCTGGGTCCCGCCGGAAAAGGTCACCCCCGAGGTCGAAACCTACATTGGCAAAGAGGTGGTTTTCGGTATCAGGCCCGAGGACATCCGCACCCTGGACACGGTGCGGGAGCCCCCGGAGGGGCGCACCTTCCAAGGAAGGGTCAAAGTGCGTGAGGCCTTGGGCGACGAGCTCATCGTTTACGCTGACGTAGCAGGCGATGAAATTGTGGCCAAATTGGATCCCCGCCTCCCCATTTCTCCCGGCCAAGAGATTACCTTCGTGGCCATGCTGGAACACATGCATCTTTTCGACCGGGAGACGGAAAAAGCCATTTTCTAGTGGGGAAAGCCGAAAAGGGGCGGAAGAAATTTCCGCCCCTTTTTATTTTTAGCGGCGTTCGGCCAGAGGAAGCGCCAAGAGCTCCTCTTTTACGACCTGGCCCAAGCGCTTAATGCCCTCTTCGATTTCTTCTTGGGTAGCGAGGGCGAAGGAGAGGCGCATCGTGTTTTGCCCCGAGCCGTCTGCAAAGAAGGGTCGCCCCGGAACGTACGCGACCTTGTGGGACAGCGCTCGGGGAAGCATTTTCTCCGTGTCTAAAGCCTCTGGGAATTTGGCCCACACGAAGAGGCCGCCTTCGGGTTTAGTCCACTCCGCTTCCTCGGGCATATACCGCTCCAACGCGGAAAGCATGGCTTCAAGCTTCGTCTTGTAGTGGGCGCAAAGGCGGGCAATGTGGCCGCGCACGTCGTAATCCGTGAGGAAACGCACGGCCAAGCGCTGGGTGAGAGAGGAGCCGCAGAGGTCCGCGCCCTGCTTCAGGGTCACGATCATCTGCACGATTTCCTCTGGGCCCGTTAAGGCCCCGATGCGGAGTCCCGCGGCGAGGATTTTGGAAAAAGTGAGAAGCACGATTACCCGGTTCCCCTCGTCCATGGCCCCCAAAGTGGGGAAAGGTTCGCCCCGATAGCGGAGCCAGCGGTAGGGAATATCCTCCACCACAAAAAGATCCTCTTCCTCCGCGATTTTTAGGAGTTCCCGACGTTTTTCTTCGCTCCAGGTAATTCCCGTGGGGTTTTGGAAGTCCGGGACCACGTAGATGAGCTTGGGCGTGTGACCGGCGCGGCGGGCCTCCCGAATGGCCCGCCGGAGAAAATCCAGATCCATCCCATCCTCTTCCAGGGGGATTCCCACAAGAGTCGGCTGGTACGCGCGGAAAGCCTGCAGGGCCCCAAGGTACGTGGGAAGGCTCACGAAAACGGCGTCGCCCGCGTCCAGGAAGGCCCGGCCCAAAAGATCCAGGCCCTGTTGGGAGCCGTTGGTGATAACGATGTTTTCCATGGTGGTCTTAATCCCTTCCTCGGAAAGCCACTTGGCCAACGCTTCCCGAAGGGGCCGCTTCCCCTCGGTGGTGGTGTACTGCAGGGATTTCAGGGAGTTGTGAAGGATTTCTTCGGCGGCGACTTTGGCGAGGAAATCCACGGGAAAAGTAGCAGGATCAGGGAGTCCGCCAGCGAAGGAAATAATATCTGCCTGCTCGGTATATTTGAGCAGCTCTCGAATGGCCGAGCGCTTAAGCCCCCTAGTCCGCTCCGCAAATTGCACCACGCTCCATCACCTCGCTTATCCCACGCAACGGGAAAGCCACGGGAGAAGCCCATGGGCAAGATACGTGCCCAGGGCCGCTCCCCCCAGAACATCCAACGGGTAATGCTCCCGCAAATACACCCGGGAAAGGCCGATGAGAAAAGCCAAAAGGTAGAGGAGGAGAATGTTGTACCAGGCTGGATAAAGACGGGCGACAAGATAAGCCATGGCAAAAGCCATGGCAGTGTGGTTGGAGGGGAAAGAGGAGGAGCTCAGGAATTGGTGGTGGAAGCCGCGGCGGACGAAAACGGGCCTCGGCCGCGCCACCACTCCCTTTATCAATTGCCCGGCGAGGATGACACAAATCGTGACACTAAGCCCGATGAGCACGTTTTTGTGGTCCTGGGGGGTTCCGAAAATAACGAGGGCCAGGGCCAAAGCGGCCCAGACATATCCGTAGCCCACATACGTGGCCACAAGGAGGGGAAAGGAGAGGAGGCGCATATAAGGGGAGGAAGCAAGGACTTCCAAAGCCCGCTCATCCCAGGCGAGGACTCGCTCCACGGCCCGGTCCAGCATTTCCAAGGCCCGGGCCGCGCGCATGCGTAGCGAGTCCACCGCTCTCATCGCAGAAGAGGAAACGCCAGCACCTCCCGAATGGAAGGAGAGTCCGTCAGGATCATGGTGAGGCGATCAATGCCGATCCCGATCCCGCCCGCGGGCGGCATTCCCAACTCCAGATCCCTTATGAAATCCTCATCGATGCGGTGGGCTTCCTCGTCGCCCTGGGCTCGCAGTTTCTCTTGGGCCAAAAACCTCTCCCGCTGCTCCTCGGGATCGTTGAGCTCAGAAAAAGCGTTGGCCACCTCTCTCCCCGCGATGAAAAGCTCGAACCGCTCGGTGAGGTCAGGCCGATCGCGCTTGCGCTTGGCGAGGGGCGAGATGTCCAAGGGGTAGTCCAAAACAAAAGTGGGATCCCACAGGGTTTTCTCCGCGTACGTCTCCAGCAGGTGCTCGATCACCTTTCCCTTCGGCCCCGCCTTAAGGTGCTCGGGGATCGGAATTCCCCGGCGCTCGAGCTCCCTAAGAAGCTCGGGCAGCGGCTTCTCCACATCGCAACCGCTCGTTTCCGCCACGAGCTCCAAAAGCGGAACCCGCCGCCACGGCCGAGAGAAATCGATCCACCGGCCCTGATATTCTAGGCGGGTCGTGCCCGCCACGGCAAGGACACACGCCTCGATGAGCCCCTCGGCAAGCTCCATCATTCCCTGGTAGTCGGTGTACGCCTCATAGGCCTCGAGGGCGGTGAACTCCGGATTGTGCTCGGAGGAAATCCCCTCGTTTCGGAAATTTCTGCCGATCTCGTAGACCTTCTCCAGGCCGCCCACAAGGAGCCTTTTTAGGTAAAGCTCGGGCGCGATGCGCAAATATAGGTCGCGGTCGAGTTCGTTGTGGTGGGTGATGAACGGCCGAGCCGAGGCCCCGCCGGGAACGGGCTGAAGAATAGGCGTCTCCACCTCGATGAACCCCCGCTCATCCAGGTAATTGCGGATGGTTCTCAGGATTTTGGCGCGCTTAATGAGAATTTCCCGGGCTTTAGGGTTGGCCACAAGATCCAGGGCGCGCTCACGATACCGGGTCTCCACATCCCGGAGTCCATGCCACTTTTCCGGAAGGGGCCGCAGGGACTTTGCCAAAAGGACGAGCTCGGAGACGGCGACGCTCAGTTCTCCGGTTTTGGTGGTAAAAACCTCGCCCCGGGCTCCCACGATGTCCCCGATATCCAAAACATCCAGCCAAAACTCGTAGTTTTCAGGGCCTAATGTTTGCGGGTTAGCGAAAAGTTGGATCCGGCCGGTGCGGTCGTGGAGGTCGGCGAAGGTGGCCCGGCCCATGCGACGGAGGGCCATGACCCGGCCGGCCACGGAAACCTGGACTCCGGTATGCTGGGCTGGCGGAAGTCCCCCGAAACTTTTCCGCAAATCCTCCGCGGTATGGGTGCGGGAAAACGCGTAAGGATAGGGGTTAATTCCCTTTTCCCTAAGCCGCGCGAGCTTCTCCCTCCGGACGGCGATGAGCTCTAGCTCGGGCATTAGCCCCTCTCGATTCCCAGAATCTCGTAGCGGATCTTGCCCGCGGGAGCTTGGACCACCACCTGCTTTCCTTTTCCGTGGGTGAGGAGGGCGTGGCCTACAGGCGAATCAATGCTGATTCGGTCCTGAAGGAGATCCACCTCCGCGGGCGGAACCAGGGTGACCGTCCACACCTCCCCCGTCTCCAGGTCTTTGAGGATCACGCGGGATCCAATCCCCACTTCATCGGTGCGGATCTCGTCCTCGGAGATGATGCGGGCATTGGCCAAAAGCTCGCGCAGGGCCCGCACCTCCCGCTCAAGGATCTCCTGCTCCTCCACCAAGTACAGGTACTCCTTGTTTTCCCGGAAATCGCCGCCGGAGTGTTCCTTGGCCTGGGCCAAAAGGGCCGGAATCTCCTGGTAAAGCCGGCGTTCTTTCGCTTCAAGTTCCGCCTTCTTCCGCTCGAAGCCTTCCCGCGTGAGAAGGGTCTCCCGTGCCATCGTACACCTCCTTGAACTCCCGCACCCATTCCTGGGCGATCTCTCCGGGCCGGAGGGAAGCGGCGCCGGGCTTAGCGATCACCGCCACATCCAGGTACGTAAAGAGCTCCTTGTTCAGCCGAAAACCTTCACGGATTCCCCGCTTCACTCGGTTCCGCACCACCGCCTTTCCCACCTTCTTTCCCACCACGGCCAAAAGCCGGGGGGTAGGATCTCCCTTTTTCCGCACGCGAAAGGAGAAAAGCTTTCCCTCAAGCCTTTCCCCCTCGCGGAGCAAGCGCGCGATATCGCGCTGGCGGGTGAGGCGGTGCTCCCGGCCAAAGGAGAAATCCATCGCCCAAGTGAAAATACCCGTTTGATCTTACGGGCGCAACTGGCTCCGCAGGCAGCCAGAGGATAACCTTTTTCCGTGCGCCGCACAAAAATTGTGGCCACCTTGGGGCCAAGCTCTTGGGATGAAGAAACCATGGGCGCGCTCCTTGCTGCAGGAGTGAACGTCTTCCGTATCAACACCGCCCACGGCAACCTCGAGCAGCACGTGGAGCTCATTCGGCGCGTGCGCGCCCTTTCCCCCAACGGCGCGGTGGGAATCCTCCTCGATACCCGCGGCCCGAAGGTGCGGGTGGCGGAACTTTCCGAGCCCGTCCCGGTGGAGCAAGGCGAGGAGATCCTCCTTGGGGAAAAAGGAATCCCCCTTACACAGCCGGAGATCGTCGCCTCCGTTCCTGTGGGCACCCGCATTCTCCTCGCGGACGGGGCGATGGAGCTCGAGGTTTTGGAAAATTTTGGGAAGTTCCTGCGCTGTCGAGTGCTCCGCCGGGGCCTCATCCAGTCCGGGAAAGGCGTGAACTTTCCGGGGATTGTTCTCCCTCTTCCTGCCCTCACCGCCGAGGACCGCGCCTCCCTCCGAATGGCCCGCGAGGAAAAGGTGGACTACGTGGCCCTTTCCTTTGTGCAGAGGCCCGAGGACATCCTTGAGGCCCGGGAGATTTTGGGCCCGAATGGCCCGGCGATCCTGGCCAAAGTGGAATTGACCGCGGCGGTGCAGAGGATGTCCGAGCTTTTGGCCCTGGCCGATGGGGCCATGGTGGCCCGCGGCGATCTCGGCGTGGAAATAGAGCCCTACCGCGTCCCCTTGGTGCAGAAAAAACTCGTGGACCTCTGCAATGCTCAGGCCAAACCTGTGATCGTGGCCACCCAGATGCTCCAAAGCATGGTTTCTTCCCCTAGCCCCACCCGGGCGGAGGTGGCTGATATCGCCAATGCCGTCTGGGACGGAGCGGATGCCTTAATGCTCTCCGAGGAGACCGCGGTGGGAAAGTACCCAGTGGAGGCGGTGCGGGTGATGGCGAAAGCGGCGGAGGCCGCGGAAAGCGGGGATGTGCCCATCCGCGTTCCGGGGCTGGCGCCGGAGCTTGTGGGCGAGGTGCCCGCGGCCATCGCCCAAGCGGCCTGCACCATTGCCCAGGAAGTGGGCGCGAGGCTCATCCTTTGTGCCACCTTTTCCGGCTGGACGGCGCGCCTCGTTTCCGCGTTCCGGCCGAAGGTCCCGGTAGTAGCGGTGACCTCCCAAGCGGATACGGTGCGGCGGCTCTCCCTGGTTTGGGGGGTCACGCCCCTTTTGATCCCCGAGGCGGATGATGTGGATGCCCTCTTTTCCTTGGCTCTAGCGGCCGCACGGGAAGCGGGTTTTGTTGGCCAAGGTAAGCGGGTGGTGTTCACCGCCGGCCTCCCCTTCCGGCAGCCCGGGACCACCAACCTCCTCCGCGTCCTCGAAGTTTGAAGGTTTTCGCTTAAGCACGCTTTGCGTGCGCCGGGTTCCCCAAGGAAAAATTCGACATGAAATGGTGGCCCTGGTTGCTTTTCCTTCCGTTCGCTGTGGTGAGCTTCTTTTACCTTCATGACCTTGTTTCGGGCGTGTATCCACCTTATTCCCCGCCGCGGCCGCATCCCCGCTATCCCGAGCTAGGGACGGCCTGGCCCATGCATCCCGTGGATAATCCGGGCGATTGGCTTCCCAACGGCTTGGATGTGGCGGACGTGAACGGCGATGGTTTCCCTGATTTCCTCGTGAACTACGAGTGGACCGGCCGCATCCGCGTGGTTTTCCATCCCGGGCGCGCGCTTTCGCCAGAGAGCTTTTGGCCTGCCGTGGATGTCGGTTTCTTCCCCAACGCGGAGAATGCCGCCTTTGGGGACCTCGATGGGGACGGGATCGTGGATATTGTGGTGGTCCAGGGCGTGGAGCACCGAAGAGAACCCTCAGGAGTGCGCATCCTCTTTGGGGAACCCCCGCCTGATCCTGTCCTGACCCCGGCGGCCTTTTCCTGGCGGGACTACGGGCTTCTTCCGGAAAGCCTCGGGCTTGGGCATTACCTCTACGTGAAGGTTGCGGATCTGGACGGCGATGGTTTTTCCGACGTCGTGGTAGGTGGCCGGGCCGCGCGGCCCGCCGGTGGGGAACGGACGGAAGCTGCCCTTGCGGGCTTGCCCCGCACGGGGCTCCGTTGGTTCCAAAATCCCCTCGTCTTCGGGGGAAATCCCCGGGACCCGGCGCAGTGGAAGATGTATGCCATTGATCCCGCGATCCCGAGTGGCCACGGCTTCGTTCTTGCGGACCTAAACGGTGACGGCCCCCTGGACCTTGTCCTCAACAACGCGGATTGGGACACACCTGATTCCGAAGAGGCAATCCTCCTTTACCTCCATCCCGGTCTAGAGCGGGTTACCGCGTCTTGGCTCTCCCTTGAGCTTTACCGGAGCCCCGAGTTCTATGGGAAAGAGCAGGTTGCCGTGGGAGATCTCGATGGGGACGGTTTTCCCGATATCGTGGCCCAATCCGAAAACCTGGTCCACATCTTCTGGAATCAGGGTGGGCTTTCCTTTGTGCGCGAAGAGATTGCGAAGCACCCGGCGCTGCGGTGGCGCTCGCGGCCGCTTGCCCTG
>Ga0072500_160379_pt1 | contig 37915 bp, 34 predicted proteins | sample GBScelen77Swater_FD_63803 | JGI IMG/M metagenome (GOLD analysis project Ga0072500, IMG submission 63803) | Hot spring microbial communities from Great Boiling Spring, Nevada - cellulolytic enrichment S 77C v2 (version 2) | ecosystem: Environmental > Aquatic > Thermal springs > Hot (42-90C) ...
CTCGCTGCCTGGCGGGCGTTGACGCCGGCTCAGCGACGGGCTATCGAGCAGCTCGATCGCCAAGCGGTGATCGAGACCGGTTCGACCGGCTCGGGGATCGGTCACTTCACTGTGGCTGCCCCCGGATAATGGACGCGCATGCAGTATGTCCGCGCTTGGTCCATCTTGTTCCGACACTTGTTGTGGAGCTACGAACACTTTATTTACTGGTGCGGAGACGGATCGAGAATCACCCGCTGGCAGAACTGGGTGCAGGTGCGTGTCGATGACCCGCTGTATCGCTACGATGGCGAAAGCGATTATGGTGCCGCTGGTGGCGTCGGCCAACCGTTCGGTCGTGTGTATCGCTCCGGCAAGATCTGCTTCTTGCCACAGCTGAACTGCCCCTACGTACGGTATCCCTATGTGACGCATGATGCCTTCGGGAACGGTGACTGGTCGTACGAGGTGGGTACGTGATGAGCAGTCAGTCTCCCCAGCCGATACCCTGGGAGGTCGTCTGGATCCGGCGGCTGGTGCTGGTGTTGCTGGCCGTGCTGATCCTCTTCCTCCTGGTGGCGCTGGCTGCCTTCGTGAACGCAGCGTTCGCCCACCTCGAGTGCGGCGGTGGTGCGCCGGCGGCTGCCGGCGGGTGAGCCAGCGTCCGAGCAGGGGCACAGCAGACTGCACCCAGCTGGCCTCGCGGTAGGAGAACGGTGCGGGTGCCTCGGCCCGACCGGGCCGGACGGGTCGGGCGTGCCTGACCCCTACAGGGGGCGAACAAGGCCTTGAGAGTTCCGGTGGACGAGCCGGTGGCGACCGTCGTCAACAGGCCACGCCCCTGTTTCCGTAGGAGCGCGGCGCGCCTCGCCCGCCCGCGCCGGGAGGCGCGGGAACGGGAACTTGCTCGTTCTCTCGGTCCAGGCGGGTGAGGCACGCGTCAGCCTGCCGCGGATCGACGGTGGGCGGGTAGTTCTAGTGGACGGCATTTCCCTACCCTCCAGCATCGGAAGGTACGCGTCGGGCAGCACCCGTTGTCGCTCGCTGGGCTCAGTGTGCCGCTGCCTTGAGGTCGGGTTCGAGGCAAACACGGGGCTGTAGCCGCGCCGTCTGCGACGGGTTGCCCCCACGGAGCGGGACACCGCGCTGCCCGACCGCCCGCGTCCCAGGGAAACACTGGGATGGGCACCGTCCTGCGCTCCTGGACACCGGCGCTGACCTCTGGTAGCCTTCCTCTGCGGGTGTCCGTACAGCGGGAGCGGGTCGTGACGCCGGTCATCGCGTTCTTCAACCAGAAAGGTGGAACCGCCAAGACCACGAGTACGCTCAATGTCGGTGCGGCGCTCGCCGAGCGTGGCCACCGGGTGCTCGCGCTCGACCTCGACCCCCAGGCCAGCCTGACCATGGCACTCGGGATCGACGTCTCGCGGCTCGACGTCTCGGTCTACGACCTCCTCGTCGAGGATCCGGTGCCACTCGACCAGGCTATCCGGACGACCCGGATCGCCGGACTCGATCTGGTCCCCAGCCACCCCGACCTGGCTGCGGCGGAACTGGAACTCCTGAACGCGCTCGAACGCGAGCGTCGGCTCGCCCACGCCCTCGCCGCGGCCGAACCCTTGCCCTACGACTACGTCCTGATCGATAGCCCACCGGCCCTCAACATCCTGAGCGTCAACATCCTGGTCGCCGCGACCGCCCTGGTCATCCCCATCGAGCCGCACCCGCTCTCGCTCATGGTCTTGCGGCGTCTCTTCGAAACGGTCAACCGGGTGCGCCGGCTCAACCCGCGCCTCACCGTGCTCGGTTTCCTGCCGACCAAAGTGCATCATTCGTCGCGCCTCGTCGCCGACATGATGGCGACGCTGCGCGAGCGCTTCCCCGACCTGCCACTTTTGCCGAGCATCCCGCTCTCCGTCAAAGGGGCCGAGGCGGTGGCCGAACACACCTCGATCCTGCAGTACCAGCCGCGCTCGCCGCTCGCTGCCGCCTACCGGCAGGCTGCCGCTGTCATCGTCGAACTCGTCGGGAGTACCAGCCGTGTCTGAGTCTCCGCTCTCCCCAACGACCCGCCGACGGCGCTTTACCGTCGATGCCCTCCTCGCCGATACGTCACCCCAGGCACGCGGGACCCGTGAACTCGCCGAAGCGCGCGAGATCGCGCTCGACCGGATCGAGCCGGATCCCGAGCAACCGCGCCGTACCTTCGATCCGGAGCGGCTCGAGGAACTCGCGGCCGCGATCCGGCTGCAAGGTGTCCTGCAGCCGATCGCGGTGCGCTACGATGCTGCCCGGGACCGCTACGTGATCATCCACGGCGAGCGCCGCTGGCGGGCCGCCCAGCTAGCCGGTCTCGCCACCATCCCGGCCATCGTCCGCCAGATCAGCGACGAGCAGCGCCTCATCCAGCAGCTGATGGAGAACATCCTGCGCGAGGACTTGAACGCGCTCGACCGAGCCGCCGCACTGCGCCGCCTCAAGCAACAGTTGGGAGACGTTCCCTGGGAACAGGTCGCCGAGGCGGTCGGGATCAAGCGGAGTCGCCTCTTCCAGCTCCTCGCCACCGAAAAGCTGCCCGAGCCGGTCCAGGAAGCCATCCGCGCCGGCCGGCTCTCCGAAAAGCAGACACGGCCGCTCCATGGCCTCCCCGAGCCGCTCCAGATCGCAGTAGCCCAGCTGATCGAGCAGGACGGTCTCGCGCAAGCCGAGATCGAGCGACTCGCCCGCACGCTGCGCGCACGCACCGATCTCGCCGGGCTCGATCCCCGAGAGCTCCTTCCCCAGCTCCGGCAGCTCATCCGGCCGACCGGGTCAACCGCGTCGCGACCGGCTCGCTCCAGCCGTCGATCGTCCCGCGCAGTCCAGCTCGTCACCGCGCTCGAGCGGCTCCGTCAACTCCTGGAGACGACCGATCCAGCTGCCCTCGATCCCGCCGAGCGCGAGGCGATCACCGAAGCCTTCCGACGCTTGGGCTCGTCGCTCCGCCGCTGGCGCACTGCGTTGGGTAGCGGATCCGAGTCGAGCTGAATCGCGCGCGGCTCACCGCACTCGAGCGGTCGCGAGCGATCGACTGAATCTCTTGACCAGCTTGCTCGCCCGCATCGAGCATCCCGCAGCCCGACCAGTTGGCAGCTTGACCTCGACCCCCGGGCCACGTTGCCGGCGCTGGCTCGCACGTCAGGACAGTCGAGGCAGTCACCAGCTCTTGACCAGTCGCCTTCCCTGTGCAATAAACCGTCAGCGACGGGGGTTATCTGCGTGATCGACGACCTGTGCCAGGTTCTGGAGCGGTTGCGCGAGCGACTGCAGGCGCACCGGTCGCTCCTGGAAGCCAATGAGGCTCAGACGTGCGTCAGCCTGATCGACCCCCTCTTGCGTGCCCTCGGTTGGCCGATCGATGACCCGACATCCGTGCAGGTGGAGGCGCGGGCCGGGAGTGGACGAGCCGATTACGTGCTCCGCAGCGGAAACCAGACGGTCTTCGTCCTCGAGGTCAAGAAGGTCGGCGAGAAACTCGACATCGCCCATTCGGCTGCCGTCAGTTACGCGTGGGAGCTGCTCCGCCAGGGCCAGCCACCGCGCTACGTCGGTGTCAGCGACGGCCGCCGCTGGCTCCTCTACGAGCCACAGCAGCTCGAGCAGCCGAACCATACCCTGGATCTGGGAGACCCCCCCACCGTAGTCTCCCAGCGCTCGCTCTCGCCTTCACCGAGGTCCTTTGGCGCCGGCTGTACGAGGACATGACCCCACCGCCACCTTCACCGCCCCCTCCCTCGCCGGACTGGTGTCCGCTCACCGAGCTCCGACCGCAATACTGCGACCCGCCACCCGTGCGGATCCGCTTTCCGGACGGCAGCGAACGGGAGCTGCGCAGCTGGGCCTCGCTGCTCGTCAGTGTGGCCGAATGGCTGGTCGCCCAAGGCAAGCTGACCGCCGCTCGTTGTCCCGTTGCGAAAGGCCCTATCCGCTACCTCGTTCACACCCAACCGGTACACTCCAACGGGAGAAGCTTCTTCGGTACTAAGCGACAACTCAATAACGGTCTCTGGCTCGACATCGATCTAGGTTCGCCAGAAATCGTCCGTAGCGCGCGCAGACTCTTAGAGCATTTCCACATCGCACCACAACAGGTTTTCGTCAGCCTTCGCCACGGGCCACCGGCTGGATCGACCCGCGACCAACTGGAGCAATGACTGTCGGCCGCTGTCCCCGTCCTGCGCCTCGGGCAACGAGCCCGCGCAGACCAGCAGGCCATTTTCTGGGAAACGCTGCACCGCAAAGCGAGGCCGGCCCGCCGCACAGGGGGCCGGCCGTCGCAGAAGAGGGTAACGGACTCAGCTCATTGTCCCACTACCCAGGCGGCGCACCACCCACCACGCTCCGGGCAAGGCGACGGTCGCCAGCACGATCTTGAGGATGTCCCCTGGAACGAACGGAACCATGCCGAGGAGCGGTGCCTTGTTGATACCGACGAAAGCCGCCAGCCAGGAGACACCGAAGAGGTAGATCACGAGATTCCCGAGAACCATCGCCAATGCCGTGGTCAGCGGCCGGCGGTCCCAACCACGCTCGGCCAGCCAACCGGTCACGAACGCCGCCGCGATGAAGCCGAGGAGATACCCACCGGTCGGACCCAGCAACACTGCCAACCCCGCCTTGCCACCGGCGAAGACCGGCAATCCGGCCAGCCCCTGCGCGACATAGAGCGCCATGCTCGCGGCTCCGCGCCGGCTACCCAAAGCCGCACCCACCAGGAGAACCGCGAAGGTCTGGCCAGTGATCGGCACCGGCGTGAAGGGCAGTGGGATGCTCACCTGTGCCGCCAGAGCGGTGAGCAGGCTCCCGACCACCACCAGCACGACAGTGGCCGCGAGCCGCACCCCCGCCTGCTCTCGCCAGCTCCGCGGCAACGCCAGATCCGCCAGTACGACCGAACTCATGGGATCTCCCTCTCCTTCCCCAGACTAGCCGATCACCGATTGCCGAAACTCAGGCAGTTGCCGTCATCCCCGCCCCCAACGGGCGGATGACCACCCCTGCCTCCTCCAGGCGCTGGCGCACCCGCTGGGCGATCTCCGGCGCGTTCGGCGCATCACCGTGAATGCAGATCGTTTCCACCTCGGCCTGGAGCGTCTCCCCCTCGATCGTCGGGATGCGCCCATGCAGCACCAACTCGACTGCGCGCCGGGCGACCTCCTCCGGATCCCACGCCTGCTTGCGTCGTTCCAGGACCAGTTGTCCTTGCCGGTTGTAGTTGAGGTCGATGTAACCTTCGCGCGCCATCGGGATACCGACCGAGGCAGCAACCCGCGGAGCGATCTCCCCCATCATCACGAGCGCGATGCCGTTTCCCAGCGCCTTGATCGCCCGGCAGAGCGCCTCGCACAGTTCCTCGTTCTGCGAGCACATGACGTAGAACGCTCCGTGCGGCTTCACATGCTGCAGCCGCACGCCAGCGGCCTGAGCGAACGCCTGCAGCGCACCCGCTTGGTATAGAGTATAGTCATAAACCTCTTGTGGAGTGACGTCGATGCGGCGTCGACCGAAGCCGAGGAGATCGGGAAAGCCGACATGCGCGCCGATGCCGACCCCATGCGCCACCGCGAGTTCGACGGTCTGCCGCATGACGGCCGGATCGCCAGCATGCCAGCCGCAAGCGATATTCGCCGAGGTGATGAAGGGCATCAGTGCCGCATCGTTGCCGAGTGTCCAGCGCCCGAAGCTTTCGCCCATGTCGCAATTGATATCGATGACGCGGGCCATGGCTCAGCTCCTTTCGAGGTTGCTCTCGTGGATCGTCTCGTCCTGCTTCTTGAGGAGCGCGATCGCTTCCTCGAGCGTGACCTCCTTGAACCGAATGTAGCTCCAACCCGGGACCATCTGCCCGAGCTTCCACATCGCAGCCTTAGCGACCACGGCGTTGCAGATGAAGCCACCCAGTGTGGGACCATCGATGCAGAGGATGATCGGCTGATCACCGCAGACATTCACGGCCCCGACCGGATAGCCGTTGTCCAGGATGTTCGAGGGATGCCCGCCACCGGCACCACCGCTCGTGCGGGCCCACTGCCACTTGTGGATGTCCAGTCGGTAGCCGGTCCGGTTGGAGGCAGCGTCCAGCTTCCACTGGTGCGAGAAGAAGAAAGCCATGTCGTCGGCCGTCATGTAGTCGGGATCCGCTTGCGGCCCACGCGTCGCCTCCACCTCCCACACCTCGTTGTAACCCGGATAGCTCGGCACCAGCGCGCTCGGCACGCGTCGTCCAGCCGCCTGCGCCGGATCGACGACCGGCTCGCCCAGCGGTAGCGTGTCACCAGCCTGCAGCTTCCGCCCTTCCAGTCCGCCGATGGCACCGGGCAGATACGTGGCGCGGCTCCCCAGCACCGGTGGAACGTCGATCCCGCCACTCACTGCCAAGTACGTGCGGAAGCCGGCCCCCTGTAGATAGTCGAACTCCAGCACATCGCCTGCTCGCACCAGGTAGCTGCGCCAAAGTTCCACCGGCTGGCCGTTCAGTTTCGCCCCCATGTCCGCACCGCAGATCGCGATCGCCCGCTCGTCCCGGAAGGCAACCACGAGCCCGCCGGCCGTGATTTCCAGTCCAGCCGCACCCGGGGGATTGCCGACGAGCACATTGGCGAAACGGAATGCATAGTCGTCCATCGGCCCCGCCGGAGCGAAGCCGAGCGACAGCATCCCGATCCGCCCCGGATAGTCCTGGACGGTCGTTTCGAACCCGCCGTTCCGCACCTCGAGCATGGCTCCTCCACCCTTCCTGCCTTCTCGCGAGCATCACGGAACCGGCACGCGAGCAGCCGCCTCGGCCTGGCGACGTCGGAACGCCTCGGCTTCCGGCTCTACCTCTTTGAGGAACCTGAGATACGCACCGACGTCGAACGTCGCCGTCTCATCGATCCGGTACTGATAGGTCCCGTCGTAAACAGCTTGGATCATCGCCTCCAGTTCCTCATCCGTCACGCGCGGTCGGAAGCGGAGCCGGTCACCCGGCCGCAGGAGCACCGGGCTCTCGCGGAACGCTGGGTTCCGCTGTTGCGGATCGTAGATCGGCACCGTATGCCCGAAGATCTGATAGCCCCCAGCTGATTCGACCGGATAGATGGCCAAGCACGGCCCGGCGATACCGACCGTTCCAGCCGGTGTCCAGTGTCGCGTCGGGTTGTACTTCGGCAGGACGACCGCATAGCGCGGATCCAACGGGTAGGCGAACGGCAGACCGGGGAAGAAGCCCAATGCAGCATTCCACCAGTCGGTCGCCATGATGTAGTTGAAGAACTCTTCCTCGTCACGCAGTCCGTTGTACATGGCCGCGTACTTGGAGTTCGTCCCATCGATCACGTTCGGTGCATCGGCTCGCTGATACTGGACGTAGCGAGCGATCGCCTCGCGCGTCCACTTGTCGTCGAAGGCGATCGGCAGCTCGACGATTCGGCTCGGCACCACCAGATTTTCGAACGGGGGCAGATGCTCGTATTGGTCTTCGACGAAATCGATCAGATCGCGCACCCCGATCTGACGGCTGTCGTAGTTGATCAAGATGCTGCGGAGAGCCGGGATGGTCTCGATGAGCCCTGCCGGACGATGCCGCTTGATCGCATCGTCCAGCCCCAGCACACGAAAGCTCATCGTCAGGTCGAAGACCATCTCGCCGAACTCGACCAAGAGGAAGCTATCGCCGGCATTGCGGTACATCACACTCGGGCGCCCGTTGCGCTCCGGGAAGCTCGCCAGGATCACTCCTGAGGGATGAGTACCAGTACCCGTCATGACCGCTCGCTCCTTCCACTGCCCACCGGGGTCAGGCCTCGTCGCTCACCACCGCGATCGGTTGGCCGGGTCGGATCGCCTCTTCGTTCTCCACCAGGAATCGCACCAGTTTCCCGCCGACATCGGCCGTGATCTGGTGGAACGTCTTCATCACGCCCACGAGGCCGATGACCGTCCCCGGTTGGATCGTCTGTCCTTCCTCGACGAACGGCGCCGCATCCGGACTCGGTCGCCGGTAGAAGATGCCCGGCAACGGTGACTTGATCGTGTGCTCTGCCATCACGTTCCCCCTTCCCGTCCTACCGCTCACGATGCACCCAGTTATCGATGATCACTGCCACGACCAGCAGCGCGCCGGTGATGATCATCTGCGTGTACGTGCTGATCCCCATGATGTCCATACCGTTGCGCAGCATGACGAGAAAGATGGCGCCCAGCGCCGCACCGAAGATGTTCCCCTCGCCACCGCGGATCGAGACGCCACCGAGCACCGCCGCCGCGATCGACTCCAACGGGAAGCTCGCCCCCAAGGTCGGCTCGCCCGACCCCACCCGCGCCGTCAACAACAGACCGGTCACCCCGACCAGGACACCGGCGATCGCATAGGCGAGGAAGAGATAGAAACGGACCGCGATGCCCGAAAGCCGCGCTGCCTCCGCATTGCTGCCGATCGCGTACCAGTACCGCCCGAAGCGCGTCCAGTGCAGCAAGAGATACATGACCGCCAGGACCAGCACCGTCACCAGCCAAGGCACCGGGATGCCCAGCACCCTGCCGGTATAGAGCGTGCTGGAGAAATAGCCAGGCAAGCCGAACACCGGCACCCCACGCGAAACTTTCAGAGCCAGGCCGGACACCGCCGTCATCATGGCCAGAGTCACGATGAACGGCGGCACGCGAAACACCGAGACGAACAGTCCATTGAGTGCACCGATACCGGTCGCGACTGCGATCGCTGCCAGGGTCGCGATCACCAGACCAGTCAGTGGTGCATCCGGGTGGTCCAAGAGCTGCAGACCGACCACGATACTGACCAGCGCGATCGAGGAGCCTATCGAGAGATCGAAGCCACCAGTCAAGAGTACCAACGTCTGGGCGACCGACACGATGATCAGGAAAAGCGCCTGTGTCAAGATCGTCGAGAGGTTCGCACGCGTAAAGAAGTTCGGCGACGCGATGGAAAAGAAGAGCAAGAGGCCGATCAGCAAAACCGGGAGCAGCCCCAGCTGATCGAGGACGCCTCGTACCCAGCGGAGACGTCCGAGCGCAACATAGCGTCCGGTCGCGACTTCACGCGGCGTCGACACCGGTCCGTCCGACCTCCTCTCGCATGTGGCCGAAGTAGTACTGCAACAAGCGTTCCTCGGAGACCTCCTCGTGGGGTATGACCGCCACGAGTTCCCCCTGGAACATCACTGCTACCCGGTGACAGACGTGCAGCAGCTCCAGCATATCCGAGGTGATGAACAGGACTGCCGCCCCCTGTCTCGCGAGTTCGTGCAAGAGCCCGTAGACCGCGATCTTCGCACCGACGTCGATCCCTTGCGTCGGCTCGTCCAGCACGAAGACTCGGGTGGTCCGGATCATGCCGCGCGCCAGCGCCACCTTCTGCTGGTTCCCACCCGAGAGGTTGCGCACCCGCGCATCGGGATTCGGCGGCACGATGGCCAAGCGCCGAATATAGTCGACTACCGTTCGTCGCTCGCGCCGCTTGTCGAGGATGCCCCCCGCTCGCTGGAACTGCTCGAGCGCTGCGATGGTCATGTTTTCGAGCACCGAGCGATTGGTGAGGAGACCCTCGTGACGCCGGTCAGCCGGGAAATACATGAGCCCTCGCGCCAAGAGGGTGTGCGGGCTGATCCGGTCGAGTGGGATGCGTTCTCCGAAGAGTTCGATTTCCCCTGCCGTGACCGGTTCCAGACCCACGAGCGCTCGCCCGAGGAGCCCCTTTCCCGAACCGATCAATCCGCCCACGCCGAGAATCTCACCGGCGCGGAGCGTCAGTTGAACGTCGCGAAGGCCATGCGCAGTCGTCAACCCACGAACCGCCAGCACGACTGGAGCTGATTCGGGAACCGGCTGAAGCGCTGGGTAGATTTGCTCGTATTCCCGACCAGTCATCAGTGTGATCAGCCGGTCCGTCGTCGTCTCGTGCACCGACAAGGTCGCGACATGCCGGCCATCCCGCATCACCGTCACGCGGTCAGCGATCTCGTACAGTTCCTCCAGACGGTGCGTGATCCAGATCACTCCCACCCCTTGCCCGCGCAGTTCCCGGACGAGATCGTAGAGCACGCGCGTTTCACGGTCGGTCAGGGAAGCGGTCGGCTCGTCGAGGATCAGGACCTTCGGTCGTTCGAGCGTCGCCTTGGCGATCTCGACCAGATAGCGCTGCGGCACGGTCAAATCACGCACCTTGGCAGTGGGCGAGATACCGGCATCGAAGAGACCGAGTTGGGCCAAACTGCGCGCCTGCATCGCTGGCTTGCGCAAAAGACCGGGAGTCGTCAACTCCCGCCCCAGGAAGATGTTTTCCGCGACACTCAACGCTGGCACCAAGCTCAGGTGCTGGAAGACAGCGCGGATCCCCAACTCTTGAGCATGGTGGGGCGACCGGATCTGCACCGGTCGCCCCTCGAGCTCGATCCTCCCCCCGTCTGGGTGGAGAGAACCAGCGAAGATGTTGACGAGCGTCGACTTCCCCGCCCCGTTCTCGCCGACGAGCGCGTGCACTTCACCAGCACGCAGCTCGAACGAGACCCGGTCCAGAGCGAGCACACCCGGGAACCGCTTGGAGACCTCGATGGCCCGCAGGAGCTCCGCCATGCGCGTGCCTCGTCACGCCTTCGGCTTCACCGAGAAGACCGGACGGAAATCACGCGGACCGAACATGTCTTCGTACTTGAACTCCTTGTAGTTCTGGGGTGTGACCACCTTGATGATCGGTCCAGCCCGGAACGGGAAATCCACACCCGGCTTCTCCCCGTTCAGGATGCGCACCATCATGTCCACCGCCATGCGCCCTTGGAGAGCCGTGAAGTCCGTCGGTGCTGCCGCGACCTTCCCCTCCGCGATCTTGTCGTACAGCGGCGGGATGATGTAGGTCGAGACCACCTTCGGCTTCTTGGCTCGGTTCGCCAGGATGTCCGGTGCCGCGTCGGCCGCGACCGCATTCCCGACCAGGTACGTGACATCGGGATAGGCGTTGAGCGCATCTTCGATCAGCGAGACCTGAACGTCCTTTCCGGTGTCGCCCCACTTGACGTCCAGGATCTTCACCTTGCCGGGAACCTTCTCTTCGACCGCTGCCGTGAAGCCATCCACCGTATCCGGCGCCCAGCCGGATCCAGCTGGACCAGGCAGGAAGACGACCGTTACCTCCTCACCACCCGAGTCTTCCGCGACGAACTGACCTGCTGCATACCCCATGTCGTAGAAGGACACGAGCGCCTTGGCCATGATGTCCGGCGCCTGGATGTCGTTGATCACCTCGATCACCGGCTTCTTCTTGTTCTTGACGATGTCAGTCACCAGTTGATCCTGAGAGGCGTAACTGATCGCCGCCAGGATGATCCCCTCGATGTCCGCGCGGTTGGCCAAGTTTTCCACCTGATTGATCTGCCCAGTCAAGTCGTTGTACCCCTGGGCTGCGACCAACTCGATTCCCACCCCCAGGATCTGTGCCTCGTCGACGATCCCGTAATCGACCGCCAGCCAGTACGGATCCTTGAGGTGCGGGAACGAGACGCCGATCATGTACGGCTTGTTCGCCTTCGGCCGCGTCCACTTCTCGTACTTCGGTCCCTGCAGGCTGCCCGCTGGCCGACCCGGCTGCTTGGTCGAGACATCGTACGTGCCGTAATAGGCGACGACATCCCAGAGCTCTTCCGTCGCGGCCGCTGCTGTCGGTGTCGCTCCGGCAGCTGGAGCAGCTGTCGGCGTGCCAGCTGGCGCGGCTGTCGGCTGAGCACCACCGCTCGCCGGGGTCGGAGTCGCCCCGCCTCCACCGCAGGCAGCCAGGAGACCACCGGCCACGGCGACTGCGTTGGCCACTACCAACGAGCGCAAGAGACCGCGTCGCGTCAGTCGTCCGAACTGATCCATGGTATCCCCTCCTCGCATCCTCTCGCTCCTTTGTGTAGCTACTCGTGCCATTCCCTGGCGGAAAGCCAGGGAATAGCGACCATCCCATCCATCCGTTTGCCGATAACAGCAAGCGTGCTCGATCGCCACCTCCTCACGCCTCGCCCTGCTTCTGGAGTGCACCCAGGACGCGCTCCGGGGTCAGCGGCAACTCCTCGATCGCTCGACCCGCCGGCCAAATGGCATCGAGCACCGCGCCGGCGACCGATGCCGGCGATGCCAAGAGCCCGCCTTCACCGATCCCTTTGATGCCACCGATCGTGACCGGCGAGGGAGTCTCCAGGTGATCGATCACCAACTCCGGCACTTCGGTCGCCGTCGGTAACGCGTACGTCACGAAGCTATCGGTGAGCAGCTGCCCGTTCTCGTCGTAGATCATCGCCTCGTAGAGCGCACCGCCGATCCCTTGGGCGATCGCACCCATCACTTGCCCTTCGACGATCATCGGATTGAGCATCGTCCCACAGTCTTCGACCGCCACGATCTTGTCGAGCCGGACGAGACCCGTCTCGCCGTCCACTTCGCAGACGGTAACGATGCATCCGTTCGAATACGTGGCCCGCGGATCGTAAAACTTGGTCGCCGAAAGCAGCGGCTCCTCCCCCTCCGCCCGCACCCGTCCGTCCAAATAGGCCGCGAAGGCTACCTGGAACAAGCTCAACGAGCGGTCCGGTGCGCCGCGGACGAAGACGTTACCGTCTTGGATCTCCAGATCTTCCGGCGCCACCTCCAGGAGGCGACTGGCGACGCGCAGCACCTTCTCGCGCACTTCCTGCGCGGCCAGTGCCACCATGCCACCACCGATGACGGCGCTCCGGCTGGCATAGGTGCCCATCCCCCAAGGCGCACGGTCAGTGTCGCCATGCTCGACGATCACGTCGTCGATCGAGACCCCGAGAATCTCAGCTGCGACCTGTGCCAGCGTCGTTTCGTGCCCCTGTCCGTGGCTGTGCACGCTCACCGCCACGCGGACCTTGCCCGTCGGGTCGATCGTCACCGTCGCGTTGTCGTGCGAGGGGAACGGGAAGCCGGCTTGCAGCGCGATCTCCGAGCCCCACGCTGTCGGCTCGACGTACAGGCTGACCCCGATTCCCAGGTACCGCCCCTGTTGCCGCAGCTCGGCTTGCTGGCGTCGCAGTTCGTCGTAACCGACCAGCTCCAGAGCCCGTTCCAACGACTCCCGATAACTGCCGCTGTCGTAGACCATCCCGGTAACGGTGGTGTGCGGGAACTCGCTGATCACATTGCGGCGCCGGAACTCCGCCGGATCCAGCCCGAGGTCGCGCGCGATCTCGTCGAAGAACAGCTCCCGCGCCGTCTGCGCAGCTGTCCAGCCGACGGCCCGGAAAGCCCCCACCGGCGACTTGTTCGTGCAGACCGCGATCACCTCGTGCTGGTACGCCGGGATATCGTAGACCCCTGGCACGATCCCAGCAGCCGCCAAGGGCTCGATCAGCGCGCTCGCCGTGTTGAACGAATAGGCACCCCCGTCGCCGATCAGCCGCGCCTTCATCCCCAGCACCTTCCCGTCGGCGCGGACTGCTGCCTCGAGCTCGATGATCTGCTCCTTGGCATGCGTTGCGGCGGCGAGGTTCTCCCGGCGGTCCTCGACCCATTTCACCGGCCGACCCAGCACCTTGCCCAGGTAGGCGATCACCACCTCTTCCGGATAGATCGTCATCTTCTGCCCGAAGCCGCCACCCACTTCTGGAGAGATGACGCGAACCTTGTGCTCAGGAATCCCCAGGAACAACGAGAGGAAGAGTCGCAACATGTGCGGCATCTGGGTCGAAGAATAGAACGTCAAGTGCCCGCTCGCCCGCTCGTAGACCGAGAGGCAGCCGCGTGTCTCCATCGGCGAGGCCACGAACCGGTTGGTATGGAAGCGTCGCCGGAAAACCCGATCAGCCTGGGCGAACGCTCCCTCGACATCGCCGAGTGTCGTGACCTTCTGATAGACGACGTTCGTTCCCAGATCCTCGTGCAGGATGGGAGCATCGGCGGCCATCGCGCGCTCGGCGTGCGTCACCGCTGGCAGCGGCTCGTACTCCACCTCCACGAGTTCCGCCGCATCCTCGGCGATGTAGCGATTTTCGGCTACCACCACCGCGACCGCTTCACCGACGAACCGCACCTTGTCCTTGGCCAACACCGGCTGGGGGGTCGGCTTGAGCCCCTCGATCGGGAGCCCGCTCGCCAGCGGCGGGAGCGCCGCTACGTCCTCGGCCGTGTAAACCGCGATCACTCCCGGCAGCGCCTTCGCTGCACTCGTCTCGATGCGCCGAATCCGCGCATGTCCGTAAGGCGAGCGCACGAATACCGCATGCACCGTTCCCGGGATCTGGATATCGGCCAAATAGCGTGCTTCTCCAGTCAGAAAGCGTGGATCCTCCACCCGCTTGACACGAGCTCCGACCCACTTTCCCCTCGGCAGCATCTGAAGCGTCATCGCTGCGCTCCTCTCACGATCCCCGGCCCGCCTGCATCTGTGCCGCTGCCGCTCGGACAGCCCGGACGATGTTCTGGTATCCCGTACACCGACAGAGATTGCCGCTCAAAGCTTCCCGGATCTCCGCCTCGCTCGGCGCCGGATTTTCCTCGAGCAATGCGACAGCCGTCAGCACCATACCGGGCGTGCAGAATCCGCATTGCAACCCATGATGCTCCCAGAACGCCTGCTGCACCGGGTGCATCGCTTCCCCGGTCGACAGCCCCTCGATCGTCGTCAGATTCGCTCCATCAGCTTGGGCGGCCAGTACCAAGCACGAGCGCACCGCTGCACCGTCCCAGAGCACGGTGCAGCTCCCACAGACCCCGTGCTCGCATCCCAACTTGGTGCCAGTGAGGCCCAGCTGCTCGCGCAGGAAATCGGCGAGCGTCATGCGCGCTTCGACCTCGGCAGAAATCGCCTGCCCGTTCACGGTCAGCGTGATCGCAACTCGTTGCATCGTGCCCCGCCTCCCCTCGCTCAGAACCCGGCCCGCGCGGCGGCAGCCTCGAGCGCTCGCCGCACCACCACTGGCGTGACCTGCCGCCGGTACGTCGCTGCCCCATGCACATCGGAGAGCGGCTCGTCGATCGCATCCGCCGCAAGAGCGGCTGCTTCGCGCAGCACCGCGCTGTCCAAGGCGCGCCCGATGAGCGCCTGCTCAACCGCCGTCGCCCGCAACGGCCGCGTCGCCACACCGAAGAGCGCCGCGCTCGCCCGACTGCACGTCCCGTCCGACCCACGCTCCAGCACCGCGACTGCCCCGGCGAGCGCGAAGTCGCCGTGCCGTCGCGCGATCTCCTCGCCACCCCACCCCGCACCAGCCGGCAATGCGGGAAACCGGATCGCGACCAGCAGTTCGCCCTCAGCGAGCGCGGTCGTGAAGGGTCCCAAGAAGAAGTCACGTGCCGCGATCGTCCGCTCGCCTCGCCCACTGCGGACGACCATCTCCGCATCCATTGCCAGCGCGACCGCCGGGTATTCGGCCGATGGATCGGCATGAGCCAGGCTCCCGCCCAACGTGCCCCGATTCCGGATCGAGGGATGCCCAACGTACCGGGTCGCCGCAGCGAGCACCGGCACGTGCTGGGCGACCAGCGGATCACGCTCCACCCGTCGTTGCCGCACCATCGCGCCGATCTCCACTGCACCATCCCGCACGACCAGCTCGTCGAGCCCAGCGATGCGACCGAGGTCGACCAGGAGCGCAGGGCGCGCCAGCCGCAAGCTCAGCATCGGCACCAGGCTCTGACCACCGGCGAGTGGGCGCGCATCCGAACCATGCCGCGCCAGCACCTCGAGCGCCTCACCGAGGGTCCCCGGCCGCTCGTACGCGAAGGCTGCCGGTTTCATCGTCACCCTCCCCGCTCATTCACCGAAAACCGCAACATCCGACCCGCTCTCGAACCCGACGAGCCTGGAATATCGTGCTTCGTTCCGGATCCGCGACGATGACAGCCAGGACCACTGTCGGTATGCTAGAGCCCAGAAGGTTCGCCTGTCAAGAGGCGAGACTTTGTAATCTGGCACAAAACCGCTTGTCGTACGACACAAAAAGGAGGATAACGCGCGATGTTCCGGAAAATCCTGGTCGCTAACCGCGGGGAGATCGCCCTCCGCGTCATGCGGGCTTGTCGCGAATTGGGCATCCGCACGGTCGCCGTCTATTCCGAGGCCGACGCCCGAGCGCGTCACGTTCGGTACGCCGACGAGGCATGCTGCGTCGGCCCGGCAGCTGCGACCCGCAGTTACCTGAACATCGACGCCATCATCGCTGCTGCGCGCGAGACCGGCGCGGAGGCCATCCACCCTGGCTACGGCTTCCTGGCAGAAAATGCCGAGTTCGCTCGCGCATGTCGGGATGCCGGTCTCGTTTTCATCGGTCCCTCTCCCGAGGCGATCGCCCTCATGGGCGACAAGGCCGCTGCCCGCAAGCTCGCGGACTCAGCCGGCGTCCCGATCGTCCCGGGTACTCCCGAGACGGTCGGGCCGGAAGAGGCGCTCGCGTTCGCCGATCGGATCGGTTTTCCCCTGATGGTCAAGGCAGCTGCTGGCGGCGGGGGGCGCGGTATCCGCGTCGTGCGCGATCGGGCCGAACTCGAGCAGGCTCTTGTCATCGCCACGCAGGAGGCGCATGCGGCCTTCGGCGACGGCTCTCTCTACCTCGAAAAGTTCCTCGAGCGCCCCCGTCACATCGAGGTCCAGGTGCTCGCCGATCACCACGGTACGGTGCTGCACCTCTTCGAGCGCGAGTGCTCGATCCAGCGCCGTCGCCAGAAGCTCTGGGAGGAAGCACCATCCCCAGCCCTCACGCCTGGTCTGCGGGCCCAAATCTGCGAGGCAGCTGTCCGCCTCGCCCGTGCCGCTGGCTACACCAATGCCGGGACGATCGAGTTCCTCCTCGATGCCGGCGGTTCGTTCTATTTCCTGGAGATGAACACCCGCATCCAGGTCGAGCACCCAGTCACCGAACTCGTTACCGGTATCGACATCGTCAAAGAACAGATCCGCATCGCAGCCGGCGAGCGACTCGACGTGAGCCAAGACGAGATCAGGCTCTACGGCCACGCCATCGAGTTCCGGATCAATGCCGAGGACCCCTCGCTCGGCTTCTTCCCCTCGCCCGGCATCGTCGAGCGGATGGAACTCCCGAGCGGTCCCGGTGTCCGCTGCGACTTCGGTTTCGGCACGGGCGACGAGGTCTCACCCTTCTACGACTCGCTCATCGGCAAGCTGATCGTCTGGGGTCGCGACCGCAGCGAGGCCCTCGCTCGCGGTCGGCGCGCCCTCGACGAACTGGTGATCGAGGGAATCGCGACCACCGCATCCTTCCATCGCCAGCTCACTGACGACCCGGCCGTGATCGCGGCCGCCTATCACGTCCAGTTCCTGGACGAGCGCCTCGCCAACCTACAGTGAGCGTCGCCCACCTGCCAGGAGCGATCGACGCCCAGTACCGAGACCGGGGGTGCTGCGCAGCACTCCCGGCTTTCTGACGATCGGATCAGGCCTTCCGAAAACTCGTACGGCGGGCACTGCCTTGAGTCGCGGCTTACTACGATGAAACACCCGCGCCCCGCTCAGCACCCGCTCGGTCTGCCAGATTCGCCACCGAGCCGCGAGAACCCGCCCGACACCTGATCGTTCGATCATGACGAGTGAGCCCTCATCCGTTCCCCGGACGGCTCGGCGAGCGAACCAGCGTCTGCGCGATGGCCATGATCGGGTTGCTCGCCGCCAGGGTCGCGAGCGGTCGCTCCTTGGTAGTCCATACCGTCTCCGGCCGACATTGCAGGAAGAAGACTGTCCCGCGTTCCGGCTGATCACACATCGCCCACTCCACATCGAGGGGATAGCCCAGCCGCTTCTCGAGTTCACGAGCGCGCCGGGCAAGCTCGATCATCTCGGACTCCGCAAGACAGGGTGCGCCGGCGAGCTCGGGCGGAAGTTCCTCACGGACCAGCGAACCATCCCATGCCCCACGCCGATACCGGAACGGCTTCGGATTGACCTTTTTGCGCACTAGTTCGAGCGTCACCTTACTGACCACGTACTCATCCGGCGTCACCTCGCCACCGACGACCGCCTGACCGAGCCCCCAACTTCCTTCGATCACGATGAGCGAGCGATCGCCCGTGCGCGGGCTGAGCGTGAAGAGCACTCCGGCCGCGCGCGGCTCGACCAACAGCTGCACGACGACGCCGACCGCAGCGTCCGTCAAGGAGAGGCCACGGTGGACGCGATAGGCGATCGCCCGCGGCGTGTAGGCGCTCGCCCAGCAACGCCGGACTGCTCGGAACAGCGAGTCGATTCCCTGGATGCCGAGATAGGTCTCGTGTTGCCCTGCAAAGCTCGCCGTACGGCTGTCCTCATCTGCCGCACTCGAGCGAACCGCGACCACCGGTTCCGGCTGGCCGATCTCTTTCCCGAGCTCGAGATACGACTCGGCGAGCTCATCGGCCAAATCCTCCGGCAACGTCGCTGCGAGGAACGCCTCCTCGACGCGGCGCGAGAGCTGCGCCGCCGCATCGTCCGATCGCATCCCCTCATCCTGCACGAACTCGAAGAGACCGGTCAGACCGTTCCGCTCCAGAAAGTACCGGTAGGCCTCGGTCGTCAGAGCGAAGCCAGGTGGAACCGGACAGCCAGCCGCCAGGAGCATCCCCAGACTCGCTGCCTTACCCCCCACCAGGGGCCGATCAGCATGGCCGAGCGTAGTGAGCTCGCGGATGAATGGTGATCGGCGCATCGGAAACCGTTCTCCTCCCTGACCTCGCCATTGGTCAGTCCAGAATGGTGACGACTCCGTTTTCGCCATCGACTCGCAGGTACTGCCCCGTTCGGATCCTTTTGGTCGCCACGCCAGTGCCGAGCACCGCCGGGACCCGGTACTCGCGCGCGACGATCGCCGCGTGCGACATCACGCCCCCGATATCGGAGACCATCCCACGAACGCGGGCCAGTACCGGAGCCCAGCTGGGCTCGGTCACCGAACACACGAGGATCTCACCATCCCGCACCTCTTGCAGTTCCTCGATGCTCAGCACGACGCGTGCCGGCCCTTCCGCCACGCCAGGTGCGGCAGCGAACCCACGGAGGACGTTCCCTTCCTCCGGACTCAGCCAGGCATGCAGGCGCTCCGGTGTAATTCCCCACAACATGATGATCGCTGGATCCCCGATGACTTCCGGAACCACGCCGAGCGCTGGTGGCGGAGACCAGGCTCGCAGACGGTCCATGATGCGCTGGCGTCGGGCGATCTCCTCCGGCCAATAGGCTGGGCCGCGCGGCGTCGTCCCGATGCTCCAGCTGAGCAAGAGATCCATCAACGCTCGCTCGACCTCGGTATAGTGCAACAAGAAGATATCTTCCACGTCGCGGAAAAAGCCACCAGCGACGAACAACCGGCCGAGTTCGCGGACCTTGTTCCAGAACCGACTCTGATACCAGTGCTCCACATAGAACTTGTGGTCCTCGATCGAGTAGTAGACATCGCGGGTCAGCGCCAGGATCTGGTCGAAGGCTTGTCGTTCCTCATCCATTGCCAACAGTTCGCGGTAGCCCTGGGTGATCCGATCGCGTTCCTCGCGGAGCGCGGCGGTGTCTCGCTCGAGATTCTCCCCACGTTGCAACCGCTGGATGTAGTCGGCCAGTACACTTACCACCGGCGTCGGATCATCGATCCACGCCCGGTGATGGTGTTGGAAACCATCTCCCGTATTCATGTAGAACCAGGGATCCGCACTGGCTTCCCATTCCCTCAGCCATGCCTGTCCGGCCTCGTTCTCGCGCAACCGCGTGAAGACCGCTGCACCTGAACCGGTCGCGAGGAAAAGATCCGCGATACCGAGGTCGAGCGCCCGACGGGCCAACCGCTTCAGCTCGTCGTTCGGCCGGAACATGCTGACGTCGATCGCTCCGACCATCCGAGTCACCTGCTGGTCGGAGATCTCCGGAAACGCTTTCTTGCAGAAATCGTAAAACGCGAAGTAGGCGGCAAAGCCGATCATCACGATTTCCATGTGGATCTGCCACACGCGGAAGATACTGTCGATCAGGTCATGATAAGCTGCGAGATTGTCCATCGACGCACCGTAACCGCGGCGCTGGAAGACGTAGTCAGGGGGTTCGACAGCAGGGAGTTCCGGAAAGCGGATCGCGACGAGTCGCTCGACCTCCGCACTCAGTCGCTGCTTCCACTCCTCGTAGAACGCTCGCCAATTCGCGTAGTAGTAGCCGGCTCGCTCCTGAAACCAGGCTGCCCGCTGCTCGATCTGCGCGGGATCAGTGACCGGCGTCGGGCTGATGTAGACGTAGCCGTTCAGCACGCGGAAATCGATCCCCATCGCTGGCGGGATGCAGAACATCCGGCTGCTCATTTCGCCGATCGCGAGGTAACCTGCCTCGGCGGTGATGATGTCGAAGGGCGTCATCGCCTCCGGGAAGTGCATCCCGTTGAAGAACCAGAGCCGACGCTCCTCTTGTCGACGATCATCACTGAAAAGCAGATAGTAGGGATAGAGCTGCTCCCACCCCTCGGCTCCCGGCGGTGTGCCGACCTCGAACGGGCTCGGAAACCGCAACGTGCTCTGCATCCGCTCCCCCGATCGTATTGTGGCGACACAGCGTGACTTCATTTCTAATGATGAAAATCCTGTTGCAGAACGCAAGACAGCTGTTCCACAATGCCGAACGATACAGCCACGCGTCCGCCCGCGCGCGAGGTCGGCTTGCCGGCATCGGCGACCGAACGCCAGCGATGGCTCCGTTATCCGGGTCTACCCCACCACCACATGCGTACTCGTCGCCGTCACGCCGGGCGTACCGTGAATCTTCTCGAGAACGAGCCGCCCCAGCTCCTCCACCGTCGGTTGCTCGACCACCACGATGAGGTCGTAATCACCCGTCACGATGTCGGCATGTTGGACGCCAGGGACGCTCGCCAACGCTTCCTTGACGGAACGAGCCTTCCCGACATCGCAATGAACCAGGACATACGCACGCGCGGCCATGAGGCTCCCTCCTTCTTCCTTCGACGGAACTCGCGATGAGTGTGCCCCATCGGCGAGTCGACAACAAGACGACGCCTCGCGCGTCGCCTCCCACTGCTCCGGCCCGCACGCGATCTCTCGCTCGAATCGCTATACTCTAATGCGTTCGTGCTGAGTCTGGTGGCAGCACCCGGAGAGCCCATGCCTGATCATCGTCCACCATTGCGCCGGTTGAGTGCCCCTGGTCAGCCGGGATCTCGGCAGACCATGCAACTCCCCATACCGTTCGGTCGAGCTGTCGATGCTTCGAGCGCACCGGCCGCGCGCGGTCACGTTTCCCTGCTCGGTGCGCTCCTGATTCTCGCTGGTCTCGTCTTGCTCGCCATCGCGGCGATGGGCACGGTCGCGCTCCGGCCATCACCTAAGACCCCTCCGAGCCAGATCGCCGCCATCGTCACCCCTCCCCCACCGCTGCAAGCCGTCGCCTCCCCGACCCCGACCGCCACCCCGTTCGCTGAGCGGTTGGAAGCACTGCCCATCCTACCCACCCCCAACCCCGAACCGACACCGACCCCGCGACCCAAGATGCCGCCACCGACGCGTATCCAGATCCCCTCCGTCGGCATCGATGCTCCCGTCGTCGAGGTCGGCTACAAGATCGTCGAAATCCAAGGCGTCAAGGTCATCGAGTGGGAAGTCGCTGAGTATGCCGCCGGCCACCATAACACCTCGGCCAATCCTGGCGAGGGCGGGAATATCGTCATCACCGGCCACAACGACTGGAAGGGCGAAGTCTTTCGCACACTCGAGCACGTGAAGCTCGGTGACGAGGTCATCCTCACCAGCGACGCTGGTCTCTTCCGTTATCGTGTCGTCGAGATCCACTATCGCAAGGAAGTCGGTGTCCCGCTCGAGGAACGGATCGCCACCGGCCGTTTCCTCGATCCGATGCCGGAGGAACGCGTGACACTCGTCACCTGCTGGCCATACGGTATCGATGACCATCGGATCATCGTCATTGCCAAGCCAGTCGGTTAGACAACCGATCGCGCTGCTCGGAGCTGGGGGTGCAGGACGCGCGCTCGGCGTCGCGCTCGTCGCGGCCGGCTTCTCGGTGTCCGCTGTCTGGAGTCGCCGACGCGAGCGGGCCGACGAGCTCGCCTCGCTCCTCCCCGGTTCCCGAGCCTGCTCGACACCGCACGATGCCGCCGAGAGTGGCCGTCTCGTCGTACTGGCTGTGCCGGACAGCGCGATCGCTCCACTCTGCGCAAGCCTGTCCTGGCGATCTGACCAAGCGGTCATCCATCTCGCTGGTGCGTTCGGACGCGAACTGCTCGCCACAGCAGCAAGAGCCGGTGCCGCAACCGGTGTCTTCCATCCCCTCCAGACCTTCGCGGGTTCAGCCGATCCCACCGCTTGGCAGGGAATCGCTGTCGCCATCGAGGCCGATCCCTCCCTGGAAGGTGAGCTCACCACCTTGGCGCAGCAGCTCGGCAGTCGTCCCTTCCTGCTTTCCCTAGAACAGCGCCCGCTCTACCACGCTGCCGCTGTTCTGGCCGCGAATGGCCTCGTCGCCCTCGCCGGTGTCGCAGCCGAGCTGATCGCGCAGGCGACAGTCTCTGACCGAGCGACGGCGCTTCGCTCGCTCCTTCCCCTCTTGTCGGGTGTCCTCGCGAACCTCGACCAACTCGGCCTGCCCCAGGCTTTGACTGGCCCAGTCGCCCGAGCCGACCGCGAGACGATCCAACGGCATGTCGAGGCCCTGACACGCACTGCCCCGACACTCCTTCCCTTGTACCGGACGCTCGCGCAGGCGATGCTCCCTCTCGCGCGCGAGCGCGCGGCTGCTGCCCCCGAGCGGCTAGCCGCGCTCGACGACCTGGCACGATGGTTGGCAAGCGAGGAGGTGGCGCGATGACCCCCCAGCGCGTGACCGTCGCGGATCTCCGCGCGATGAAGCGCCGCGGCGAGCGGATCGTCATGCTCACGGCCTACGATTACCCGACCGCGCGCCTGATCGACGAAGCGGGCATTCCCGCTATCCTGGTCGGCGATTCGCTCGGCAATACCATACTCGGCTACGAGACGACCATCCCTGTGACCCTCGAACAGATGCTGCATCACACCAAGGCTGTCACGCGTGCTGCCCGCCGGGCGCTCGTCATCGCCGACATGCCGTTCCTGACTTTCCAGATCAGTCCAGAAGAAACCCTCCGCAACGCCGGCCGACTCATCCAGGAAGGCGGCGCTCACGCAGTCAAGCTGGAGGGCGGTGGACCGATCGTCGAGACCGTCTCCCGGCTCGTCTGCGCCGGTATACCAGTGATGGGACATTTGGGTCTGACTCCGCAAGCCGTGCATACGCTCGGCCGTTTTCGGCTCCAAGCGCGCACTGCCGACGCTGTCCGCCAGCTCTTCGCTGACGCCATCGCACTGGAACGAGCCGGTGCCTTCGCGATCGTGCTGGAACTCGTTCCTGCGCCGGTCGCTCGTGCAGTCAGCCAACTCCTCGAGATTCCCACGATCGGCATCGGGGCCGGTCCCGGTTGCGACGGGCAAGTCCAGGTCCTGAGCGATCTTCTCCATCTTCTTCCCGGGCCTCTCCCCCGTCATGCCCGCGCCTACACCGACCTCGCCTCCATCGTGAGCGATGCGGTCCGCCGCTACGCCGAGGACGTCCGCAGCGGTACCTTTCCGAGCGAGTCCGAAAGCTTCGGACTCCCCCGCGAACTCGATCTCGAGACCGTCGCAGCGATCACCGCCGAGTTCGCTGCCCAGCGCGGAGGAGACGAGCATGCACCTGCTCCGGACGATCGCTGAACTCCGCACCTGGCGTTCCCAGCAGGCCAGCCGTTCGGTCGGCTTCGTCCCCACGATGGGCTACTTGCATGAGGGGCATCTCGCGCTGGTCCGTCGCGCCCGCCTCGAAAACGAGACCGTCGTCGTCAGCATCTTCGTCAATCCCTTGCAGTTCGGTCCTCGGGAAGACTACGACCGCTACCCACGCGATCTCGACCGCGACCTGGACCTGTTGGAGCGCGAGGGTGTCGATGCCGTCTTCGCCCCCTCGGTGAGCGAGATGTATCCACCCAGCTTCTCCACCGCGGTCGTGGTGACCGGCCCGATCGGCGAGCGTCTCGAAGGGGAAGCCCGGCCTGGTCATTTCCGCGGCGTCGCCACCGTCGTGACGCGCCTCTTCGGACTCGTTCAGCCCCGGCGCGCGTACTTCGGCTGGAAGGATGCCCAGCAAGTGCTGGTGGTTCAGCGGCTGGTCCAGGACCTCGCGCTCCCGGTCGAGATCGTGCCGCTCCCCACTGTACGCGAGCCAGACGGGTTAGCCATGAGCAGCCGCAACGTCTATCTTTCGCCCGAGGAGAGAGTCGCCGCCAGCGCCATCCCGCGCGCGTTGTTCGCCGCGCTGGAGCGTTTTCGCAACGGCGAGCGCAACGCCGCTGCATTCCGCGAACTCGTCCGGCACACGCTGACCGGTACACCGGTACGCCTGGAATACGTCAGCGTGAGCGATGTGGAAACGTTCCAGGAAGTCGAGTACGTCGAACGTCCGGCGCTCTTGCTCGTCGCTGCCTGGGTCGGGACGACCCGGCTCATCGACAACGTGCTGCTCGATCCGGGAGCACCCTGATGGTTGCCCGCGTCTCCCGCGTACAATCCACCAGATGAGCGACGCGGAGGCCGGAGACGATGCTGCCGACACCACCGACCATCCTGGCTGGACGGTACCGGATCGAGGCACCGCTCGGTCACGGTGGCATGGCCACCACCTATCTCGCCCGCGACCTCGTCCTCGACCGTTCGGTCGCAGTCAAGGTCCTGCAGCGCGGGACACCCGACCCGACCGATCTCGCGCGCTTCCAACGCGAGGCACGCGTCGCCGCAGCCGTCTCCCACCCCAACGTTGTCCAGGTCTACGATGCCGGCCAGGACGGTGACATCCGGTTTCTCGTCATGGAATGGGTGGAGGGCGGTGACCTCGCCCAGTTCATGCGCCAGAACGCGCCCGTTCCGCTCGACCAGGCGGTCCGTATCGCGCTGGACGTCCTTCACGGCCTGGCTGCGATCCACCGGGCTGGAATCGTCCACCGTGACGTCAAGCCGGCCAACGTGCTCATCGATCGTCAGGGCCGGGCCAAGCTGACCGATTTCGGGATCGCCCGTCGGCACGATGAGCCGACGCTCACCAGTCCGGTCGAGTTGCTCGGCACTGCTCCGTACGTCGCTCCCGAGCGGATCCGTGGTGAACCAGCCACACCAGCCAGCGACCTCTATGCCGTCGGTGTCCTGCTCTACGAACTCCTGACTGGCCGCTTGCCCTTCCCTGGTCAGACACCGGAGGAACTGCTGGCTCAGCACGTCCATGCTCCACCGATTCCACCCCGCCGATGGCGACACGACATCCCGCCCGCCTTGGAGCGAGTCGTCCTTCGCGCGCTCGCCAAGGATCCATCGGCACGCTACCGCTCCGCCGAGGCGATGGCGGCCGCTCTCCGATCAGCGAGCACCACAGAGCCGCGAAATCCTCTCCCGGCTGTCCAGGCGATGCCATCACCTGCCCAACGGAATCTGCCTCAACGCGCTCTCGCCTGGGCAGGTGGCGCGACTGTCCTCTCCCTGGCCGTGGTCGCTCTCCTCGCCCTGCTCGCCTGGGCGCAACTGGTGCGCGAAACCGACCTCACGACGCCACTGCCGAGCCCGGTCAGTACTCCGACCGCCGAGACTGCACCCACACCCAACCCGCGACCCAGCCCGAGTCCGCGGCCGAGTCCGACACCCACGCTGTCTCCCACCCCGACCACTGTTCCCACACCGGAGCCAGCCACGGTGCTCCTCCGATCATTCACCATCGTGCCGCCTACCCCGCCTGAACTCCGCCGCTTCGCTGGCGCACCGGAGGTCGAGTTCGCGCCCACTGACCTCGCTGGAGCCTATCTTCCCAGCCGCGATGGGACCTTGCCGGGTTTCACCCGCGATCTGGCGAACGCCGCGCTCCTTTTTCCCGCACGAACCAGCCGCGTCTCGCTGGTCATTCCAGCCGGGACCGAACGAATCCTCATCGAGGTGGAGGGAAGGCAATATCGGGGAACCCCCAGGCCACTCCTCCAACTCGGTCTGGAAGACCGGATAGTCTGGGAGAAGGTGGATCCCTTCCCTTCCGCCAGTTGGTCGCGCCAGACCATCATCCTGCGCTTCGACCCACTGCCGGACGACCTCCCCGTGACGCTCGAGCTGCGCAACGCCCATGATCCGGCCCCGATCGGCAGCGAGCCCTGGATCGCCGTGCGCGCGCTCCGCGTGCTCACCGCCGGTGAGCCCTGATGCCCTCCCCGGGTATCTCCTGCTACACTCGCCGTAGGGAAAGCGCCGAAAGGGGTGAGGGATGCGCACGATCACGATCGGGATGGATCCGAACATCGCCCAGGTCGGTCCGCTCCTCCTGACCTGGCACGGTCTCTTTACGGCACTCGCCATCCTCTCGGCCATCTGGCTCGCGTCCCGCGAACTCGCCCGGAAAGGGATCGTCATCCCGAACTTCGACCTCGTGGCCATCCTGACTGTCCTCGGCGGCGTCGTCGGAGCACGGCTCTTTTTCGTCCTCGACCATCTCGGCGAGTACCTGCGCCAACCATGGCGTATCTTCGCCATCACCGAAGGTGGCCTCGCTGTCTATGGCGGCATCATCGGGGGAACGCTGACCGCGGCTTTCCTCCTTTGGCGCCAGCGGGTTCCCATCGGGCCTGTCGCCGATGCAGTCGCACCCGGTCTTCTGCTCGCCCAAGGGATCGGGCGCATCGGTTGCCTCATCAACGGTGATGCGTGGGGCGGCCCCTGCACCTGTCTCGTCTGCTCCGGTGTCTCCGCCAGCGTACCAGCGGAAGGGCTCGGCTACTGCCCCTTCGCTGTCCGCTATACGCACCCGGACGCGCTGTTACCGCGCGAGCTCTTGGGCGTGCCGACCCACCCGTACCCGATCTATGACATGGTGGTCAATTTCCTCGTCCTCGCCGTGCTCTGGCGCTTGCGCCGCCGTGGCCTCCCGGATGGCTCGCTGTTCGCCCTGTACTGGCTGCTCTACGGGCTCGGACGCTTCCTCGTCAGCTTCGTGCGACAAGAAGCGGTCTGGTTCTGGGGACTCCAGCAGGCACAAGTGATAGCGCTAGCGACTGCCCTGATCGGTCTCGCCGCCTTGCTCTGGTTGCTCCGGCGCCGCGCGCCAGCGACCGCGCCTGCTCGCTCGTGATCGCTCACTCCTCGGGAGCAGTCTCCCATGCACTCGCTTGCCGCTTGGCCAGCTCCTCCTCGATCAGCTTGCGTCGGAGCACTTTGCCGATCAGATTCTTGGGCAATTCCGTCCGGATCTCGATCTCGCGCGGCACCCGGTGCGGCGCCAGTCGTTCGCGACAGAACGCGAGCAACTCGCGCGGCTCGACGCTCGCTCCCTCGCGGAGCACGACGTACGCTTTCACCATCTCGCCACGGTACGGATCGGGGATCCCCACCACGACCGCCTCCTGCACCGCCGGATGCTCGAGCAGCACCTTCTCGACCTCGCTCGGAAACACCTTGAGCCCACCGACGATGATCATGTCCTTGCGGCGATCGACGATCTGGAAGTAGCCGTCCTCCGTCATCCGGGCGATGTCGCCGGTCAGGAACCAGCTCCCGCGGAAGACCCGCTCGGTCTCGTCCGGCCGCTGCCAATATCCCTGCAGCACTTGCGGCCCGCGGACCGCGAGCTCCCCCACTTCACCCGGCGGCAGCATGGTGGTCCCCGTTTCCAAGTCGACGATGATCGCCTCCGTACTCGGGATCGGTAGGCCGATCGTCCCCGCACGCCGCTCACCCAGGATCGGGTTGCAGTGGGTCACCGGAGCTTCGGAGAGCCCATAGCCCTCCACCAGTCGTGCACCAGTGAGCCGCTCGAATCGCTCCTGCACCGGTACGGGCAGCGGAGCCGCCCCCGAAATGCATGCCTTCAGCGAGCGCAGATTGTACTTCTCGACCTTCGGAGCGTTCGCCAGAACGGCATACATCGTCGGTACTCCGGGGAAAAAGGTCGGATGCTCGTGGTCGATCGCTTCCAGGATCGCCTTGAGATCGAAGCGCGGGATCAAGACCATGCATCCACCGCTCACGATCGGAAAGTTCATCACCACTGTCTGACCGTAAATATGGAAGATCGGAATGACCCCGAGGACCACGTCGCTGCCGTCCGGTTCTTCGATGTTGCGCGCCCAGGCATGGGTCTGCAGCGTCACCGCGACGAGGTTCCGGTGCGTCAGCATCGCTCCCTTCGGCACGCCGGTCGTTCCGGCTGTGTACTGGAGAACGGCCAGATCGTCCGGATCGCGCCGCACGCTCGGCAGGGACGCTGGCGCCTGCTGGAGGAGCGGCTGCAGCCAGTGCGTCCGCCCGTCTTCCGGGAGCGTCACCTCGTGTCCTTCCTTGCGCTCGCGGAACAAGGTGAAGCCGACCCGCGCCAGCGGTGGCAGATACTCCTTGATGTTCGTCACCACGACATGCTCGAGCGTCGGTACTCGATCGCGCACGGCCTGCACTTTCGGGAACATGAGCGACAGGCAAAGCACGACCTTGACCCCCGCGTCAGCCAGCTGATGGGCCAGTTCCGGCTCGGCGTACAGCGGGTTGCACGGTACGACGACGGCCCCAGCTCGCAGCGCACCGTAATAGCCGATGACGATCTGCGGGCAGTTGGGCAGCACCAGCCCCACGCGATCGCCCGGTTCGACGCCGAGCCGCATCAACGCATGGGCAAAGCGGTTCACTGCCTCGTCCAGTTCCCGATAGTGGATCGCCTTCCCGAAGAAGCGGATCGCTTCCCGCCGCGGGTACCGTCCGGCATTGAGCGCGAGATACTCCGGCAGCGTCGTCTCCGGTATCTCGATCGTCCACGGCACACCCGGCTCGTAATGCCGGAGCCACGGTCGGGCTTCGGGAGTCACTGGTAGCGATTGCGGCAGTTGGCTCGTCGCACCCACGCCTCAGCTCCCTTCTCGCGTCGCGGCTCGCTCGACATACCCGTGGCGCGGACATATTGCCGATTACTATAGCGAATCGCGCTCCGCGACGCCGCAGTGTCCCCTCCTTCCCATCGCGCGGCACGCAGCCGGTCGGTGCCAGGCATTTCCCAGCCGGTCATCCGGTGTCAGGAGAGACACCCCTGCTCGGCCAGCCGGGGACCCAGCCACAGCGCGACGAGCGGCGGGAGTACCAGGAGCGCGAGGGTTACGAGCAGTGTCCACTCTGGCGCTCCGGGCGATGTAGCCCAGCCGAGACTGGCCGCGAACCCGGTTGCACCGGCGACGGCGAGGAGCAGAACCAGCGGGCAGCGTCGGAGGAACGCAGCGAGCGACATCCGCGATGGTCGATGGCTAGGAGCTGCGAAGGCACGGAGCGACACGCGCACGCGGAAGGCGAGCCAGGCCGCGCTGAGGACCACCGCGCTCGAAACAGCGGCCAGCAACCCAGCCAGACCGACGAGTGCACCGTCCATGGTCGGAAAGAGCGGCAATCCAAGCGTCACCACCAGGGCCAGTGTCACGAGTGCGACGACCGCAGTCACTGCTAGGTCGACGCCCCGGACGTCCAGACGCTCCAGCTCCCAGGCCAGCTGCACGCCCTCCGCGAGCGAACGCTCCATTTCCGGCACGAGCGACGGCGGCTCGATCGATTCGACGCGCGCGTTCCACTGCTCGGCGAGCAGGAACGCCTGGCGGCGGACGGCACGCGACCAGAATTCCCGCGCGAGCCACCAGCGTGAGGGGGGATACACACGGTAGAGCGCGGTCATCGTCCTTCCGTCGTTGTCCGGCCGCAGCGCGAGCGCCCCACGGACGAGAAGCACTGCCGACCATTTGGCCTGCTCGTCGACGACCGTCGGCTCGATCACGATCCAGCCATTGTCCACGGCCCGAACCCCTCGCTGCTCGGCGAGCCACTGTTCCACCCGCGTGACGAGGCTCTCGCTCGCCTCGTCGGAGCAGAAGCGCAGCGCGATTTGCCAGGGACGCGGGGCAGCGGTCGCGCTGCCGCCAGCGATGAGCTGGCGGATCGCCAACCCGAACGGGATCACGAGCGCGCTGACGACCCAGGTGAAAAGGAAGAGCATGCCGAGGTCGGCGTACCGGTCACCCTCGTCGAGTCGTTGCGCGTTGACTGCTGCGAAGAAGAGGAAGGCGGCGAGGGCGAGGACGACATGCCCCCAGGCCAGTAGCCCCCTCAGCGCAATCGCTCGCCAGCGAGCTACGAAGAGCAACGCGCTGGCGAGGGGCGGGAGGAGGATGATCAGCGCAGCCAAAACCCGTTCGCGGCGAGGTCGTGGCTCCACCGCGCACGCTCCGGTCACACAGTTTCGGTCGGCCAGTATTATCCCATCGCACAGAATGCATCGTCACTGGAGCGAGACCCGATGTGCCTGCTTCGACGCCGAGACGCTGCAGCTGTGTGACGCCTGTACCCGCATCGATCCACCGACCGTGCCTGCCGACACGGTAACGTGCCCGTGTTAGACTCCAGCGGGGGGACAGTGACGCCTAAAGAAGGTTCATGTCGCGGGTGGTGAGCGATCGGTATTGCCGTTCTCACAGTGGACTCGCCTCGTCCCTCCACACGGTGAAGTGTTCGGACGACGGGAGAGCCGAAGGAGGGCTAGCGTGCGTGTCGCAGACGCGATTGCCGAGATCCTGAAACGCGAAGGTGTCGATCTCATCATCGGCTATCCGGTCAACGACGTGCTGGAAGCAGCTGCCCGGGCGGATATCCGCACCGTGATCGTCCGCCAAGAGCGCGTCGGTATTCACATGGCTGACGCCATGAGCCGCGTCACCTCCGGCCAGCGGATCGGCGTCTTCGCCATGCAGCACGGCCCCGGCACCGAGAACGCCTTCGGTGCAGTGGCACAAGCCTATGCGGATAGCGTCCCCGTCCTCATCCTCCCTGAAGGCTACCCACGCCCGATCCAGAACCTCCCACCCAACTTCAGCGCTCTCCTCAATTACCGCGAAATCGCGAAATGGGTCGAACAGGTCATCTTGCCAGGTGAGGTACCCAATGCACTGCGACGCGCGTGGACCCAACTCAAGAACGGTCGCCCCCGGCCAGTCGTCATCGAACTCCCCCGGGACCTGGTCCAGGAAGAGTTCTCCAGCCCGATCGACTATCGCCCTGCTCCACGTGTCCGCATCGCCCCCGACCCGGTCGCGGTCGACGAGGTAGCCGCCGTGCTGGTCGCTGCTCGGCGCCCCGTCATCTATGCCGGTCAGGGGGTGCACTATGCCCAAGCGTGGGAAGAACTTCGAGCATTGGCTGAACTCTTGGAGGCGCCGGTTTGCACGAGCCTGCAGGGAAAGAGCGCCTTCCCAGAAGATCATCCGCTCGCGCTCGGCGCCGGCGGCCGCGCCTACCCCGCCACCGTTTCCCACTTCTTGCGCGAGGCCGATGTCATCTTCGGCATCGGCTGCAGCTTCACCAAGACCAACTACGGTGTGCGTATCCCGTACGAGGGCAAGACGATCGTCCACGCGACCCTCGACCCGGCCGACCTCAACAAGGACGTTCCAGTGACCCATGCGCTCCTCGGCGATGCCAAGCTCACGCTCGCCGCGCTCTACGAGGCCGTCAGCGAACGGCTGGGCGGCAAGCCGCGTGGGCGCTTGCCAGAAGTCGTGGCCGAAATCCGGCGTGTCCGTGACGCGTGGCTCGCCCAGTGGATGCCGAAACTCACCTCTGACGAGGTGCCGCTCACCCCGTATCGCGTCATCTGGGACTTGCTGCACACGCTCGAGACCGAGCGGACGATCATCACGCACGATGCGGGGAGCCCGCGTGACCAACTCTCGCCGTTCTGGGTCAGCAAGCGACCACTCACCTACCTGGGTTGGGGCAAGTCGACCCAACTCGGCTATGGACTCGGCCTGGCAATGGGTGCCAAGCTCGCCCGGCCCGACATGCTCTGCGTCAACGTCTGGGGCGATGCCGCGATCGGCATGACCGGGATGGATTTCGAAACGGCCGTGCGCGAGCGTATCCCCATTCTCTCGATCCTCTTCAACAACTTCTCGATGGCCATCGAGATCCCCGTCATGCCGGTCGCCACTGAGAAGTACCGCGCGACCGACATCAGCGGCGATTACGCGGCCTTCGCTCGCGCCATGGGCGGCTACGGCGAACGCGTGACCGAACCGGGGCAGATCGTGCCGGCGATCCAGCGAGCTCTCCGGGCAGTCGAGGACGGCACACCTGCGCTCCTGGAATTCATCACGGGGAAAGAGCTAGCCATCTCGACGCCGTAGGCCCGCGCGACCAGCGCGCATCCGCGACGCCCTGGCTCTGCCGGCCAGGGCGTCCGTTCTTCGGAATTGGCCAGTCTGCCGCACCGGCGCTCCGAACCGACACCAGGAGCGCCATTTGCGAGCCTGCTCGAACGCTCACTCTCCGACTTCGGCCGAACGCCTGCATCGCTCGATCACCGCGATGCGGGCGTTAGCGAGGCAACGACTTCGATGATGCCGGTATCCCTGTCGGAACACTCCCGGCCCGAGTTGTCTGCGAACGCGCAACACTCGCATCCGCCGTTCGCGATATCCGAACGTCAAGGTTGACGACTGAACTTCGCTCTTCGTAAAGTGAATCCTGAAGCGACTCGTCGGGCGGCGAGCTCCTCATCCTGAGCGCCAGCTCGACCTGCACGCAGGGTGAGGAGCGGAGGGAATGCAACCGTGACTCAGGGCGAACCACGGAGTCTTCAGAACCTGCTCGACCGTATCCCGAACGTCGTGGATCACCTCTACAATCAGCCACTGACGCTTTTGGGCACGTTCCCCGACTTGCCACCCGAGTTCACGAACTGGCGTGACGAGCAACACGCCTGGCGCGAATCGGTCGCGCTGTTCGATCAGTCGTATCACATGACCAACCTGTACTTGAGCGGCCCTGGGGCACTGCGCGTGCTCGAGCGGATCGGTGTCAACTCCTTCCGCAACTTCCGGCCTGGCCAAGCGAAACAGCTCGTCGCCTGCAGTCCCGAGGGATTCGTGATCGGCGACGGTATTCTCTTCTTCCTGCCGGATGGCCGCCTCAAGCTGGTCTCTCGCCCCGGCATCACCAACTGGGTTCACTATCACGCGGAGACGAGCGGCGAGGACGTGGTGATCGAAAAGGACGCTTGGTCGGTGATCGACCCCAATCGGCCCCGGACAGTCTACCGTTTCGAGGTCCAGGGGCCACAGGCTATGCCACTCCTAGAGGAACTCAATGGTGGCCCCTTGCCCGTGGTGAAGTATTTCCGGCTCGGAGAAATGACGATCGCTGGTCGTCGGGTGCTCTTTCTCCGCCACGGTATGGCCGGCACACCCGGTGCTGAACTCTTCGGGCCCTGGGAAGATCGGGAAATCGTGCGCACGGCGATCATCGAGGCCGGGCAGAAGTACAGCTTGCGACGAGTCGGTTCCAAGGCGTATATCACCAGCGGCATCGAAGGCGTTGGCTGGATTCCCTCCCCGGTACCCGCGATCTATACCAGCCCCGCTCTCCGTTCGTACCGCGAATGGTTACCAGCGACCAGTGAAGAAGCGATCGGCTCGATCGGCGGGAGCTTTTACTCGCCGAACATCGAGGACTACTACTTCACACCTTGGGATCTGGGTTACGGTCACCTGATCAAGTTCGATCACGATTTCATCGGCCGCCAGGCGCTCGAAAGTATGGCCGATCAGCCTCACCGCGTCAAGGTCACACTGGTCTGGGACGGTGACGACGCCACCCAGACGATCCGCACCATGTTCAGCGCACCGCCCGGCCAGCGCGCCAAGTTCATCGACTGGCCGCTGCCCCGCTATGCCCTCTGGCAATACGATGCCGTCATGAACGAGCGCGGCGAGCGGATCGGTGTCTCGACCACGTGCGGATACAGCTCCAACTTTTCGGCCGTTCTCTCGCTCGCTGTCCTCGACCCAGCCTATAGCCAGCCGGGCACCCGTGTCACGATTCTCTGGGGCGAGCCGAATGGCGGTTCGCGGAAGCCGCTCGTCGAGCGTCATCTTCAGACGGAGATCCGTGCGACCGTCGCACCGGTTCCGTTCGCTGACCACGCCCGTCAGTACCTGCTGGCCGCGCGTGGTCACTGAGTTCGGGAGCAGTTCGTGACCGTGTTGCTGTAACGTGAGGAGGGTTTCGATGGAACGGCTGGATCGACGTGCCTTCTTGCGGCGAGTACTCGGTGTGGCTGGCGTTTCGGCGCTCATGGCCGCCTGCGCTGGCGGTGGCGCGACCCCGACACCGACCCAGGCTCCGGCCGGTACCCCGACCACCGCGCCAGCACCCACTCCCACTCCAGCCGCGACGCCGACGGCAGCAGCAGCGGCGACACCGACAGCAGCCGCCACGGTCAGTCGCGAGCCGATGCGGATCGGTATCTTGCCCCCCCTCTCCGGCCCAGCCAGTCCGAACGGCGAGGCCAACCAGCGCGGCTTGCGCCTCGCCTTTGAGGAAGCCGGCCAAGCGATCGCCGGACGCCCCTTCGAGCTCATCATTGAGGACTCAGCTGGACAACCGGATCAAGCCTTGGCCAAGGCGCGCCAACTCATCGAACAGCGCCGGGTTCACCTCTTGCTCGGCATCACGCTCAGCAACGAGGCCGCAGCCCTGCGCGACTATCTCCACCAGAACCAGATCCCGACCATCGTCACCAACGCCGCACTCCAGGCACTGACGCGCGATCCCAACATGCGAAGCCCGTACATCTTCCGCATTTCCTACGCCAATGGGCAATACGACGCTCCGGTTGCTGACTACGCCTACAACGAGCTAGGCTACAAGCGGATGATGGGCTTCGCCGCCGACTACGCCGCAGGCAAGGAAGAACTCGCCGCCTTCAAGGCTCGTTTCACCAAGGCCGGCGGCACATGGGTCGACGAGATCTACTCGCCGATGGGCACGCAGGACTTCGGTCCCTACCTCCAGCGCATCCAGCAACAGGCTGGCAACATCGATGCCGTGTTCCAGTTCCATGGCCTCAGCAGCGATGCTATCCGCCTCATCGTCCAGTACGAAGAGTTCGGTCTCAAGGACCGGATTCCCTTGATCGCTTCCGGTGCCACCACCGATGATTCGATCCTCCCTGAAATGGGCGATGCGGCCGTCGGACTGGTGAGCGGCACGGTCTACACCGCATCGATCGATCGCCCTGAGAACAAGAAGTTCGTCGAGACGTTCCGCCAGAAGTACAACCGCGTACCGGGGCAGGTCGATTATCTTGGCTACTTGGGCGGACTCGTCGCGCGAGCGGCGATCGAAGAAGTGAAGGGTAACGTGGAAGACAAGCAGGCCCTGATCCAGGCCATCAAGGGTGTCCGCATTCAAGGGCCAGCCGGCGAGTTCCGCATCCACCCGGAGTCGCAAGGGCCTATCCACAATATCTACATTTGCCGCGTCGCCAAGCGCGGAGACGGCACCTACTTCAACGAGATCCTCGAGACCATCCCGAACGTCGACGACCTCTCGTTCTGAGATGAACGCTGTCAATCGCGTCGGCGAGGAGCCAGGAGATGCCCTGGCTCCTCGTCGCTTCTCTCGTCTTGACCCCGGTGCGACGACCGCTCTGCACGATAGCAGGACTGTTTACCGGCATGGTGTCGGAAGGAGGCACGACACGGTCACCGCGGAGCCTTACCTGTATGTATTTTTGTGCTACAGCGTTCAGGAAACTCCCCCTTGTGCTCGTCCATCCCGGCCGCATTCGTAGCCACCCGGTCACGGTTGCCGAAGGCAGCAAAATGGAAACCAGAGACGAGTCTCTACCCGAGAGGATACCTCGCCGAGCCACACCGGTTCTCGTACCCACCGGCTGCCGCACGAGAGTACCCACCCAAATGGATGTGCTGCGGCGAGAGCCCTCCCCAAAACGGATCCTCTCCACTCACTGGATGAGATGAAGGGAAGCAGTCATCGCTTGACCTCGCGTACCTTGCGCCGCGGCCGCAGCCCATGCCGTGCCTGACCAGCGCCATCCGTCCCCGCATCTGCTCGATCCGGGTCGCACTGTGCGACGCGACGCCTATCTGATGTACCCATTGCGCCCATTTTCGCCGTACGCTATGCTCAGGATCGGCTGCTGTGATCTTTCCAGCAGCCGGTCGCTCCAGAGATGACGAACGGAAAGGATACTTTCGGCCATGTCAGCACGGCTCTTCGTGCGCCAATCGTCTGGTCTGGTCCGTAGTATCTCAGCGCTCGATGCCTTTGTCGGCAATCTTCTGATCATCAATCTCGTCATTACAGCCACCCAGATCGTCCTCATGCCCTAGCTCTTCCCCGGCCTCAACCTGCCGCTCTCCGTCGCCTTCACTGCTCCACTGGTCCTCTTTCCCGGTACCGTCTACTTGCTCTACGGTCTCGCAATGCCACGTTCCGGCGGAGATTATGCTTACATCAGCCGGACCCTGCACCCAGCACTCGGCTTCGCCGCGAACTGCTCCGTCGTGCTCTGGAACATGTCCTGGATGGGAGCCTACGCGAACTGGGTCACCACCCAAGGACTGGCGGCGAGCCTCTCGATCACCGGAACGCTCTTCGGCAATGCCACTCTCACTCAGCTGGCCGACCGATTGGCGACGCCGTGGATCACGCTCCTCATCGGTACCGTGGTCAATGTGCTGCTCGCCGCAGTGCTGGTCAGCGGCTTGCGCCGTGCCCTGCTCGTCCAACGCACGCTCTTTCTGATCGCGTTCCTCTCGCTCGCGTTGGGAGTGCTCGTCGTCGCGCTGGCCTCGCACACCGAATTCCTTACACGAGCCCAGCGGTTCTTCGACCCATCTGCACTCCGGCAGTCGGCTCAGCAGTCTGGACTCGAGCTGCCGGCTTCCTGGAATGACCTCCGGCAGACGTTCTTCGCCACCGGCCTCAATGCGCTGGCGCTCCTCTTCATGTGGTTCGTGCAATACGCCGGAGGCGAGATTCAAAACGTGCGACGCACACTGCCGCGCGCTGTTCTCGGCTCGCTCGTGGCTGGTTCCGCGATGATCACCCTCATGGCCTGGGCCGCTGCCAAGACCTTCGGCCCCGATTTCCTCGCCGCTTTCAACCAGGTCTTCTACGCAGCACCGGATGCTTACCCCTTCACGGTGCCACCGAGCTGGCAGTTGCTCCAGAGTCTGCTCACCGACAACCCGGTTCTCGTATGGCTCATGGCGCTCGCTTTCATCGCCTGGCCGATGGCAGCCATCATCATGAACCACCTCGCGAACAGTCGCTGTATGTTCGCCTGGGCGTTCGACCGGCTCCTTCCCGAAAAGCTCGCCGCCGTCGACGAGCGAACCGGCAGCCCGGTCGTTGCCATCGTTCTCAGCGCGATCGGAGCGGAACTCTTCCTCATCGTGTTCACCTTCTGGGGGAACACCGCAACCTTCTTCGGTGGCAGCACGCTGGGCTATCTGCTCGCTTTCGGCACGACTGCTGTTGCAGGGCTTCTGTGGCCTCTCTTGCGCCCCGCTTCCTTCCGCTCTTCCCCTGCGGCGATTCGCCTTTTCGGCATTCCCTTGATCCAAATCGCCGCTACCGGCACACTCCTCTATTTCGCTTTCCTGTTCTGGGCTTTCCTCACCAACCCGGCTTTCGGCCTGGCACAGCTCGGTCTGGTCGGTTTCGCGCTCTACTGGCTGGTTGGGCTCGGAATCTTCGTGATCGCCTGGCAGGTTCGCCGCGCCCAAGGCATCGATCTCTCCCTGGTCTACCGCGAAGTACCGGCAGAGTGAGGGTAGTGATGCGCTGGTTCCGCCGCTCCTCGCCATCGTCGACTCGGTTCCGTTTGCTCTACGCGACCGACTTGCACGGCGCCGATCGCGTCTTCCGAAAGCTCGTGAACGCTGCACTGACGTACGAGGCCAATACAGTAGTGATCGGCGGTGACCTCACGGGCAAAGTGCTCGTTCCGCTGGTCCACCAACCCGACGGTTCCTGGCTTCTCTCTTTCCACGGCGAGATACGTCACCTCACGACC
>Ga0072500_131205_pt2 | contig 37810 bp, 31 predicted proteins | sample GBScelen77Swater_FD_63803 | JGI IMG/M metagenome (GOLD analysis project Ga0072500, IMG submission 63803) | Hot spring microbial communities from Great Boiling Spring, Nevada - cellulolytic enrichment S 77C v2 (version 2) | ecosystem: Environmental > Aquatic > Thermal springs > Hot (42-90C) ...
TTCCACGTACGCCTTTGAATCCTTCGCAGTCATGTAGTAGAAGCGATGCATCTCTTCGGTGCAGTAGAATCTCACGTAGTCATCGTTGTGGCAGAAGAACGCGCCGATGTAGGGAAAGTCTGACCCTTTCCAAGTTTTGTTCTTGAAGGTTGCAGCGACCAAAAGGACCATCAGAGACGCTACCACTGCGATCAAGACCAATTTCTTAACCATCCCCCATCCCCCCTTCGTCCCGTCACACGGGCGTTGAAAGAATTATGAATCACAGTTATTAAAAATTCATTAGAAAGTACAGGACACATCTTTCTCAAGCTTGGATCTTTTGTACAAGATCGACATCACATCGTTCCGCTCCGATACTCCGTTCTGAACTTGATCATCGTCGTTGACTGGAAAGTTGCCCCCGTCGACTCGACCACACAACCTGCAGGAAGCGTGAGAAGATAGACCGTGTTTGGCTTCAATCTCTCGAGAGGCCTTATCTCAAGCTGAGTTTCATAACTGATGAGCTTTTGTATCTGCACAGTTTGCCCCGTTTCGGTCTTCAGCACGATCTGCTCCCAGTTCGGTCCCTCCGAGATCTTCTTGTTGAACCTGACGTACAGGAAAGAATTCAGAGCAACGTTCTCTTGTGAATCTCTCGGTGAAGTCCAAAAGATCTCTGGAGGACTCGCGACAGAACCTGTGGTGAAAGAGAGGACGTAAACCTGTTGCATCGGATTGCCTTGCAGATCGACGAGGCCGTCACGTGGTATCTGAATCATCACATTGGAATTCGCCGTCAAGATGGATCTGAAGGATATCGTCAGGGTGTCGAACTCGACTCTCGAATCGAAGCTCACAGGATTGTTGTTCACCTTCACACTCATGTGTGAGAAGTTGGTTCCTTTCTTCATCCCCTCTGAAAAGATTATCCAGACAACTTGATCGCGGTACACGTTTGTCGCACCGTTGGGTGGAAAACTTTTGACGATCTGTGGAGGAACTGCGGACGTGAAAGAGAAGCTGTGCGTGAGGTTCGGGGCGTCGGTTTGTGAATCGAGGACTGCGTGTTGCGGTACCGTTATGCTGTAATCCTTGTTGATCTCAAGGTTTTGACGTGGTCTTATCACCAGTGAGGCACCACTGACGCTTTTATCTATCGCAACGATTTGGTTGAGTGACTTCAGCTGTACATTGTTGAAAGCCGGACCCGGTTTGATATTTCTGTCGAACCGAATCACTATGGATTTGCTCGTTGGCACATCCCGTTGTTTGTCCGCTGGATCGGTTGAAACAACCTTCACGAAGGATGCAGTTTTGAAATTCAGTGAGAAGGCTAAGTTCGGATTTCCGCTGGAATCCTTCAAGGCACCGCTTTGAATTTCCAAAACGTACGGTTGATCGACCGCCAGTGGGGAACTGAAGGATACGGTGAGTTCACTGTTGCTCAAGCTGACGTTCGCACCTTTACTGGCGTCGGTCACGTACTCACCGGTAGACTTTTTCAAAACGATGGCATCCCTTCGAACCAACGTGCAGGTTTTGTTGAAAACAAACTTGATCGATGGTTTGATGGGCACGTTGCTTTCGCCGTTTCTGATCGAAGTATTCACGACGATGAGTGGTGAACCGGTCGTGAAAGTGAGGCGAAATTCGTTCAGGTTTCCAACATTTGAACTGTCTCTGAAGGCGTTCTGCTGAACGATCAACTCGTAGAGTGTGTTACCTTCCAGTGAGCTTCTCGGTGAGAGAGTGACTGTAGAGCCTTGGATGCTCACATTTGTGGGGACACTCTGATTCGTTCCAACCTTCCGTAACAAGATCTTTGAACCATCGTATCTTGACACGTTCGAACTCAAAGACAGTTTTATCTGTGGCTGTAAACTCACTTCAGTGGAGCCATCTTTCAAAGAAGAATCGAGAACTTCTGGGGACCTTGGACCTCTGTAGTGTAAGAGCGCAGGCCCTATCTTCAGTCCACGGTTTCCATTGAGGTCCCCTTCGACCGTGCCATCGGTGTAGAAGCTCAAGACGCTGTGGGCGAAACCGGCCGCTGCCACGGTTGCCTTCAGCCTCAACCACAGATGAACCCGGTCAGTGTAGGGAAGCTGGAGGTTCTCGAAGATGAGCGTTGAAGCTTTGGCAATTTTTTCATCGATTTCGAACAGCGTCGCGACCAACTTCATCGATTCGAGCGCGAATTTCAAATATCCAGCCTGGCTCATCTCGACCACATCGATGATGATATCCGTGATACCACTCGCATAGTTTTGGAGCAAATCTTGAATGTAACCTTCGGTGCTGTGACTCACAGATTTGAACAATAGTTGAACCTTAGATCTTGAAAGGACTTGGTTAATGGAGAATCCTTGTCCCAATCCAGCCGCTATCGCAACGCTGTAACCACCTTGACCGGTCCAACCCTCACCGACCACATTGATTGTGCCGGCGTACGCAACGTCGAAGTAGACGTCAGGATTGCTCGAAAATCCCGCCGGAACGCTGGGCTTGGAAAAGCTTCTGAATATCACGTAGTCGATGGATGCCTTTTGTGGAGCACCCCAACCCCAGATGGTTCCAAGGCCCGCCGCGTGCATCCAAACTTTGCCAGTCGAAAAAGCGTCGTAAGCACTATAGGAAACTTTACCTTCATAGTGGAGTGGCTGAAATGCGTCGTTGACGGCGCAGTTAAAAGCTCTTGCGTGAGATAGTTTCGTGATCAATCTCGGGTTGCTGTTGGGCTTGGAAAGGCGGACCTCGATGAACCTCAGGGATGTTCTGTGAGGAAGTATCAAATAGGCGATGTGCCAACCTGTTAAGTTGTCGATGTTGTCGTTCTCACGACCACAGCGAAAGGCTGCCACGGGTCTGTCCGAACCATCGTAGCAGATGAATGTGACCCTGTCGTTTGCCACAGAGCCTGGGGAAGAAACACCGTACCAGCGCAGTTCAACGGCTTCGAAGAAATTCTGCTCCAAGGTAAGTCTGTAGCGAGATTCATCCTTGCTTTCCATGAGCACTTGCCAGTTGTTGAAGGTGAGCTCAGCAGCACAGAGAAAGGATAACAGACACGAAACCATCAGCCACAGGAGTTGAATCCTGATCTTCACAACACCACCCCCTTGAGACTTTCACACCTCAAAAGAGTGTTTTTCTATTTGAAACGTGCCATTCTGGGATTAGAAAATGATTAGAACTTAGATGTTGATACTCCGATGGGAACATTTTTGATTCGTGGTTTCAACAACCTATTCGCCTCAGAATGTTTTTCAGCAAAAGCTTTAGACTCTCGAGTGAAAGGTGTGTTCTTCCTATCTGAAAGTTTTTCTCCACGATCTCTGAGAGCCGCTTCGGATCACAGAGCAATTCTTTCAATCTTTCTGCAGCATCGTCCAACCTCTGAACGTCGACTCTGTACAAACCCTCGTTCTCGTCGTAATGAGCAGTATCACCGAGCGAGATGAACTGGAAACCTAAAGGCGCGATGTCGCTTTTGTAGACGGGATATTCGAACACGACGAGTGGTTTTCTCGCAAAAACGGCCTCGATGAGCTGATTACCCCAGCCTTCGAGTAAGGACGTGTACGTGATGACATCGCAGATGGCGTACATGTCCCAGAGTGAGTAGTATTTCCTGTCGTTCACGAACCTCTCCGATCTGACCATCTCGAACGCGAAGTGAGTTTCGTAAGGCATGCTTTCAGCTTTTTTCAAGATCTTTCGGTAGTACTCTTGAGATTCAGTTTCTGGGAAACCCGCCAAGACGAAGTGGACCTTTTTCTCGACTTTTTCGTTCAAGCACGCCACGAAGTCCATCGCTATCTCTATGGCCTTCCTTGGAACGATCCTGGTGGCATGCAGTACCACAAGATCGTCTTCAAATATATCAAGAGAGGATCTGAGATCTCTGTTGTACTCATCGATTCGCCAAGCAGGTTGGTTGAAGTTGAACACGTTCGGTACAACAACAGAATCGATATTCTTTCTTCGCCTCAGTTCTTCTTGCGCGAGCCTGTTGATCGTCACGTGGAGAATGAGTTCATCTTTCGGGGGGAAGTATTCTTCGAGTATCCTCTTCACGTACTCGCACTGAGGCGTTGAGTATCTTTCCCTCTCCCAGTAGAAATCGTGGTGATGGGCTATGACTTTCAAATTCTTTTCTCTCACGAAATTTGCAAGCGCGACTGCGGCGGCCAGGTTGAATCCGAGCGAAAAGATGTTGTTCACGATGAGAAGATCCAGCTTGGGTAACTTCTCTCTCAGTTCAGCTTCGATTCTGCCAGCGTAGTTCTCGAACATCTCCTGGAAGGTCCGCTCGCTTACGGTCAACTTTTCAAACGCGTTCTTGTGGATCTGCAGGTTCGTGGCATCGTTCATCGAAAGGAAACGTATCTGTATGCCACCAGCTTGATCGAACTCTCCAGCCACGTAGATCACTTCGTGCCCCATTTCTTCGAGCACTTTCTTCCATTTCTCCATCTCCAGAGAGACCCCATCTGTGAAACCAGCCCTGAAGTGGACCAGAGCGATCTTCATCTCTTCTCCTCCTCGTATCTCTTTGGCCTTAGAACTTCAGACAAACCGTTCAGATGTTCTTCTTTTTCCGAGTATATCTTTTTGAGAATCGTTCTGAAGAGTATCTCGACCACCACCAACTCACCCAAGTTTCCCCTGAGAAACTCGTGCTTCTCAAACCTCGCGGTGGGGCTGTAGAGGACCATGTCGGCAACCGAAGCCAAGGGTGAACCTATGCCCGCCGTGATGGCCACGGTCTTGGCTCCCACGTCCTTCGCCACCTGCGTGGACTTCACAGTGTCTCTGATGTTACCGCTGTGGCTGACCGATACGACAACATCTCTGTCGCAAAGGCTTGTCGCAACGATCACTTGCACATGCGGATCGTTGTAGTAGAAGGAGGGAAAACCAAGCAGTGAGAACAAAAGGCTTCCGTACTCCGCTGCGACCGCAGACAGCCCCACACCAAAAAAGATCGTTTTTTGAGACTGGATCACCCACTCTGCAACCTTTTCGACGTCTTCCTTTTTCAGCGTCGAGGGCAAGCGATCTATGAAAGACCTCATATGATCTATGTACTCATCGAAAGCGTCCTTGGGGCTGGTTGGATAGATTCTCGCGCCACTGATCTGCTTCGTGAGTTCGATCTTGAAGGACTGGTACCCATCGAACTTCAGCTTTCTGACCAGCCTGTAGATCGTTGTCTCGCTCACTCCAACGATCCTCGCAAATTCGGTTATCGAGTAGTGAATCACGTCGTCGGGTCTTTCGAGAATGTAAGAAGCCACTTTCTTTTCAGATTCGCTGAGCCTGTCGTACATTCCAAGCAAACTGTCAAGTATCAACGAACCATCTCCTTTTGAACGGTTCTTTCAGCCGTATGAAGAGTTGAAGTTGAGATTCTATCAGTTTTTCTGCCTCGGCGCTGTCCATGTCCTTGGTTTTCTCGACGAAGTCCGCAACGCGCGCAAAGTAGAACGGCAAAAGATCCAGAACGATTTCCTCGCTCCTTTCTCTTTTGTATGCTAACGCGAACTCGTAGACAGTTTCAACCCATTGTTCTACATCCAGTGTGCCGTTTTTGAGCATCGATTCGAGAAGTTCTCTTCGCAACGATGCTCTGAACGGCATCCTCTCTCTCAAAGTTTTGCTCGCCTTTTCTTTCAAGTTTTTCAAGTCCACAACGATCTCTTCGACTCGCTGTGCGGGTTGTTCACCGTAGATTTCTGTGTCGATCAAATCGTTAACGTTTTTCCATCTGTCCTGATATTCGATCATGAGCTCGAAGAGCGTTTGCACGACCTGAACGAACATTCCTTGAAGTTGTTTACCAGGGTCTTTCACGTCGTGCACCTTGGCGCCGAGTGCCGCCTGAACGGGCAGTTTTTTCGATTCGTTGATCGCCGTCGTCGTCATCCATATGTCGATACCAAAGCGCGCGACATTGCTTTGCCAGACCTTCTCAGGCTTGCTCAAAAAGACTTCGATCAATTTCGAACCCACGGCGAAGTCTCCACCTATCGGCTGACGGACCTTCACACCGTAGAGCGCTGAAGTTAGCGGATAACACACGTTGTTCGTGATGGTACCATCGTACTTGTGTCTCAAGTACAGTGGTGTCACGTAGTCGGTTCTGTCTTCGAGTATGGGTCTCGCCATGCGTTCTATCCACCAAGGTTCAACGCTCCTGAGATCTGAATCGAGCATTATGAAAACCTTGGCCCTTGCCTTGTGCGCGACCTCAAACAGTGCCCTGACGGCACTACCCTTTCCGGGGATACCTCTATATCTCAGTGAAAACTTCGGAACTTCAAAAGTATCGCTGGCCAGGAAGGCTTCCACAGTTCCGTCCGTTGAGCCTCCGTCCGAGTTCACGATGAGGCCTTTGAGTCCCAACTTTTTGATACCTTCCGCGGCCGTTCGTGCGACGTGGGCTATGGTGGTCGCATTGTTGAAGCTCGGTATACCCACCACGACGTCGCACTTTTCAACCTGTGGAATATCGTTGTGATACTTCATGTTGGACCCTCCTTCAGAAGTTCGACGATGTAGTCGTAGATTCTTTTCTCTGCACGAAGTTCGTTGAGCTTTCTCATCAGACGCTTTGATACCTTTCCCCGATTCAACGCGAGAGAAACTATCAGTTCGAGCAACGTTCTTTTCTTGCTCAGTAGCTCATGCCTGCTCATATGGTATTCGCGCGAGTTCTTCTTCAAACCTTTCAGAATCTCTTCGAGTTGCTCGATCTCTTCTTCGATGATTTCGATCTTTTCCTTCATCTGCTCAAGCTCATGCTCTGTGATCTTTTTGAACACGAACTGCGGAAATCTCAAAGAGCTGAGTATCTCAACTTCAGCTCGATCATCACCACTGTCGGGGAAAACCACGTTCATCGAAATCGTACCTATCTGATTCGGCTTTAAACCATGCATCGGTTTGGAGTAAGGGTTGTAGACCAACAGTTCGCTGTTCTCGACGCAGATCCAAGGAAGTGAACCAGAAAAGAATTTCAGAGATTCCAAACCACGATCATCTCGTTTATTCACGGAAAGAAGCATCGGTGGATCGTCGAACAGGTTGAACCACTTGAAAAACTCTTCGGACCGCGCATCCGTGTTCAGATCACAGATAGCGAGTTCGAAATCGATCGTTCCCTCACATCTGGCATCTGGAACGTACATCAAGGGTCCCGCATCGCCCGTTCGACCTCTCACGTTGTTCTTTGCGACCCATTCGACACTTCTGATCAGATCTATCTTTATGTCGCCTTCTTCATCCACCTCGTACTGATGCACTCCCTTCGCCATCACGGCCAAGGTTTTTTCACCTTGAAGAGCGACAAAACCTTGGAACGGGAATTTTCTTATCGATCCAACTTCCCTTGCGGCGAGCAGAACCGAATTGAGGTTCTTTCCAGCGTTCTGTGGCAACAAATCGGTATCGATCCTGTCCCTCTCGACGACATCGAACGGCATCTTTGCGAAAACCTTGGAAGTTCTGTCGAAGCTCTTGGTGATGAAGCTCAGAAGATAGTTTCTTCCAGAAGCGTGCACAATTATGTTCCACTTAACGAATGGAGATTCGTCGAAGATTACCCTTTCCTCCGTTTCGATGGACACACCTTCGGCTTCGATGATCCTTTTCAACCGAACGATCTTGTGTCTCTCACCTGCACGTTCAACCTGCATCTCTGAGACTCGACAAGAAAAGTCGATTTCTTCCGTGTCCGTGGAGTAACAGTCACCAAGTTCTCTTTCCAGGTGCAGAACACCCGTCACGATCCCATTGACATCTAAACTTCCATCCTCATTGAATAAGGCTTCGTAATGATCGTTCCTGAAAAAAAGTGTCTCATCTGAGCGTGTTACATCGAACTCGTTCACCTTGAAAAGTCCAACGCCTTCACTCTGTAGTCTGTAGCACCTTTGACCATCGCAATAGTAATGATCGTATTCAAAGGGAGAGAAAGAAACGGCGTACAGACCCTTTTCGAGGTGAGTTGCGAGTTTCTTCAACTCTTTCTTGAGAGATTTTTCCAGCGAGCCGAACAACTTTTTGTAGACAGACTGCATCTTTCTGTGAATCGTGTCCACGCAGACTCCACAGATGTTGTCGTGCACAAGCGTTTTCAGATACGTTCTGTACAGTTCATCGACGCGCTCGTTGTGAAGAGAACTCAACAGTTCGACGTATCTGAGCAATTTGCCCACGACGTAAGCCTGACGCTTCAAATAAACCCTCGAAGACAACGTGCCAGGAAAGACACACGCGTACTTTCCACTCAGCAGTTCTCCACTGATCTTTGGAGGTTCTGCGATCTTCGAAAAGGCTTCATTCAAATACTTCTCTGGAGATGAGAGTTCGATTTCTTCATTGAGAAGATCGCGTGGATCTTCCGGATTCACATCCAGATCGTAACCATCCAAGAGCGGTACGAAGCCGGAAAGAGAAAAGATCTTGAGCTTTTCTATCTCGTGTTTCAATCGCTTCTTAGCCAAATCTCTGGTGCGTGATAGTCCATAGAGGTTTCTGTAACCACCTATGAGGAAGATGCATTTCACAGAAGAGCCATCCTTCGACTCCCACAAGAACTCGATGGAAGGTTTTTCAAGCTTCACTCCCCTCCAGAGGAACGCACCTTCGATGCCGTAACGTTTGAAAAGCTGCGGGAGCTGAGATATGAAGCCGAAGTTGTCCACCATCCAAGCAACAGGCGCATCGCCGCCGAATTTCTTCACATCCTCTTTTCCAAGCTCGAAGTTCTTGATGATAGCCACCTCTGGAGAGAGCCTGAAATCTATTTGAGCGTAAAGAGGTCCGATAAAGAGGTTGCCGGACCGAACAAGCTCTTTCACTTTTTCCCGGAACTCTGGTGCTGTGCTCAGAAGATCTTCCAAGATGAGCGTTTGACCATCGAGAACGTAACGGTAATCTCTTTTTGTCGAAATCAGATCAAGAAGCCTTTCGAAGAGCTCCTTGAGCCATTCGTTTGTGACGAATGAAGGGGCGAACCACTCTCTGTCCCAATGTGTGTGACAGATCACACGGTTCAAAGCTCGATCCGCTCCTGAGTGTCTGGATGGAAGAAGTGAATTTGATCTAAATCCAAATACACCTGCATCTTCTCGCCTTCTTTCACGGACAGATCGTACGGTACCTTAATGACCAAGTTCTTTTCGACGTCTATGGAAAGATGTATCACCGTTTCCGACATGAGCTTTTCGGCGAAGTAGACCGTTCCAGTGATCGGAACGCAACGTTCAGTCTGCTGCAGGTGTATGTGTTCCGGTCTGATACCAACTATGACGTGTTCTGACTTTGGATCGCTCTTCAAAGGAATTCTCAGACCGAAGTTCTCCGCATGGAATTGCGTCCCAGAGGACACGACCTTCATGCTCAAAAAGTTCATCTGGGGCGATCCAACAAAACCCGCAACGAAGATCGTCTTTGGTTTTTTGTATATCTCTTCGGGAGTGCCGAACTGAACGATCTTGCCAGCGTTCATGACCGCTATCTTGTCGCCCATGGTCATGGCTTCCGTCTGGTCGTGGGTAACGTATATCGTGGTGACCTTGACTCTCTCGTGCAGCTTTTTCAGCTCGCTTCGCATCTTCACTCTCAACAGTGCATCCAGATTCGACAGTGGTTCATCCATGAGCAGCACCTTTGGCTGGTGCACGATCGCCCTCGCCACGGCAACCCTCTGTCGCTGACCTCCAGAAAGTTGCGCGGGGAACCTGTCCAGAAGCTCGCTTATGTGCAGAAGTTCCGAGACCCATTTGACCCTTTCCTCTATCTCGTTCTTCGGTACCTTCTTGAGTTTCAGGGGGTATGCGATGTTGTCTCTCACCTTCATGTGAGGCCAAACCGCATAACTCTGAAACACCATCGCCACGTTTCTGTCCTTTGGGGGAACGTTGGAAACATCTTTGTCATCGAAATAGATCTTTCCCTCGGTGAGTTTTTCAAGTCCCGAGATGCATCTCATCAAAGTCGTCTTTCCACAACCCGAAGGTCCGAGCAATACCACGAAAGAACCTTCCTCGATCGTCAGATCTATCCCGTCCAACGCTTTCACGCTACCGAAGTACTTTTTCACATTTTCGATCCTCACTTTGGCCATCTTATCACCTACTTGAGCGATATTCCCCACATCGAGATCAAATACTTTCTGATTATGAATATGAACACCAATGCTGGAACAGCCATGATCGTGCCCGCAGCAAATTTGAAATAATCGGGTGAGGCCATCGCGGTGTTCAGAATGTGTGCGGGCAAAGTTCTGTTCGTTATCGCGAGCACCGAGGCTGCGAAGACCTCGTTCCACGACATGATGAACGCGAAGATCGCAGATGCAGCGAGTCCAGGCAGTGCCAAGGGCATCGTGATCCTCAGGAAAGCTCCAAACCTTGAAAGCCCAAAGACCATCCCCGCTTCTTCGTACTCCACAAAGACTCCAGAAAAGATGCTCGAAGTGATCAGCACGACGAAGGGTAGAACCATCGCCGCGTGCGCCAGACCAACGCCCAACACCGTGTCGGCCAGATTCAATCTCAAATACAGCGTCACCAAAGAAACCGCGATCACCACGAGTGGGATGGATCTTGTGAAGAGCATCACGAGCTTTATGAAGTCCTTACCACGAAACTTGTAACGCGTGATCGCGTAACCTGCAGGAATGCCCAGAGCGAAAGAGATTCCAATCGCTATGCCTGCGACCTGAATGCTGGAAAGCATGGCTCGCCAGCCACCCAGGTTCACGAGTAGCTTGTATATGTGATCGAAGGTGAGCTTAGAAGGAAAGATCCTGTCCCATTGGTAAAATTCGGAAGAAGGGGTCAGGGATGCGAGGAATATGAAGAACAGTGGTCCCAAGAACCACAGCGAAATCGCGACGAAGGCCAGCGCGTAGAAGAACTTTTTCATTGTCTCACACCCTCTTCGAGGTGTTTGGAACGGATCGTGCCTATGTAGAACCAACCAACGATGAACGTGAGTACAGCTATCACCAACGCGTAAGTACTTGCGATGTATCTGTTGTTTCTGAGCACGTACCAATAGTAAGTCTCTCCCGCCAGCACCGTAATGTCCCTGCCAGCCAGAAGCCAAACGACACCGAAGATCTGGAACGCGAACAAAGTTCTGATCAAGAGTGCAGAGACGATGGAAGGTTTCAACAAGGGTAAGGTGATCTTGAAGAACTTCTTCCACGATGAAAAGCCAAAAACATCCGCTGCTTCAAGATACTCTGTGTTTATAGATTGAAGTCCTGCCAGCAAGATCACGAACACCAAAGGTGTCGCCCTCCAAATTTCCGTGAGAACGATGACAAGAAACTCTCTGGATTTGAACATGTATCCGAAGAAGTACAAAGGCCTCTCGATCCAGTTCAAACTGAGCAGGATTTTGTTGAGATAACCGTTGGGCGCGAAGATGGAATAACTGATCAGCGCGGCCGTAACGTCACTGAGTGCGAGCGGTGCCGCGATGATGTACAAAAGCGTTCTGTAGCCACGCCATTTCTTGTTCACCAACAGCGCGAACAAGATCGCGAGTATGAACTGAATGGGTATGATCACCGCACCCAGGATCAGCGTGTTCAAAAAGGCGTTCTGAAAATCTTTGGAAGAAAAGACGTACTTGAAATTTCCAAGCCATCCCTCATCGCTGGTGAAGGAAAGCTGAAAGGTTCCCACTATGGGATAACCTATGAACACCATGAGATAAACGAGCGTCGGAAGGATCAAAAGAAATGGAACTAAAGATTCTCTCCTCATCGGATCTCACTCCAGGAAGAGTTTGAAGGGCGGGTGGTGTTCGACCACCCGCCACGTCTTCAGAACAAGCTCGAGTCGGGTTCTGGCAGTGGCGCACCAGTTTCTTTGAAGAGCTGTCTTATTTTCTCACCGAGCTCTGAGATCACCTTTGCTGGATCTTCTTTGTTGAAAACAATTCTTGTGAACGCCTGGCGGTAAGTCTCGTTGAACTCGCCACCCTTCGCTCCAAGCCCAGGGATGAAGCACACGATCGAATCGGGCGTCGAAGATTGTCTCACCACACCTTCCGCGAGGATCTTCAAGCCACCTTCGGGTATTCGACCTATCGCTTCCTGAACCACAGGGAAGAAGCCCACGTTCTCGAGGATCGCGGTTTGAGCCTCTGGACTCGTCAAGAAGTCTAAGACTTTCAACGGCTCGGTCATATCCGCGTTCTTCGGCACCGAAAGACCCACGAGCACGATGATGTATCCTCTACCCATCGGTCCTCTCGGCACAGGGACGACAACGAAGTCGTTCGGCCTTTCAACGATCGCCTGCTTGAGTCTGGCCGTGTGATCCCAAGCGATCATGACCTCGCCCCTGAGGAGCGGTTGGTCCATGTTGTCCCACGTTGTGCACGCAGGATGCACGTACTTGAACAACTCATGCATGTAGTTCCACATGTCAATGGCTTTCACGCTATCGAACTTCACCGCTTGTGCGCCGGTGTAGGAAGGATAGATGTGACCATGCAGAAATCTGTGCCACAGACCCTTTGGACCCAGCGGAAAGCCAAGCTGTGGTTGTTTCGTCTTTTCCTGCAGGTTTTTCGCCCATTCCAGAAGCGCATCGTAGGTCCACTTTTCCGTTCCGTTGAGCACATCCTGCTGAGTCAAGCCCTTGGGCAAATAATCGAAAGCCTTCTTGTTGATCGCCATCGCGTAGGTTGCTTGTAACCATGGGATGAAGACTTTTTCTTTGCCGACGTAGGTGTAGCGTTCGAAGGTCGGTACGAAGGTTCTGCCTTCGAACTTCACGCCAGACAGGTCTGCGAGAAATCCGCTCGCACCCATCGTGTTGAGACCGCTCTGAAGGTCCGCGATCAAGTTCAGAACAATTCTTCCGGCCTTTTGCTCCGCTTCGACCCTGCTCAGAAGATCGGTGTACTCGAAGTTCAGGAACTCGATCTGGACACCGGATCTCTTCGAGAAATCGCCCAGCAGCCTGATCATGAACTCCCTTTCCGCCGCCGGGGTCATCTGTGTGGAACCGAAGTTGACCTTTGCGAAAGCGAATGCCACGAGCCCAACCAGGATCAAACCAACCAGCAACTTCCTCATGCCAACACCCCCTCCTTTAGGTGAAAATTTTTTTCGTACTTACCATCCACAGAGAAAACTTTCTACCCTATTTTTACCACATGTTACTTTCCATGTCAACGCTGTTAACATCTATGTGTCTGAGAAGCTCTATGTGACACTCTCTGCTGAGTTGCGGAAAGATTCGACGATGGTGATTCGCAACTCGAATGAGAACAACGAGGTATAATGAGAACACCACGGCGAGGAACAATAGGGGGGAGAGGGGCATGAGAAGGTTTGTGCTTGCTTTGTTTCTGATGGCACAAGTTGTACTTTTAGCAGGTCAAAGCATCACACGACCAGATGTGATCGTCGTTCACCCAGCAAACAACTCAGTGGTAGTTGGCACAATCCTTGTACAGATAGCCGTCGATCAAAACGTGGACGCAGTGAAGGTGGAAATCTACGTTGATGAAATCAAAGTGGAAGAAGACAGTTCTGCTCCATACGAGTACAGCTGGAACACGGATGCGCTTGAGCGTGGCTCTGTTCATTCGATCCAAGCGAAGGTCTACGACAAGGCTGGCAATGTGAGGACGAGTCCAACGGTGAGCGTGAGCGTTGGCGATCCCAAGCAACCAGTGACGTTTGTGGATCTCAACCTTGAAAAAGCCGTGCGGAATGCTTTGAAGATATCCTCGGACCAACCTATCACCAGAGCGGACATGGCGAGGTTGACGAGCCTCTCTGTGCGTAACAAGTCCATACAGGATCTCTCTGGACTTGAATGCGCGATCAACTTGAAAGAATTGCGCCTCAACAACAACCAGATAAGTGATCTTTGTCCGTTGAGTACTCTTACGAACCTGAAGTGGTTGTACATGGACAACAACCAGATAAGTGATATTCTTCCGCTGGCTAACCTCTTTAACTTGCACACGTTGAGCCTCTCGAACAACCACGTGAGTGACATCCAGTCGTTGGCCAATCTCGTTAACATGGAATGGTTGGACCTTTCCAACAACCAGATAGGTGATATCAGTCCAGAGTTATCGCAAAAATGTGCGTGTTAATGTTCCCTGAGACCAACATTTCCTTGATGGACTTGTTCAATTCGAACGAATGAACTTTCAAACCACATTTTATGAACTCTTTTTGCCCGCTCGCCGTGTAGCGAAAGTCGAGCACCAAATCCTTCTGTCCCCTGCACCAATCGGAAACCAGAACAGAAAATTTGTCTCCATCACACATAAGTGTGAGCTCATAATCTCCGTGGTTTGAAGCAGCCAGCAAATGCACACTTTTCACTCTCACAGGCTCTGGCAGTATGAGTTTTTGGTCTGACACACGAAAGTTGTCCAAGCCGATCGGTTTGAGTAAAAATGATACGCCGTTGATGACTTTCACACCTTCATTGAGTTCTTCCAGAGGTAAGTAAGCTCCAACAGCTCCACCAAGGTTGTCGAAATTACCAGGCATCTCGGGAGTGGCTATCCCGTCGTTGTTGAAAACTTCTTCGAGCCGTACGAGCAGAAAGCGATCGATCTTTTCCAACTGAACGTTGAAAACTTGTTCCTTTTTCGCTGCTTGGCGCTGAAAATATCTTTCTGGCACAATCTTGAGTTTTTTCGATTCCTCAACTGAGTAAGCCACGGTCCAGGCTTGATTTTCAAGTTCAAAGGACACACCGAAGACTACCGGAATCAAAATGAGCTGATCAACGACACCAGAGCCTTCAAGACTGAGCCTCAAATTCGAAACGGCTTCGATCTGTCCAGCGTAGAAGACCCCATTTCCATCCAACGTTGTGGAAATAGATTTGGGGCCACTCGAAATTGTGCAACGGTTTTTGGCAAACTCCCCCGATACGTAGACATAATACTTCCCCTCAGGAACATCAGTCCATCTCAAACGCGTTCTCGATTCGAACCTGCAAGCAACGTTCGCTCCATAATCACCCGTGACGAATGATATTGGTGAAATGCCTGGGTCTGCTGTTTCCGCTTCCAGTACAAGCATTCCTTTCTGGGCGAAGCTTTCCATCGACGTGGCAAGCTTTTGAAAGAAAATTGGTAAAGAGCTCAGATAGATCATGCTTCTGATGGCACAGATCGTCGATTCCGCACCAGCATTTCTGTTGACATGCACGTACTCGAGTCCATCGTAACCTTCCCCGTTGGGCCCGTACATTCTTTCGTTCAGTCTATTCGCGCCGAAGTACCAGGCTGCGGTCAGAGCCGAGAGAAAAGCCATGTTTTCGTCCTTCGTTAGTTCGTACGCTTTGGCAGCTGCGACGACCAAAGGCTCGACGGCATACGATAACTCCGGTATGAGTTTCACATATCTACCCACGTTGTAAATGAAACCACTTGAGGAGAACAAAGGTATTTGCAGCTCAATTGATTCAGTTGCGATGTTCAGTAGCTTTTCCTCCCCCAGTACTTTGTACGATTCGATCAACGCTTCGGCGTAGCGGTTTCCCCAGCCGTTCCAGCGAAACTCTCCTTTTTGAGTGCTGAAGAATCTGCCGAAGATGGGATCATCTTCAACGATGAGGAATTGCAACAACAATTCCACAGATTCTTTAATCTCATCCGTGACGTTCCTGATTTTGTTGTACTCGCACAAACCGAGAATGTAAACCGAAAGTTGATCGGCAAAGATCGGAGGCTTTCTCGATATGGCCTGGTGGGACCTCCGGGCGGCTTCGACGATCTGTTCGTCTCCAGTCTCAACGGCAAGCGCAGCCAAAGCCCAGAATGCCCTCAGAGCCCACCAGGAGGTTGACTTGTAACTCGTTGGACCGTACATGTTGATCGTTCCGTCTCTGTAGGCGAAGTTGTAAAATTCACCGTCTTCGGCCTGCATCTGAATCAAGAAACTCGAGGCGTCTTTTGCCCGGTTCAAATACTCATGATTCTTCGTCAACCGGTAGGCTTCGGTGTAGACCAGCACGGCTCTGGCAACGTCGTCCACGCAGAAATCTCCCTCGTTGATCGCCCCGACTGGTTTGTAATCGCTGTTGAACCTTTCAGCGTAGACCCAGTAACCCTTGACCAGGGAGTTTTTCAAGTTGAACCACTCGGAGAGTTTTTCGAGATGGTCGAACTTCACAAGGTTCATAGCAAAGATGTGGGAACATAAAATCAGGCAGATCAAAACTGTTTTCATAATGATCACCATGGGGCGGGTAAGGTCCCGCCCCCAGGCTTCACTCACCTACCTTGACAGATCTGAAAGAAGCACTCTTGGTCTCTATCCATTTCACTGCGCTCTCGATGTTCGGTGCTGAGTAAAGGCTGAGGAGTCTCAGGTGACTGACTGAATCACCAAATTTGTAGCGATTCGGCATGTCCTCAACCTTCATGGAGTAGATTCCGCGTGTGGATTCGTATGCATCGAATTCTCCAGGCATCCATTTGAATATGCCATCGCGGAACTCCAGACTTTCGTAGACCCAAGTGTCCGAATCGAGCCATTTCTTGTAATCCGCATGGACGACTGGTACGAACGGTAGTATCTGCGCTACACCGATCTTGGCGTTCGGCGAATAGTTGGTTCTCCATCTCTCCATCGATGCGAATATGTAAGTTGCACCCCACCAAAGGGGTTTCATACTGCTGGTTGCGGGGAAAGCTATGTAAGGTGTTTCGTCGACGTAAATTATCGCATTCCTCATCTTCCAGTATTCCAGTGGTGTTATGTTCAACTGATCGGCCCAGACCAATCTTCTGAAGACTGGAAGAATGTGCAGTGCATCGTCGAAGGCGGGAACAAGAGGTCGCGTAACCATAGTCTGGAGCTTCATCATGTCTGCGTAACTTTCGAATTTGAACGTGTTGTTCACCAAGATATCGCCGTTTGCGAAGACATATACCAACAGGATCTGGTTCAAACCGTGAAACCTTTCAGATTTCAAGTGCGCGTGGATGCCAACCGCGACCGGACCAGGTTTGAAAACGTTGACCGATACTATCCTGAAACTTCCCGTGGTCTCCTCATGATGATTTCCAAGTTTTCCATCGACCCAGTAAGTGCTCTCAGGCCAACCACTCACCCGGGCGATACCGATCTCGTCGAGCAGTAGTTTTTCTACACCTTTGAAAGCAATCACTTGTGCCAGACCGTGCTTATTTGCGCGCAACTTCAATGAGCCATCTTTCGAGGTGATGGTCCAGCCATCATCAGTCTTTGTTGTGTCAAACTTGGGTTCGAACTTGGGAACTTCGATGTTTTCATCTGCATCTGGTATGACGATTTCTCCTTGATCTTTGAGCAGAAAGACCAGATAGTCTCCTGCAGAAATTCTACCGTTGCCGTCGGCGTCGTCAATCTGGAAGGGCACGTGAGCGTTTCCCGAGACCACATGCAGTGCCGACCAGTCCGCATCGAAGTCTTCTGGCACCAGGCTCAAGAGGTCACTCATTTTGATCACGATCGGAACTTCAACCTCACCGGCTTTAACTGGTATCTTGTAGACTGTGGCTAAGAGCACGAGCGAGAGCGTGAGTAATAACAGAGTGAGTAACCTTCTCATCAAAACACCCCCTTCTGAAAGCGTTTACATATCTGATTATATAACCGTGTTTCGTTTTTTTCTAACCCCGTATGAGACCAAGAATCTCATTATGCCGGCGAAACGAACAGTTACGGTGAAAATCCTTTCTTTTTCTTGAAATATCTTCGGTTTTCTCCTTCGATCTGATGTTTCTAAATTTGAACTAAAATCTTGTGATGGTATAATCTTTCTGAAAAGGCTTACATATGGAGGAATTTCACAATGGCGTCCATCGACGATGTGGCAAGGCTTGCGGGAGTTTCCATAGCGACGGTGTCGCGAGTTCTGAACAACAAAGGCTACGTGTCCGAGAAAACCAAACTCAAAGTCTGGGAAGCGGTGAGGGAACTCGGTTATAGACCGCAAATATCTGCCAGGACTTTGGCGAGCAAGAGACTGTTCAAGGTGGCTCTCGTGATAAGTGACAGAATCAACAAGCTTTTGAGGAGCGAGACAGGGAACTTCTACGCCATAGTACTGCAAGCGATTAAAGACGTGGAAAGAATGTTTCGATTCTCGACAGCTCCATTGATCTTGGAATCTTCCGATCCGAAAGGTTTTGACGGCTTCCTGCTGATAGGAAGCGACGCGACTGCTGAGCAGGTTATGTCCTACCGCAAGCACGGGAAAGTAGTTCTCGTGGACCACTACATAGATGGCCTGGGAATCGACTGTGTTGTGAGCGACGGCTACGATGGGGTTTACAAAGTCGTGCAAGACTTCGTTCAGCGAGGGTTTGAGAACATTGTTCACCTGCATGGTCCATTGAGATTTTACGGCTTCAAAGACAGATACAGAGGCTATGTGGAAGCGATGCAGAGAAACGGTTTACTACCGGTCTGCTACGAGTACGACGACTTACATGAAGAAATAACTCCGGTGTTGAAGAAGATTTTCAGAGACAGAAAAGTTCAGGTTCTCATCTGTTCGAACGACATCATTGCAATAAGGGCCCTCAAAGAGCTCAAAAGTTGGGGATACAGGATTCCTGAAGATGTCAGTGTCATAGGATTCGATGATATTCCGCAAGCCGAGAGAGAATCATTGTCAACCTTAAGGGTCCAAAAGTATGAGATGGGTTTAATCGCGGTGGAAAGGTTGTACGAGCTGTTGATCGGTCATGGTCACCACCCATACAGAATGTGTTTGTACACGGATTTCGTTAAGAGATCTTCGTCTGTCTGAGGGAGGTGAATTGAGGTGAGAAGGTTCTGGATTTTCGCACTGATGCTGGTGGTCGTCGTCACATTCGGTGCCACAAAACTGGTGTTTTGGACAGCACCCAATCCACTCCAGGAAGAGTTCTGGAAAGAGGTCGTGTCGGAGTGGAACAGACTCAGACCGGATATTCAGATCGAAGTTTCGGTCATACCGGCGGCAGGCAGTTCTGAGGAAGCTATTCTCACTGCGATCGCGGCTGGAACAGCTCCGGACATTTCTGAGAACATATTCAGTGGTTTCGCGGCCCAGCTGGCAGACATCGGGGCAATATACCCGCTGGACAACTTCAAGGACGAATTTTGGAAACTCGTAGACAACAGAAAAATGAGAAACATCGTGGAAGGATGGAAAGTCAAGGGTCACTACTACGTACTTCCAATTTATTCCAACCCGATGCTTTTCTGGTGGAGAGGAGATCTTCTCAAGCAACTGGGTTATGACAAGCCTCCGAGAACGTACTCTGAAATCTACGAACTGAGCTCTAAATTCACCAAGATCAACGAGAGGTATGTGATGCAGGTCATCGCCGGAAGGAACTGGTGGGACAGGTGGTTCGACTTCATAACTTACTACTACGCAGCCAGCGGTGGAAAGGCTTACATAGACACAGAAAAACGCAAGGCGGTCTTTAACAACGAGTACGGCCTGAAAGTCACAGAGTTCATCTACAAGATGTTCAAGGAAAATCACACCGCAGTTGAACTGGGTACAAATCCATTCTACATGGGCAACATACTGGGTAAGATCACAGGACCATGGGAGATCAACTGGGCCAAGGAGACTTTCCCAGACGTGATGCCGCACGTCTGGTTGGCTCCACCTCCTGTCCCGGACGAGTATCCAGCCGATCTTCCTGTTTACACCTTTGCGGACACCAAGGGATTGGTGATCTACGAAAACTGCAAGGACAAGAAGGCCGCTTTTGAGTTCATCTCGTGGGTTTTTTCGAACGTAGAACACGATGTTTTGTGGATCGAGAAAACAAGGATGCCACCTGCCAGAGAAGATCTGGCAACCAACTCAGCGTTCGCTAAATTCATGGAAGATCCATTTTTCAAAGCTTACGCCGAATCTGTACCGTACGCCGTACCACCCGCGCTCATCGACAAGACCATAGATGTTCAACTTTCCATGACGACACACTTGATCGAACCGTTGATGCATTTGAAGGGAGAGCCAAAGGACATCCTGAACAACGCAGTTAAAGAAGTAAACAAGATACTGTTCTGAGGTTTAACTGTCGGGTGGTGACCATGGCCAGTTTGAGATCGAAAGAAAAGAGGTTTGGCTTCGGAATACTCGCCTCTTACCTGGCCCACACGGCCATCTTTTGGGGTTATCCCTTTGTCTGGATGGTCATGTTGGCCTTCTCACGCTGGCGATTCGTAGGTAAACCAAGTTTTGTCGGTTTTGCGAATTTCATCAGGATTTTTCAGGACAGCAATTTCATCAGGGTGGCGCTGAATACTCTGAACTTTCTTGCATACCTCATTCCGATGCTTTTGTTTTCTTCTCTGCTGTTCGCCATAGCCCTTTCAAAGATGCGCTATTTTAAGACATTTGTTGTGATGAGCTTCCTGGTGGCGAACGTCTCTTCTGGCGTCGCATACTCGATAATGTTCTCAAATCTCTTTGCAGTGAACGGACCTGTGAACAGACTTGTGTATTCTCTCTTCGGCTTCACGATTCCGTGGTTCAACCATCCACAGCTCGCCATTTTTTCAATATGTCTGATCGTCACCTGGAAGTTCATAGGTTACTACGGGATGATAATATACGCAGGATTACAGTCCATACCAACGAGCGTGTTTGAAGCTGCCAGAATGGATGGGGCGAGCAACTGGAAAATTTTTTGGACCATAACGCTTCCTTTGTTGAATCCATCGTTGATAACGGTCACAGTTTTCGCAACGACCCTGACCTTTGGAATCTTCACCGAACCTTACATGATCACCGGCGGTGGACCAATGATGAGAACAACGACTTTCTTGATCTACATGTACGACACAGCTTTCAGAAGAATAAATCCGTCCTATGCTACGGTCGTTGCCATAACAGCTGCGGCCATGAGCTTTTCGCTGGTTATGATCATAAGGCGCATCTTTGAAAGGGAAGTGGCTTTCGTATGAGGAAGATGAAGATCTCTGATTTGATCCTTCACGCGGTGATGATCGCTCTGGCCTTAGTTTGGATCTACCCATACGTTTGGCTCTTCATGTCTTCTTTCAAGCCTGCGAGAGAAATCTTCACGACTTTCATACCGAGCAGGTTTACTCTTGAACACTATGAGTTCATATTCTTCATGTCCGGTCGACTCGGAAGACCTTTCCTTAGAGCATTACTGAATAGCGTTTTCGTCGCGAGCACCGTTACTTTCTCTGTTGTGATGACATCTGCCTTTGTCGGTTTCGTGCTGGCAAAGATCAGATTTTTGCTGTCTCGAACGATTCTCAATTTCATTCTGTACCAGATGCTTTTCCCAGGTTTCATGTTTCTCATACCGTTGTTCATGCTAATAAGAACGCTTGGACTGATGAACTCCTATTCGGCCTTGATCCTTCCAGGTTTGATGAGTTCCTGGGGCGCTTTCATGTTTGCGCAATCTTTTAAGACCATCCCTGACGATTACATTGACGCTGCAAAATTGGACGGGGCGAACAGATTCTGGATCGTGCTCAGGCTCATGCTTCCTTTGACGAGATCAACCGCGTCGATAGTGGGCCTCTTTACTTTCATAGGTGCCTGGGACAACTTTCTCTGGCCTTTGATGGTCATGAAAGACTACAAGAAGATGCCACTCGCCGTCCTCTTGGCGACTTTCAACCATGAGTATGCGGGTTACGTTGGCCCCGTCTTAGCGGGAGCCGTGCTTCAAACCATCCCCATGGTTCTAATATTCTTGATGCTCAGAAAGTACTTCTTGCAGGGAATATCCCTGTCACTCAGATAAGGAGGGTCAAAAGATGGAGTTGAAGCTTCAGAGGTATCCAAGACCTATTCTCGAACCAATCCCATGGCACAGTTGGGAGAACAAGTGTGTTTTCAACTGTGCTGTGGTGCACGACGGAAAGGTCTTTCACATGCTTTACAGGGCTCAAGGAGAGGACATGGTCTCGAGGATCGGATATGCGATCAGTATCGATGGCTACAGTTTCAATCGCCTCGAAAGACCTGTCTTCACACCGGCCAGCCCCTACGAACTTTACGGCGTTGAAGATCCAAGAATCACGAAGATAGGAGAAAAGTACTACATGCTGTACACCGCTTATTCACCAAAGGGAACGAGGGTGTCGATGGCCTCAACTGAGAACTTCTTCATCTGGGAAAGACACGGTGTGGTGATACACGACGTCAACAACAAAGACGCCGCGCTCTTTCCTGAGAAGATAAACAACAGATACGTGATGTTGCACAGGATCGAGCCGGACATTTGGCTTGCGTTTTCTGACGATCTGATCCACTGGACGGATTTTGTCAGCATAGCCAAACCGAGAGAAGGTTACTGGGACAACTTGAAGATAGGAGCGGGTGCGCCACCGATCAAGACCCCGTACGGTTGGTTGCTCTTGTACCATGGAGTTGAGAGAGCCGACAGACCCATCTACAGATTGGGGTTCATCCTGCTCGATCTCAACGATCCAACGAAGGTTTTGAAAAGGAGTGAAGAACCGATTTTGGAGCCAGAGGAAGAATGGGAAATTTTCGGAGTGGTTCCAAACGTCGTCTTCAGCGACGCGATGGTTGAGTATCAGGGCAAATACTTCGTCTATTACGGAGCGGCAGACACCTGCATCTGCGTTGCAACAATAGGCGTGGAAGAGACTCTCGAATGGTGTGAGAAAATCTGAGAATCGTGGCTAATTCTTTGTATTAAAAAACGGCGGGCAGCTGCCCGCCTTCAAATTTCGAGGTTCTCGAAGGCTTAGCCCGGTACGTCTGACCAGTAGGTGGCGTAGAAGCCGAAAGGTATTCCGTCCCACCAGGTGATTCCAGCCATGGCCCTTTTACTGGCATTATCAATCGTTTGGGTGAAGACGTAACCATCGAAGCGTTGATCGTCAGACTTGTTGGTTGGTGTTCTGGCGAAATCGACCATGAAGACGATACGATGACCCAGGTTGGTGTTCTTTCCCGTGTAACCCGGGCCCGTCATTCCCACAACGTTGTCCTGAGGATTCTTGAGGATCACGTACTCGAGGTCGTACCTGGTTCCACTCACCTCGATGTAACCCTTGCCGCCTTTTAACAGCACCAATGTGCCTTCCCAACCATCCCAGTAGATCTTCCAGGCAGAACCGTAGGGACCGATGAGCTGAGATTCCTTGATCGTCGTTGTCAACATGGGGATGAAGGGAATGTTCGGTTTGATTGGCTGAAGCTGTCCGATCTGAGCAAATATCAAACCACTGACCAAAATCACCAGAAACAAAATAGCCCGCTTCATTTCCATCCCTCCTCGGATGAGATGATTCTATTTTAAGGTGGGCTCATTAGAAAACCATTAGAATTAAATCAAACCCTCAAGACCTTTTCTATTCTTCCGTCCTTGACCACCAGCATCGTTTTGTTTTCCATCGGTTTGAAATTGTCGTTCATGGGCTCTGATGCCACCACGAATCCCAAGCTGTCGTCGTACCAGAGCGTGTAGTAATCTTCGTTTTGGCTGTAACCGCAGTAGACGATGAGCTCATCATCGTTGACCATCAAGAAGTTCATGCCCGTGTGTCTGTAACCCTCTGCGACGTTGCGAATCCTTTCTGCGAGCTCTTCGTACGACGAAAAATCTTTGATCTTCACGAAGTAAGAGAATGTGTCGCTCTCGATCGAGACGAAAGGAATATCGTAGATCGTTCCGTTGTGACAGAAGGCCTTGCCGTGGTTGTCTATGAATGGATGAAGCTGTATGAAACTCACAGGCAGATGTTCCGAAGCCTTCCTGGCATGCAAAATCCCAACCCTTGCCTTCAATGGGATGAGTTCTTCTTCGTAGACAGACTTTGGCGAACGATAGTAGATCACAGCGTCATCGAAGAGAGCGTAGATGCCCCAGCCGTGGTTGTGTGGGGCGTTTTTTCCCATTTTCGCCATTTTCGTGGCACCGTAAGCGTTGAAGTAAGCGAGCGGCATGTACCCAGCGATGGAAGAAACGTTTATTATGCCTCCGCGACGTCTTTGAACCATCTGTTTTGCGAAGTGATGGCTCAACACAGTGAGCGCTTTAACGTTGACCTCGATCATGCTTTCCATCTCTTTCAGATCGAGCTTCACGAACTCACCGTAAAGGCCAAAACCTGCGTTGTTCACCAGAAGATCTATTTCGAAATTTGAAACTTCGTCGATGAAACGTTCCACTTCCTGCGGTGAGGATAGATCTACCACGAAGGTGTGGATCTCTGTCTTGAATTCTTCTTTGACCTCGTCTGCCAACTGCTTGAGTCTTTCTTCATTCCTGCCTGTTGCTATAACGTTCAATCCCTTTCTGGAAAGTTCCAGAACGAACTCTCTGCCGATCCCGGAAGAACCTCCCGTCACGATCGCCCATTTGAAATCTTTCAAGTTCATCACTCCCCAGCCTGTGTCACTAAAATTCTACCGAATTCTTCAGCTCAAGATTCTCGATCTCATGTAGCTGCTTTCACTTGACATGTGGTCTGCATGGTGCTATAGTAATAAAAACATCGATTCACATTCGTTTCCGCTGACCTTCCAAGGTGGGGTGTCGACGAGTGCCATTCTATGACGTCGTCGTCATCGGCGGTGGCATAATAGGACTTTCAACGGCTTTTCAGCTCGCTCAGAGGAAAAAGAAAGTTCTGATCTTGGAACAATCCGACGTCGGCTCTGGCACCTCCGGTGCGTGTGATCACATGATTTTACTCCAGTCCAAGCTTCCAGGTCTTCCTTTGAAGATGGCGCTGTTGAGTCTTGAGATGTACAAAGCTTGGCAGAGAGACCTCAGTGAGGATCTGTGGTTCGAAACGCGCGGTGGAATGATCCTCGTGGACAAAGAGGAACATCTTCCATTCATGGAGCGTTTCGTCGCTGAGCAAGAATCTATAGGTTTGAACGTCACGATGCTCGATAAAAAGCAGATCAGGAAAAAACAACCCTTCGTGAGCGAGCGCGTCTTGGCGTCCACCTACTGTCCGGACGATTCTCAGATCGATCCTTTCTGTGTTCTGAAGGCTCTTTTGAACGCGGGAGCACGTTTTGGAATGGAGTTGAAGAAATTTTCCAAAGTCGTGGCTTTGGAAAAATCTTCAGATCATTGGCGTGTGAGGGTTCAGAATGAAAACAAGTACGAAGCTCAAGTTGTAGTTTGCGCGGCTGGTGTGTGGTCCAGAGAGGTTTGCAAGATGGTGGGACTTGAACTACCCATCAGACCGAAGCGAGGGCAGATCCTCGTCACCGAGCCGATCGAACCGATCGGAGAAACGAACGTCTGGGATTCTGACTACATAATCGCCAAGCACGTGTCCCACATGCAAAAGGATGAGACCGCCAGAAGGCTTGGCCTCGGTTTTGCGATGTCGAAGACTCATCCGGGTAACTATTTGGTGGGAAGCACGAGAGAGTATGTGGGTTTCGACAAGTCGACGACGCTGGAAGCCTTCATCGCGATCGCGAAGCGACTGGTCGAGCTCTTTCCCATCTTCAAAAACGTTCGTATCATAAGAACCTTCGCTGGCTTGAGACCGGCGTGTGAAGATGGAAAGTATGTCATAGGGGAAGATCCAGAGAATCCAGGTTTCTTCGTTGCGACCGGACACGAAGGTGATGGCATCGCGCTCGCTCCGATCACGGGTGCCTGCGGTCGCACCAGCGATGGCCATTCTGATCTTAGGTGTGATAGGTTATCTCTACATAGCACCCTTTTTACCTGGGGTCTTTTACAACAAGCCTGTGAAGTTGCCTCGGTTGGTTGAGATGTTTTATTTGCTGACCGATTCGGGAATCTACGGTAGTATAACTGGTATCTCAGCCACCATCGTCGCGTTGTTCGTGATCTTCGGAGCGTTCTTCGAGCAGACGAAGGTTGGCGATTATTTGCTCAGGATAGCGTCGAAATTAACGGGTGCATCACCTGGTGGACCGGCGAAGATCGGAGTTTTAGCCAGCGCGCTGTTCGGAACGATAAGTGGAACGGCCGCGAGCAACGTCTATGCGACGGGTTCCTTCACCATCCCGATGGGCATTAGGTTGGGTTACAGACCCGAGTTCTCAGCCGCCGTTGAGGCGGTGGCCTCGACGGGTGGTATCTTCGTTCCACCGGTGATGGGAGCTGCTGCGTTCGTGATGTCTGAGATCACGAACGTACCGTATTTGGAGATATGTTTCAGAGCCATACTTGGAGCTGTGTTCTACTACCTCGCGCTCGGTTTGACGGTACATCTGGTCGCTCTCAGGGACAATCTGAAAGGTTTACCCCCAGAGGAGATACCCAAGTGGCGTGAGATCGTGAGAGATTCCTATCTGTTGTTACCAATCGTGGTGTTGGTCTATTTCCTCGTCAAGGGTTTCTCACCCTTTTCGGCAGCGTACTACGCCATCTGGACCGCCTTCGCTCTGAGTTTCTTCAGGAAAGATACGATTATGACACCGAAGAGACTCGTCATCACCTTTGAGAAGGGTGCACGCAACATGATCGCGGTCGCTCTGGCCTGTGCGGGTGCGGGAATAGTGGTGAGCGTTTTCACCAACACCGGGCTTGGTCTGGGCATAGCTTCGGCGATCACGAGTCTTTCCGGTGGAAGATTACTGCCTGCGCTGGTCTTGCTGATGGGCGTTTGTTTGATTCTGGGCATGGGTTTGCCGACCACACCGGCCTACGTGATCGCGGCCTCCATCGCGGGATTGGCGCTCACGAAAATGGGGGTGGACGTGCTCGCAGCGCATTTGTTCGTCCTTTATTTTGCGCTGCTTTCCGAAGTGACACCGCCTGTCTGTATAGCGTCCTACTGCGCCGCTTCGATCGCGAAAACGAATCCCATGAGGGTTGGATTCATCAGTTGGAGACTGTCGCTGACCGGTTACATAGCAGGTTATCTGTTCATCTACAACAAGGCCATACTCCTGAAAGGATCGATCATGGAAGTGATCTCAGTGTCAATCTTGATGACAGGTGTCAGTTACTTCCTGGCTGTGGTGAATTCTGGTTACTTCCACAGGCCCGTCAGTTCGCTTGGCAGGTTCCTGAGCGCAATCGTGGTCGTGTTCTTGGTCATTTCGGCTGCCTGGGCGAAGATGCCGAGGAATATCATTGCCGCCGTTACTTTCGTAGTCTTGGTCTATTTGTTGATCAAAGCGAAGAGGTCCGAAAAGAGTTTGGAGAGTCAACGATGATCGTTCAAGGTGGAAAGACCCTCTACGGCTTCACCTTGGGAGTGATAACACTACACACGCACTTTCCCAGAATTGTGGGAGACGTTGGGAACGCCAGAACCTGGAATTTTCCCGTGCTGTACAAAGTTTTGGAAGGTTTGAATCCCAGAGCGATCATAGGGAAAGAAAAGAACTGTGTTGAGGAAGTCTTGAACGCTGCGAGAGAGCTGGAAGCTGCGGGTGTGAAGGTGATAACCACAAGTTGTGGATTTTTGGCCGTGTTGCAGGAAGAGCTCGCTCGTGCGGTGAGCGTGCCAGTGGTAACATCCTCTTTGCTGTTGGTTCCCTTAGTTCACAGAATCTGCGGTATGAAACCGGTGGGAATATTGACGGCGAATTCTCAGGTGCTTTCTCAGTCACACCTTTTACCTGTGGGAGCAGTTGAAGCTTTCGTCGAGATCGTTGGTCTTGAGAACACGAACTTCGGCAGAGCTTTGCTGAACGATGAATGGTGTATAGACTTTGAAGAGGCGCGGACCGAAGTTGTTGATGCCGCGAAGAAGCTCGTTGAAAAACGATCTGATCTTGGTTGTATCGTGCTTGAGTGTACGAACCTGCCACCCTTCGCCGCTGATGTGGAGAAAGAAACGAACTTGCCAGTCTTCGATCTGACGGATCTTGTGAACATGGTGTGCTTTGCTGTTGAGAAAGGTGGGACTTTTCCTTGGAAAGGTGCAACGATGGAGTGAGAAAAGCAATGTACGTCATAAGAGACCATCCCATCTTACAGTTCAGCAGAGGCAGAAAGGTCATCTTCTACCACGACGGAAGGCCTTTGGAATGGTACGAGAACGAACCCATCGCTGTCGCTCTGTATGCGAACAACGTCAAGGTTCTCAGCTACACGAAGAAGTACCACAGACCGAGGGGATTCTTCTGCGCCATAGGCAAGTGCTCGTCTTGCTTCATGAAGGTCGATGGTTTGCCGAACGTCAGAACCTGTATCACACCACTCAAGGAAGGCATGAGGATCGAAACGCAGCACGGCTTGGGGAGATTCACTGAAAGTTCAACCCTCGCGTTGGAAGAGCCTCAAGGATCGTCCATCGTCCAGGCCGAGGTTCTGATCATCGGAGGCGGTCCAGCGGGTCTGTCTGCCTGTCTCGAAGCACTGCGATGGGGTTGTAAGGTCACGCTCGTCGACGAATCGCTCCGTCTCGGTGGCCAGCTCATAAAGCAGACGCACAAGTTCTTCGGTTCATCGAAAGACTTCGCAGGCGTCAGGGGAATAGAGATAGCCCAGATACTCCAACGACAACTGAGTCCATACATCGGTTCAGGTCAACTCAAGGTACTTTCGAACACGTCCGCCGTGGCTTACTATGCGAAAGAAAACGTGGTTCTCTGCGAGCAGAGTGAGAAGAGACTCTTCATGATCGAGCCAGAGGCCATCATCGTCTCCACGGGGGCGATGGAGAAGCTGGTCCCCTTCGTGAACAACGATTTACCGGGTGTCTACGGTGCGGGAGCGGTTCAAACGCTCATGAACGTCTACGGAGTTCTTCCAGGAAAGAGAGTGCTGATGGTCGGAGCAGGAAACATCGGTCTGATCGTTTCTTACCAACTGCTCCAGGCTGGTGCCGAGGTGGCAGCGATCGTGGAATTGGCTCCGAGCGTTGGAGGCTACTGGGTGCATGCAGCCAAGGTTCGCCGTCTCGGTGTTCCAATACTGCTCAGACACACGGTGAAAAAAGTCGTAGGGGAAAGTCACGTCGAAGGTGCGGTGATACAGGAAGTGGATGAAAAAGGCGAGCTCATCGGTGAGGAGAAATTCGTGGAATGCGACACTGTCTGCCTCGCCGTGGGTTTGTCTCCAACGGTGGAACTGTTTTGGCAAGCGGGTTGTGAGATGGCTTACGTGAACGATCTTGGTGGTTTCGTTCCAAAGAGGGATCACACGTTGAGAACTTCAAATCCCAGATTCTGGGTCGCGGGTGATGTTGCAGGAATAGAGGAAGCCACCACGGCCATGCTCGAAGGCAGCATAGCGGGATTGTCCGTCAGCAGGGCTTTGAACAGGGTGGATGAATCCAGCTTCGAGAGCAGACTCGAAGGATACTGGAACAAGTTGAACGAGCTTCGAATGGGTGAAACCTCGTACAGGGTGAGGAGGGGCTTGAGTCAGGTTTTCATCGAAGGTTCTCTGCCACTGTTTCAGTTAGTTGGTGATAGTCCATTGGAAGATCGACTCCAAGATGAGCAGTTCAGATCGGGTGTGCTGAGTGAGAACATGGTTGAAACCGTCGCACCACCCATGGAACTTTGGAAGAAAAAGAAGAACGGTCTGGTGATAATAGAGTGTCCTCAGAAAATTCCGTGCGATCCTTGCCATGCCAATTGTCCCACGGGTGCGATACTACCTTTCGAAAACATCAACGATGTGCCGAGGATAGACTATTCCAAGTGCACCGGTTGCGCCATGTGCGTTGCCGCATGTCCGGGCCTTGCCTGTTTCGTCGCCGACATATCTGGCGAGCAGGCGATTCTGAAGTTGCCCTATGAGATGTTGCCCAAACCTCAGGTGGGGGACGAGGTGGTCTGCCTCGACAGATGTGGAAGAGAAGTCGCACGATCGAAGATCGTCAGAGTTCAGGAGCCGAGGAAGGATAAAACCTACGTCGTCCACGTGGTTGTTCCAAAGGATCTGGTGATGCACGTCAGGACGGTGAGGATGATAGATCGTGGATGAAAAGATTTTCGTTTGTCGATGTGAAGAGGTGACGCTCGAAGAAGTTAGAAGATACATCCGAATGGGCTTCACAACCTTCAGCGAGCTCAAGAGGCTTTTGAGGATCGGGATGGGACCGTGTCAAGGACGAGGCTGTAGAGAGATCGTGCTCAGGGAGTTATCCAAAGCCAAGGGTGTTTCGATTTCTCAACTCAGTCCGGGCACCTTCAGACCTCCCTCAAAACCTCTTCTGGCTGGCCTGCTCTCGGACGTTGAATCGAAAAAGCGAGGCTGAACGGTTCGTTCGCGAGAGTGGGTCGATCCGTCAGAAATTCAAAGGTGAAGAAACGAAGATGAAACACATTGAGACCGGCGCGAGGGTATAATTTTGTTTCAGAAAACGGGGTGAACGGTGTGCTGGCTGTAACGAGCACGATTTTGGGCCACGCTTTGAATAGATGTGAAAGCAGTCCGAAAGGGGCTTCAAAAGCCCCTTTTATTTTAAAAAAGCGAAATTTGAGGGGCCGAAAGGCCCCTTTATTTTTGCTCCATCGGAGGTGATATCGTGAGGCATCTGCTGGACATCAAGGATCTGAGCAGGAAAGAGATCGAGACCATACTCGAGCGCGCCATGTGGTACAAGTCACTGAAGGTTTATCCGAAAACGCTCGAAGGCAAATTCGTGCTCACCGCCTTCTTCGAACCTTCCACGAGGACGAAGGTCTCTTTCCAGAAGGCCGCGATGAACCTGGGAGCCAACGTCATCGACTTTGCGCCTGAAAGTTCCTCACTGTTGAAGGGTGAGACCGACCTCGACACGATTTTGACACTGAACATGATGGACTTCGACTGTTTGGTGGTTCGCATTCGAAGAAACGGTGCGCCAAAGGAGTTCTCGAAATACGTGAAAATGCCCGTGGTGAACGCGGGTGACGGCACGAACGAACATCCCACCCAAGCTCTCTTGGACGCCATGACGATGGTTGAACATTTCAACACGCTCAAACTCAAAGTCGCCATCGTTGGAGACATCGTCCATTCGCGCGTGGCCAGATCTTTAACCGAACTTTTGAACAAGTTCGGTGCGGAAGTGAGAATGGTCGGACCTAAAGGTTTTGTGCCGGAGAGCTTCGAAGGTGTGAGCCTGATAACGAACGATCTGGAAGAAGCCATACACGACGTCGACGTCATCTACGCGCTTAGAATTCAAAAAGAGAGGCTTGAGCAGAGTTACACCAACGTCGATGAATTCTTCCGCACGATGCAGATAAACTCGAAAACGATAGAACTCGCACCAAAACACGCCGTCTTGATGCACCCAGGACCCTTCAACAGGAACGTTGAAGTCTCAGACGACGTAGTTTACTCGGAGAGATCGAAGATATTGGAGCAGGTGAAAAACGGAGTGTTCGTGAGGATGGCCGTTCTGGAGTTCGCCATGGGAGTGATCGAGGTTGAGAGCGTACGATCCATGGAAACGTCGCTGGCTGGACGTTGAGATCGATTTACCAGAGCCAAAGGAAGGGCTCGTGGCTTGTCCAACCTTCTTCGACATGCACGCGCACGTGAGGTTGAACGGCCAGGAAGACTACGATTCACTCGAAAAGGCCGCGATCGCAGGTGGTTTCGGTGCTGTTTTGATCCAACCGAACACCAATCCAAAGCTTGAGAGCGTGGACGTTTTGAACATGCACTTTCAACTCGCCAAGGACAAGATCGTCGATTTCTACTGGTCCGTCTCTCTGTTCGGTGAGCTCGAACCAGACGGAGAAAGAACGTTGTGCTATTCCAACGATGGTATTGAATACGACACGCTGAAGATCTTGAACGCTTTCAGGAGAAAAAAACCACACCTCGTGTTGGACCACAGTCAGGTGCACGAACTTGGAGGTTTGTTCTACGAACCTACACCGATCGAAGTACCAAAGAGACCGATCTGCAGCGAAGCTGTATCCATTTTTCGAAACGTGATGCTCGGTCTCGAACATGGCTTTAATAGGTTCCACATCCAGCACGTTTCAACGAAACTTTCGATCGAAACGATACTTCATCTTCGAAAGTATGCCAAACTGAGTTGTGAAGTCACACCGCACCATCTCTTCTTCACCATGGACGATGTGAAGAACACCAATTTCAAGATCAATCCTCCGCTGGGTACAGAGCAAGATAGAGAAGCGCTTCTCGAAGCCGTGGAGAAAGATTTGGTGGACGTTTTCGCAACAGATCATGCGCCACATCCAGAAAAACCGAACGATTTCGAAAAGGCGCCGTTTGGAACCAGCGGTATCGAAGTGGCGTTCAGCGCCTTCTACACGGCCACAGAATGTCTCGAAAAAACCATCGAGAAACTCACCGTGGCACCTCGAAAGATCCTTGGAATCGAAGGGTCTTTCGAGCTGGACAGCGTGATCGTGATCGATCCGAGCATTCAATGGGTGGTTGATGCTAAAAAATTTTACAGCAAAGGAAAAAATTGTGTTTTCGATGGTACAAAACTGAGGGGCAAAGTGGTGGGAATGAAACGTTCAGGAAGGTGGGTGTACTGGGATGGAGAATTTCTCTCTGACGAGGAGTGAGCTTGTCCAGCTCACCGCAGACACGTTCATCATTTCTTTCAACGAGTGGATCGATTTTGAACCCATTCAGTTCATCATGATAGAAACGGAAACTTCGATCGTTCGAAAGCCTTTCGGCCTCGGTCGGTGGAACGGAAAGCTCGCCATAGGAGTGCAGATCATAGGTCCTGGAACGAACTACATAGTACAACAGAGCGTTTTGGAGGCACACGGTCCGTGCGGCAAAGGCTTCGTTCCACCTGAAGGTAAAGGTGCGATGATCGCAACACCAGCTTGTCTACCAATGGCTCTCGATCTACACAAAAGATGCAGTTGCGACGTGTTCATTGGTTCTTTGGAGGAACTTTCGATCGAAATTCCCTTCCCACTCGTGGTGGGAGACGAAGCGTTTTTGAACCTGCTCAGATCGCTCGAAGGTTACGATTGGTTCTTAGTGATCGGTTCGGACCAGATGGAGAAGATCAGCTATGATGCGTTGAAATACAAAGCAGAAGTGTTCGTTTCGTTCAACGAATACATGGCCTGTGGGATCGGCGCGTGCAGAGGCTGTGCGAAAGAAACCAAGAATGGTTTGAAGCATCTGTGCATCGATGGACCTGTTCTGAGAGGTGAAGAGGTGTGGAGCTGAGACCACCCATCGTGATAGCCTCCGGAGTCGGAGGCATGGGAGAGTATCTCAAGCTGATCGATCCAAAACATATAGGCGCCTACACGCTCAAGACCATCACGTTCAATCCGAGGCGTGGAAATCCTCCACCAAGACTCATCGCCACGCAGAACTATTTGATCAACAGCATAGGACTTGAGAACGTCGGGGTTGAGAAGTTCATCGAAGAGCTCGAAAATAGAGTGTACGATGAACTCTTCAAGAAGGTGAAGGTGATCTTCAGCTTCGCAGGGGAAAACTTCGAAGAATACCTGTTGGTCGCTCAAAAGATGGCACCTTACCAAGACAGATTCGTCGCATTCGAGTGCAACTTCTCTTGTCCGAACGTGCATTTCAATCCGCTCTCCAATGTCGTTGAACTCGAGAGAATGCTATCGGAACTGAGAAAGAGATTGAACGTATTTCTCATCGCCAAGCTTGGCATAGAGGGTGCCTTCATTGAAGAGATAGCCAAAATTGTCGAAGATTGTGGTTGGAACGGTGTGACGTTGATCAACACGATCCGAGCGCTCCACGTGGACGGCGATAGGATCATAAAAGGTGGTATCTCAGGACCCGTGCTCAAGCCCATCGCGTTGAGGGCGGTGTACGAGGTGAGGAAGAAAACCAACCTCTACATCATCGCCTCGGGTGGGATCATGAACGAACAAGACGCCGAACAGTTCTTCAAAGTCGGTGCCAACGCGATCAGCGTCGGAACGGCTTTGTACAAAGATCCCAAGATGATCGAGAAGATCGCACAGAAATTCTCTTGAAGGAGGGATTTTCATGTTCGAAAGTTATCTTCCCACCAGGATCGTCTTCGGAGTGGGTGCGATTGAAAAACTTCCAAAGCTTGTGACAAACCTTGGCAAGAAAACCATGATCGTTACCGGAAGAAAAAGCACGAAGGTCACAGGTCTCTTGGACAGAGTGAAAGCGATGCTGGAGAAAGTCGGTATCGAAGTTTTGGTGTTCGACAAGGTCCAACCCAATCCCATCAGTGACCATGTGGATGAAGCTGCGAAGATCGCGATCGAACAGAACAGCCAAGATCCAAAGGCCACGATGGAAAAAATGAGGAGGTTCGTTCATGCTTGAGCTACTCAAAGAGATTGGGGCAGTTCTGGAAGGCCACTTCCTGCTGTCTTCGGGCAAACATTCTTCAAAGTACATTCAGTGCGCGAAGATATTCGAGCTTCCAAGCTACGGTGAAAAGATAGGTAAAGCGATCGCTGAAAAGATATCCCAGCACAAGCCAGACATCGTCATAGGTCCAGCGCTGGGTGGGGTTATCTTGGCCTACGAAGTGGCACGCCACGTGAACGCACGTGCCATGTTCACAGAGAGAGAAGATGGTCGGATGAGACTCAGAAGGAACTTCAACATCGAGGAAAATGAAAGGGTCGCGATCGTTGAAGACGTCACGACGACTGGCAAATCCGTCTTGGAGGTCGCCGAGGTCGTTCGAGAGCACGGTGGACAGGTCTGTTGCATCGCGAGCATCGTGGACAGATCTGTAGAGAAACTTCCCTTCGAAGTGCCTTTCTATTCTCTCGTGAAGCTCGAGCTTCCCATATTCGAGCCGAACGACTGTCCACTGTGCCAACAAGGTGTTCCGTTGGTCAAACCAGGTAGCAGGAAACACATCGTTTGAGCGCAAAGAAAGAAAGGGGCCACTGGCCCCTTTTGATTTTTGGTTGTATAATTGTTCCAACATCCAAGGGGGTGATCGTGTGAAGAGAACGTGGCTCATGTGTTTTGTCTTCTTGTTCTCGGTCCTGAGTTTTTCTCAACTGAAGGTTCCACTGACGCACGTGGTGCCGGGAGGTTTCACCGTTTCATCCATCGAAATACTCACAAATCCTGAGAAGTTCTACGGTCAAAGCATCATCAACGTGGGTGTGAGGATCAACTTCATGAGGGTCATTGGACAAGCTGCGACGTATTCTTTTGATTTGAAAGAGAACGAAACGAAGCTGATGAGCATCAGGTTGATAGGTCTGAAACTCAGCGAGACGGAGACCAACACCTTGATCTACTACGGTCCAGCGTCGGCTTTCCCGAGCAACTACCAGTACGGAGGTTTCCAGATCGTCGGTTTTCACGTAACGAAATCGGATCTCGACGCAGGCTACAAGGAGATCTGGGGTTGGAGGGTCTCATACCCGCTGGCTTGCAGGAATTTCAGCATCATCGCAGACCTCGACATGGATCCAATCTACAATCAACCGACGGCAGGTGTGCACAAAGGCGCCCGAGTGGACTGGGTGTCTGTTCAGAGGGTCACGGCACCCATGCAGAGTTGCGAGTTCGTCAGAAAGGATCAAGTTTCACAGCAACAAACTCAACAGTACTTCCAAGTCGAACGAATACTCGATGTACTCGTTGAGCCAGAACCATTCGAACTGGGTCAACAGTTGAAGATCACCGTTGTCGCAGATTCAAAGCCCCAGACGAATCCTTGGGATCAGTACTTGGTCTACTGGATAAACGTGAAATATCAGAATGGACAGACGAGCTCTATTCCACACTCCTTCGGCAACTTCGATCCCAACTCGGCCATCATCGTCACTTCGACTCCCAAGGGTGCTGGGGACGTCAGGTACTTCGTCGTGAACCAAGCAGGTTCGGTGAGCTACGTGTTGCCCGAGGCGATAAAGATTCCCTTCAACAGCTCGATCGTCGAAGTCGAAATAAAAGTACAACTCTGGGCGGGTTTGGACGTCGATCGCTTCTCACCTCACGATTTCACAAAACGCTGGGTCGCAAAGATCGTTTTCGTACCAGTGCGTTGATTCCTTAAAAAATATCCTGGGAGCGCTATAAACGAATTAGAATGAGGGCTTTCTAAGATGACTTTGATCCATCCGGACGGTTCCTCGGAGCGCTCCCGTAAATACATATACGGACTTCACCTTTGAGAGAAGGAAACATTTTGGAGAAGATCTACCAACTTTCGACTTTGAAGGTCTTCGAGCCCCTGCTATACTCAACCCAGCGAAAGGAGGTAGAAAGATGAAAACGAAATTCATAGTGATCCTGGTCCTGATAGCTCTCGTCGTCGTTTACATCATGACCGGCATCTACCAGGTCGATCCATCTCAGGTCGCACTGGTAAAGACTTTCGGGAAGTATTCTTACACTGCCGGACCTGGTATTCATCTGCACGCACCCTATCCATTCCAATCGCACGTGATCGTGGATGTGCAGACGATTCGAAAGCAAGAGATCGGTTTCAGAACGATCCGGCCAGGTCAATACGCTTCGAAGAGAGAAGAAGCCCTGATACTCACCGGGGATGGAAACATCGTCTCCGTGGAGGCCGTGGTGCAGTTCCGCGTCAGCGATCCAGTGAAGTTCGTCTTCAACGTCGAAAGACCAGAAGAGCTGGTTAAATTCACCACAGAATCTGCTCTGAGAGAGAGGATCGCCAAAAGGACCGTGGACGAGATCTTGACCGCAGAAAGGGACAAGGTGGCCTACGAGGTTCATGAGATGGTGCAGCAGCTTTTGAACGAGTACGACGTGGGTGTCACAGTCTTGAACGTTCTACTCCAAGAAGTCGTCCCACCGGACCCAGTCATAGCGGCCTTCGACGATGTGAACAACGCCAAGCAGGACAAAGAAAGATACATCAACGAAGCGCTCAGGTACGCCAACAACCTGATTCCCGTGGTCGAAGGTGAGGCGAGAAAGATCGTGCTCGAAGCCGAGGCCTACGCACAACAGAAGATCCTTCAAGCCACGGGTGAAACTCAGAGGTTCTTGAGCATACTGAACGAGTACAAAAACGCGCCCAAAATCACCGAGACCCGCTTGAGGATCGAGACGCTCGAGCAGGTGCTCCCGAGAGCGAAGACAGTCATCCTTTTGGATCGATCCCAAAAGATCTTGCTCATGAATCTCGAAAACTTGCTGGGTGGTGGTGCAAAATGATGAAGCTGACCATAATCGTGACTGTTGCGATCGTTTCGATCTTGGCGATAGTTCTCGTGGCGCTCTCTCTGTTCATCGTGGATCAAACCCAGTACGCTATAGTGCTGAGATTCGGAGAGATAAGAAAGGTCATCTCGGAACCTGGTTTGTACGTGCGCACGCCTTTCGTTGACAACGTCGTTAGGCTGAGCAAGCGATACTACATATACGATATTCCTGTTGAAAAGATCATCACGCTGGACAAAAAAACCATGCTCGTGGATTCGTACGCGATCTGGAGGATCGACGATCCTAAGAAGTTTCTCGAATCTGTAAGAACTGTGAGCCTCGCACTCTCAAGGATCGACGATGTGGTCTACTCTGGCTTGAGAAACACGCTCGCCAAACTCGAGTTCGACGACATCGTCACTGGTGAAAGACAATACCTGGTCGACATAACCGATTTTGCGAAAAAGAATCTTGCCGACTTCGGTATAGAGATCAGAGACGTCAGGATCAAACACACCGACCTTCCCACCGAGAACCAAAATGCAGTCTTCGAGAGGATGAAGTCCGAAAGACAGAGCATCGCCGCGCTGATCAGGGCGGAGGGACAGAAGGAAGCGCAGAAGATCCGCTCGGAGGCAGACAAACAAGCCACCATAATAAGGGCACAGGCAATGAGTGAGGCTGAAAGGATAAAAGGTTCCGGTGAAGCGAGCGCAACACGCATCTACGCAGAGGCGTTCTCGAAAGATTACGAGTTCTACAAGCTTTTGAGAAC
>Ga0072500_142705_pt1 | contig 37450 bp, 44 predicted proteins | sample GBScelen77Swater_FD_63803 | JGI IMG/M metagenome (GOLD analysis project Ga0072500, IMG submission 63803) | Hot spring microbial communities from Great Boiling Spring, Nevada - cellulolytic enrichment S 77C v2 (version 2) | ecosystem: Environmental > Aquatic > Thermal springs > Hot (42-90C) ...
TTTATTGTTAAAGAAAAAATCAAAAATAAACCTTTAAAAGAAGAATTTCGAGTTTATAAAAATTATATAGAAAAACTTGAAAAGGAAAACAGAGAATTAAAAGAAAAATTAAAATATTTATCAGATCCTGAAAATTTTAAAAAGGAAATGAAAGAGAAATTTAACTTAGTAGAGCCTGATGAAAAAGTTATTATTTTGCCTGAAAATTTTTAAATTTAATTTTAAAATTATTTAATAGGCCAGCATAGCTCAATGGTAGAGCGACTCCTTCGTAAGGAGTAGGTTGCGGGTTCGAATCCCGCTGCTGGCTCAAAAATGTTAAAAATAAACAAAAAGCTGTTAACGATTTTATCGGCAATTACTATTTTTCTTGTGATAACTTTAATAGGATTTTTAAATTTAAATAAAAATATCTCTTTGTCAAAAAATGAAAGCAAAGAAAAATATGAAAAGATTTTAGAAGATGCTCCGCCTGAATTTAAGGAGATTATCAACTTTATTAAAACCCCTGAAAGTAAAATTTATAAAGAAATAAATTTTATAAGTAAGATAGAAAATTTAAAATTATCAAATAGAAAAACAGAAATAGAAGCAGAAATTTTAGAATTTGCATCTACATATATTAAAAACATAAAAATAAATAAAAGTAAAGATTATAAAATTTACGCCAATGAAATAAAAAATGTTTTAAATAAAATGAAATTTATCCAAATTGATTTCAACAATAAAGATGCATTAAATAATTCTGCGGAACTTATTCTATCTATAACCGAAGATTTTTCAAAAATAGAGGTTCCAAAAGATTATTACAATTTCCATAAAGCACAAACTCTCTTGCTTGCAGGAATTGGTTATTCTTTAAAAAATATTGCTTTAACAGAAGATCCTGAATATGCTTATATATTAAGTGTAATTTTAGATGAATTAATAGATTTACAAGAAAAACTTATTGAGAAATTATAAAAAATGAAAAAAATTATTGTATTTTTAATCATAATAAGCATATTAACATTAAATATCCCATTAAATTTTGTTTTTTCTCAAGATTATAATGAAATAGACTTTTCTTCTTATTATCTTCAATGCAAAATTCCTGATCCTATAAAAATAGAGGAATTAGAATATACTACTGATACAGTTGAATATATAAGTGAATTTGAATATTTTTCTGGTAAGGAGCCTAAACCTCCTGGTTTTTTTGAAAGTTTATTAAGAGGATTTTTGGCTGAGATTTTAACAGGAATAATTGGTGATGTAATAAGTGGTTTAATAGGTAAAGTTCCAGTAGGCGCACGTGAAGTAAATATAGATATAAGAAACTCCCTAAAAGAAACTACTAAAAATTTAGCTGCATCAATTAAAGCCTCTATTCAGCTCGCTATTAAAGATGCATTAGAATATTTCAAGTTTAAGTTAATTAGTAAAATAAATGATTTTATCTATAACAAAATTTTAAAAAATTACATTTCTGACATCAATTTATATAGAAATTTTAGGTTATTTTTGGCGCAACAAAAGGGTTTAAATAGAATTTTAAATAAATATAAAGATTTGCCGTGTATTCCAGATGATCTAAGATGGTGTTTTGCCAGTATTTTAAAAAACAATACTATAGCTGGGCTTGATTTAGCATCACAGTCTGAAAACGCTCGTAAATTAATGAAGTATTTTAATGCATTTATGAAATTACAAGAATTAAATATATTAAGCAAAAGACCATGCGAACCAGAAGAGGAAATTTTTGTTTATAAAAATTTAGGTATAACAGAACCTATTTATGAAGAAGCTTTAGAAAGTTGGGGTGGATTTGAAGGTGCTTCGTCTGCTTTTAACAGTAAACCTAAAGAATTAATTGCGAAAATTGAAACTAAACCACAAAATGCTTTAGCTAATATTTTTAATTTAATTAATCCTAAAAATCTTTTAGCTCAATTTTACCCATCGCAAGATTTTTCTTCTTATAGCAGCATTCTTTTCCCTTATATTGAAAAAATAAATACAGAAATTCAACTTAAAAATTGCTCTTATTTAATCTCTCGAGATCTAGCAGAAATTAATGCTGAATTAGAAAAAGAGAAAGAGAAATTAGATATTCAATTCCAACAACAAGGAGGGCTTACATTTAAACCTAAAACTGAGTGTCTAAAGAGTTGGAGCGAAGTAGAAAGAGAGGAAGTTATGAAACAAATAGCACAAGCTATGGAAGAAGGTGATACAGAAAAAGTTCAAGAGCTAGATAAGAAATTACAAGATGTTAATCAAAGAATTGATCAAGAAAAAAATATATCTGGTGAAGATCCAAGATGTTTAATTCCTGGTCCTACACTCTCTTCTCCTTCTGATTATGAAAAACTAAAAGAACAAATCCTAACTTCTCCTTTAGAGTTCTTTAAATCTCAAGAAAGGGCAGCTAATGTTTTAGTTGCATTTATAAGATCTTGGCTTTCAACTAAATTATTCAAAATAATAGATAAAGGCTTTGCAAGTTTAGAAAGCAGAAAAACTAAAAACGAAATTCTAACAGATATAAAAAATGCTTACTCTCAAGAAAGAATAGAAAAGATTTGTTCGAAAACAGAATATTTAGATTCTCCTGGACTAAAACAAGCTTGTAAGGATACTTTGGAATCTCAATTAGCGAAAACTGCAGAAATTGCTCAATCTGAAATTGAAGCTTCTTACAAAAAATTAATCAAAATTCTAGATAAACTAACAAAGGTCATAAATGAAACAGAAAATTATTTATCTACTACAACTTCATTTAATGATGAGCTATATAGTTATTTAGAAAACCAAAACTTAAAATTATCCGAAGAAAAACTCATACAACTTGAACAAATAAAATTTTTGCTTAATAAAAACTCGGAAAGATTAATCCAAATTCAGAATTTTCTTCCTTCATCTACTTTAGAGGAAATAAGAAATATCAATCAGCTTTTAGAAAGTGCTACTATCACACAATTAAATCTTGAAATTGCTTCTACTTCTCAAAAAATACAGGAAGTAGAAAGCAAAATTGAAGACAAAATAAAATCAATTAATTTTGAAATGTCAAAATTATATAATATAGGGTATAACAATAAATTAATGACATTTTTCAGTGATTATCCTGATGTAGAAAAATTAATTAAAAAATCTTCTAAGTGTCTATCTTTTCCTTCTTATTACATATTTTATTATGATGAAGCACAACGGGAGGATCTTTCAGATAAGATTATAGCAGGCTCTTGTACTTATAAAGGAAAACAACCTATAATTTATCCTAATTTAAAAGAAGAGGTTAAATTAAGTTTTTATAAAAAATTTTATCCAACTTATTTATTTGATTTAAAGCTTTCTGAGTTAACTTATGATTGGATTAGTTCAAGATATGAAGATAGCACTGTAGATATTCATGGAGATGGAAAAGATGAAATTAAAGCTTCTACTAACCGTTATGCTTCTATCTATCTTATTGCCCATGATCTTTTAATTATTCTTTATTCTTTGTATGGTTCATCACAAACTACAATTGAACAAAGTTATTTCTTAAATTCTCTTAATACCCATCTCAATAATATAATTTCAGGCGCTTATGATCCTTCGCAATTGAACCAAATTCAAAAAGAAATTGATGATTATTTAATTCCTTATTTTGAAAAAATAGAAGCTTATGCTAACAATACTATTCAATACACAAAAACTGTTACTACCCCAGCTAATACTCCTCTGTATGAATTTGAATTCCGATATTCTGCAGAACCAAAGAAACTAACTAAGGCAATTGCTTTAAAACTTGGTGAGGCTTTAGAGTATTTAAAAGATTTATCGTCTTCATATAAAAATATTTTAATAAAAATAAAAGAATTAATAACGGAACATGGAACAGAATTAGAGGAATTAGTTATCTTAAAAAATAAATTAAATGAACTAAATAAGCTTTTAGAAGAAGAAACAAATAGAGTATGGAATGAATACTTATCTAAATTGGATGAAGAAGAAATTAATAAAATCGCGAATAATTTAGAAAATTATACAGAAGAGATTAACAACATTATGAATGAAAATTATGAGTTATGCAAAAATTACAATGATTTATTAAGATCTATTGAAGAAGAATTAAAATCTGAATCACAAGAACCTATTCCTTCTCTTCCTGAATCAGAAAGCTATAAAATGCAAAAGGAAACTAAGTTTGGTTTAATCAGAAGGACATTTGAGATTACAAAGAATTTAATTGCAAGTATATTTAATGCATTCAATATATTCAAACCAAAAAAGATTTACATAAAATGAGAAAAGGATATTTCAAAAATAGAGGCATAACCTTATTAGCTGCTATAGCTATTGGCGGAGTTTTAGGGCTTCTTGGGATAGGAGTTGTTGAATTATGGAGAAGAACAGGAGGATTAGTAGGTTGGATTTTAGAACTAGTTAAGTTTCTAGCAGGAGTTGCTCTTTCTGCAACTTCATTACTTTTTAATCTATTATCTCAATTTGCTGCTATTATTATTAACTTCTTCATAATATTAGATCCATTTGGTCAATTCGGAGCTGCTTCTATTTTATGGGAATTTTTCAAAAATATATCTTATGTAGTTATAGTATTTTTAGCTTTAATAGCTGGTTTTGAGTGGATATTAAATAGAGAAGATGAAGCTAAAAGAATGCTTTTTGGAATTTTAATTATAGCATTTTTAATTAATTTCACATTTATATTGGCCAAAGAACTTTTTATGGCAGTTTGGTATCTGCAAAGGGGTATATTACAATCAGCGGGTTTATATGATCCTGAAAATAAAGATATAAGTAGATTGGGAGATTTAATTTATGCCTCTTTATCTCTTGTACCACCAAAAGCAATGGTAACTAATTTTGAAGCTTTAATACCTGGATTAGCAGAAGCAAGCGGAGAAACAAGCCCTGGAGCTATACATAATATGCGGGTGGCTTTAGTTATAGCAATACAATTATTAGGTATTTTATTAAATGTTGTCTATTCTTTAATCATGTGGATATTTGCAGGAATATCTATAGGAAGATTTTTAATAATTTCTTTTTTAGTAGGCATATTACCGTTAGCTTGTGTAGCTTATACTACCCCTTGGTATAGAAATAGATGGGGTCAATGGTGGCAAATGTTTCTTACTTGGAATTTCAATATTCTAATTTTGATTATATTAATAATTATAGGCGTTTCTTTAATTGCTATAAACCAGGAGAAGTTTAATGAACAGACTTTAGCTAATTTATTTATACAACAACAAAAGGCTAGTGGTCTTTTACAAAATATAACTCAAGAAACAGCGATGTTATTAGGTGTAATAATAAAATTTGCTTTTATAGCTATATATTTCTTATTTGTTTTATTTGCCGCTTTAAGATTAGGTAGTAGAGCAGCAGAATATTCTTATAGATTAGGTTTAGGATTATGGGGACTTGCAGGTGGAGCTTTATTATGGGCTGGAAAAGAATTTACAGGTAAACCAGCTTTAGATAAATTGGGGGCAGGGCTAGAAACACTTGGGGGGTATTTAGCTATGTCTAGGTTTAATTTAATTAGAAACTTAGGAACAAAGGTACAGGGTTTAGGATCAGAATTAAGAAAGCCAAAGAAAAAAGAAGCTGAAGAACAAGCTAGAGCAATTTGGGAACAGATTAAAGATAAAAGCCCTGAAGAAATTGCAAGAATAATTCAAAGATATCCAGCCCCATTACAAAAAGAATTAGCTAAATTAGCTGAAAGAGAAAAAGGAGCAGATGAAATTATTCAAATTGCTGGTAATTTAGATTTACAAAAAGCTGCTAAAACAGGTGTATTAAAAAATCTTTGTGGAAGAACATTTGATTGTAATTTAACTAGATTAGTAACAGGAGATCAAGAAGAAAAGATAAGGGCTTTAAATCAAATAGCAAGTAGGATGGATTGGCGATCAGCAAATTTATCTCATTTAAGCAGAGTATTAAGTAGGGCTGGTATTGATGAAGAACAACATCCCCTCTTAATTAGAAATATGTATACATATATACCAAATAAAAGAAATTTCTGGACTCAAGAAAACATAAGATGGTTACGTGATAAAAACCAACAAGATTTTATAAATGCTAATCTCGGCTCAATACAAAGAACACTTGCTTATAGAGCAGTAGTAAGAGAGGGAGCAAAAGATATAGCTCAGGTATTAAATAGACCCGATCTTGAAAAAACTATCGAGGGGGTTCTACATGAAAAATTTTTAGAAGGTAAATTAGAAGAAGAGTTATTACAAAACCCAGACCAATTAATAAATGCTATAAACCAAAGAATTGGCCAACAATTACAGCCTACTCTTAGCGAAGAAAATCGAAAAATACTTCAAGAAAATTTAGTATATATTCAAGGATATATAGGCACTTACGGAGATTATGTATTAGAAGATCCACAAGATCCAATACAAGACAATATTCAAGAAATTGCTAGAATCTTGAGCAAAACTCCAGATGAGATTAAAAAATCGATTAAAGATAATATAGGAAGGCTACAAGAATGGGCACAAGATCCTGATAATTTTTTGCAATACTTAGGAATACCTACTCATATCACACCGCCTTCTCAAATTTCACTCGATGAAGATCAAAAATCAAATATTATTATTCTTCTTACTAAGCTCCGTGGAGCATTAAAGACTCCACCTCCTGTAGGAAGAGAAGCGGAATGGGGAAGAAGATTGATAGACTTATTGGCTACTTCTCCACCCCAAACTCCTCAATCTGGCACTCCTCCCTCTTCTTAGTTTATAATTAAATAATGGCTTCTTTTTTAGACGCATATTCTTCTGCTCCATTAGAAGTACAATCATTCTTATATTCTGATGATTTTTATTCATTTTTAGATGAATATATAAAAAAATTTGAGCTGAAAGAGGAAAAAGAAATAGAATTTACATATCTTTTACAAGATATAGTAGTTAAGTTAATTGATGAAAATATGGATTTAAAAGAAATAATAAAACAAAGATTAGGATTAAATGATGAAGATGCAGGTAGTTTAGCTTTTCATATTAAAAATAAATTTTTCCCTTTAGTTAATTCTGTCTGGCAAACAGTTCAAAAAAGAGAAGAAAAAGAGGAAAAGGTTATAAAATCAGTACCAAGTGAATTAGTTGATATAATACAAAAAATAAAAGAAAAACCAAGTCCTACAAAATTATTGAATTTGCAAAAAGTTATTCCTCCAAAATCAGAAGAGATTAGAAAAATAGAAGAAAAAAAGGAGTCAGCAATAGACCTTTCTGACATTCAACCTATTAAAACGGAAATACCTAAAAAAGTAGTAGATATAAATCAGACTATTTCATGGCAACCACCGAAACCTAAAGAAGAAAAACAACCTGGGATTGTTATTATAAAAAAGCAGGAGGAGAAAAAACAAAAAGAAGAAGGAGTTATAGACCTTTCTGATTTATAATTATTTTAATGAGATTTAGCGTACCACAGTATATAAACATAGAAGATAAAATATATCTTGGGACTATTTCTTTCACTTATGCTCAATTGTTCTTAGTTTTCTTTGCTTTTTTAATTTCATATGGATCTTTTAAATTGTTACCTACTTTATTCGCTTTAATAGTAACTATCTTAGCATTCCTCTTAGCAGTTTTAATAGGTTGGGGGAAAATTAATAATAAATCAGTAATCTTATATTTACCAGAATTGGTTAAAGTATTGTTTTCTTCAAAAAAGTATATTTGGAGAGAAGAGGTTAAAATTGTAACTAAGTATGTAAATGTGCCAACAATTGAAAAATATGTAGAATTATTAGAAGAAGAAATTCCTGAAAAGAAAATTGAAAGAATTGAAGAACTCAAAAAACCTGAAAAAGAAGTAGTCATTGAAAATCCTCTTTCTGAATACATAAATTCTGCACATAAACATGGTTATAACCCATATGATCCTTATATTAATTTCCCGATACCAAAATTCCCTAAAAGAAGATGGTAAAAAGTACATCTCATTTAATAAAAATAAAAGACATTAGAGATGATGTGGTTATAACAGAAGATGGAGGATTAAGAGCAATTTTGGCTGTTCCTGGAATTAACTTTTCTTTGCTTTCTGAGCAAGAAAAAGAAGCTGTTGTAGGATTATTTAAAGAATTATTAGATGGATTAGATTTTAATGTTCAAATTTTTGTAGTCTCTAGATTAGCTTATATTGAAGGATATGTAAATTATTTAAAAGAAAGATTAGAACAAGAAACAGAACCATTAATTAAAATTCAGTTAGAAGAATATATAAAATTTATTCAAGATTATATAGAAACCCATAGAATCATGAAAAAATTATTTTATTTTGTTGTTCCTTATGAAACAGAGGTAATTAAAGTTGGTGGGGTTTTTAAAAAAGAATATAAAAAGGAGGAGGAATTTTATCAACAATTAGAACAATTAGAAACAAGAGTAATATACATAACAGAAAAATTATCTGCTATAGGCCTGCAACCAATAAGATTGAAAACACCAGAATTAATACAGCTTTTTTATGAGCTTTATAATCCTAATCCTAGATGGGGTATGGCACCAATAAAATTATTTGAAGAATTAATGCAAGCAATTGAAGAATGAAAATAAAATTTCCTTTTTTAAAAAAACAAAACAGTAAAATAGGAATACCAGTAATTGAGGAGAAGAAGGGATTTGAACAAATAAAAAACATCATTGCTCCTCCTGCTGCTATTTTTAATATTTCTGATTTTCAAATAGGAGAAATATATGGAAAAAATATAATAGTTATCACTTACCCAAGGTTTTTATTTGCTGGTTGGTTAGAAAATATTTTATCTTTACCTGAACCTTTCAATCTTTCAATATTTTTTATACCAAGAGATCCTGGAGTGTTTTTAAAACAATTAAATAAACAATCTTTAAGAATAGAAAGCCAGTTAAGAGAGATTGAAGAAAAAGGCCTCCCAAGAGATCCAAGATTAGAAACTGCTTACAAAGATATAGAAGAATTGAAGAATGCAATTATTCAAGGAACAGAAAAAATTTTAAATATCGGTTTATATTTAACCATTTTTGGAGAAAATAAAGATGATTTATTAGTAAGAGAGCATAAGATTATAAAACTTTTAGAAAGCAGCTTGATAATTGCTAAGCCAGTAATTTTAGAGCAAGAAAATGCTTTTTTATCTAATTTACCTCTTTGTAAAGATTATTTAAACGTAAATTACTCTATGAATTCTTCTGCAGCAAGTTCTTTTTTCCCTTTTATTTCTTCAGAGCTTTCTATGGATAAAGGTGTGTTAATAGGAATTAATTTACAAGACAATTCCTTGGTGCTTTTAGATAGATTTGCTTTTGAAAATGCTCATATGGTTATAATTGCAAGATCAGGAGCAGGGAAGAGCTATACTACAAAAATAGAAGTTATGAGAAATTTAATGTTAGGGCAAGATGTTATTATTCTTGACCCAGAAAATGAATATCAATCTATAGCTGAAATTTATGGAGGTTCTTTTATTCCTATTTCTTTAAGATCAGAATATCACATAAATCCTTTTGATTTACCGCCTGTTTTAGAAGGAGAAAGTCCTGAAGACGTTTATAAAGAAAAAGTTAGTGATATTATAGGGTTATTAGAAGTTATAATAGGAGAAAAATTTAATGCAGAAGAACTTACTATTGTGGATAGAGCTATTCATCAAACCTATGCTTCTTTTAATATTTTGCCAAGTTCTGATTTTTCTAAAATAGAAATTTTCCCTACTTTAAATGATTTTGAAAAAGTATTGTTAAGTATTGAGGGAGGGAAAGAGATTGCTGAAAAATTATATCCATTCACTCAAGGTAATTTTAGTGGCTTTATTAATCAACCAACAAATGTAGATGTTAATAAAAGAATTGTTGTTTTTGGATTTAGAGATTTAGTTGAGGAATTAAGACCTATTGGAATGTATATGGTTTTAAATGATTTAATGAATAAAGTAAGGAGAATAAGAAAAAGGAGAATTGTAATAATTGATGAAGCCTGGTGGATAATGAAAAATGAGTCTGGAGCTAATTTTTTGCTTAATGCAATTAAAAGAGGAAGAAAATATCTTTTAGGTATTACAACAATTACACAAGATGCTGAAGATTTTTTGAACTCACCTTATGGAAAACCTATTATTACAAACTCTGCATTAGTATTTTTAATGAAACAATCACCTGCTACAATAGATTTAGTTGGACAAGTTTTTGCATTATCTGAAGGAGAAAAAAGGTTTTTAGTTCAAGCAGAAAGAGGAAGAGGAATTTTAATTGCAGGTTTAAAAAGAATTCCATTATATGTGTTAGCTTCTTATGCTGAAGACCAAATAATAAAGGCAAGCTTAGAACAATTATCTGCTATAAAAGAGGCATCTAAAATTAGAGAATGAAAATAAAAACAGAAAAACTACTAGAATATACTAAAAAAAGGATTGAGGAGGAATATAAAAAAGAGATAGAAAAAAGAGAAAGGGGAGAATTTGAGGAAGCAGAAGATAGTTTAGGTATAAATTTTTTGTGGTTGATCGCAGGCTTTTTTTTAATTATTGCGGATATTTTAGAGATAGTTTTTGATTTAATTGCAACTGGAACAGCGGGAATTTTATTTATTCTTCCTTATATTTCTTTAATTTTCGAAATCCCTGGAGCCTTTATATTTACCTATTTAATATGGCATTATATCAGAAATAATGTTATAGGAAGGGTAGAAGGTTTAATATATATTATTATAGTATTTTATGAATTAATAATAACTTTTGTACCATTAGCTCAATTAACAGACATTTTCCCTTCAAAAACCTTAGGGAGGGTAATTTCGAGATGGAGGATAAAAAGATTGATGCAAGTTAAAAAAAGAATTAAAGGAGAGAAAGAAGAAAAAGAAGAAGAATAATATTTTATAATTTTAATATGCGCAGGGTAATTTTTATTATAATTTTGGCATTAATTTTATTTTCTAATTTTGTTATTGCAGAAAAAGATTATACTTATTTTTCTTTTGAAAAAAGAAATGATATTTGTTTCATTGGAATTGAGGGGTATATCTATGCAAATAATAAAAAATATGATTTAGAAGATTTAATTTATGAATGGACTATAAATTATTTAGATACATTTGAGGAATTCAAAACTTATAAACCTACATTATATTTTACACCTAAAAATCCAAATTTTTCAGGAAAAGTCAAAGTTTATCCAAATGATAACAGTTTCTTTAAAGAATATTCTTTTAGTTTTAATTTGAAACCTAAACCAATTGTAAGTATTGTTAGATATATAAAAGACTTAAATATTATTTTACCATTTAAAGAGTATAATTCTGGGGAGTTGCTTTTTCCTTTAACATTTAATTTTTCTTCTAATAATTTATCTTATAACTGGAAAGTTGGTGAAAAAGTATATTCTAGTGTTATGATCGATCCTTCTGATATCTATGAAGAAACAGAGATTATATTATATGTGAATAATTTAGATTCAAATGAATTTGCTATAGATAGAATTATTTTTAAACGGCAATGAACATTACTGAATTTATAATACAATATTGTGGTCCAGATTCTACTATTCAAGCATGTTTACAAGGAATTTATAATCTGCTAGTTGCTTTAGCCGTAGTAGTTGCATTTTTTGTATTTTTATTTGGTGCTTTTGAAAATCTTTTATCTACAATACCTGATGTAAAAATGCAAGGCAAAAATAGAATGAAAAATGCCATGATAGGTCTTGCAATTATTTTTATTGTTGGAGTTATTCTTTATTGGATCAATCCTTATATTTTTTCTGCAAGATTAATCATGTATAAAATAATAGAATTAGAGGTACAACAAATAATAATTGAAGGCACTCAAGCTGTGAATAATTTATTAAAAACAGGACAGGCTAGGAATTTAAATTTAAATTCTTTTACAAATTATGCTCGTTGTAAAGAGTTTTTTGATGCAATTGATGAACTAGTAAATGCAGGAGTTGGGGTTTCTATATTTCCTTTAACGCAGTATAAAATTAAGCCTCCTGCTGTTGAATCAGAGGTTAGCTTATCCCAGAAAGGGATAAAAATATTACTTAAATCATTATTAATAACCGAATCTGGTGGTCATAGGTGTAATCCTATAAATTGGGGGAGGGGTGAATATTCATTTGCTGCTTTTGGGATAGAATGGGGAAGAGCAGGTACTGGAACAAGATCTCCTAATACAACTACTAGATATGCTGCATACCAAGAATTAGTAAAAGAGGCTAAAAATGTTTATAATCAATTACCTAACTCAATTAAAAACAAAATAAACTTATCGCCTAACGATTTTAATACAAAACAAATTGGTGTAGGAGGTAAATTAGATAATCCATATTTAATTACTGCAATAGTAATTAAAAGACTTCATAACTATAAACGTAGATTAGACAAAGCAGGCTTTTATCAGTATTCGGATAATTTAATTTCTGTTTTATTATATTATAAAACAGGTGTACCAGTAGGACAACATTCGGCTGTAGCAAATATTATTAAAACAATTAAGGATGAAAGCGGGGTCAGTTAAAAAATTCAAAATTTTAATATTTCTTTTTATCTTAGTGATAAGTGGCTATTTAAATGCCGAAGGTAAAGAATATTATGATGTATTGTATTTAAATGTTATTTTTGATGGGAAAACAGTTAAATTAAATGACAAAGAAAGCTTAAATTTAGATTTAATAGATGTTTCTCCTGTTTTGACTATAGGAGGGAATTTTAAAATAGAGTATTTTAATCGAAATGGCTATATCTGGAGTTCTCCTATAGATTTGAAAATAGGAGTAAATGAACTTTACATTCCATATTTAGTTAACAGCGAGTATTTAATATTTAAAGATAGAAATGACAATGTTTTAGGGGAAATAGATATTTCTGAGTTTAATATGTGTAATGAAAATAACATATGTGATCCTGGAGAGGAAATTTTATGCCCATTTGATTGCCCTTCAGCAAATAATCCCAATTATCCTTTAACTGTTTTTGAAAAAGAAATTTCTATTCCTTATAAAAAATTTGAAGAAAAAATAATACCACAAAAAGAAATTAAAGAACTAGAGACAATAACACCAACTACTATGGCTCCAGAAAAAACTTTTTATCATATTTTATTAATCACTGCAGTAATTTTTGTAATTTTATTAATTTTTGGAATAATTATTTATTTGAGATTTAAAAAATGAGTAGGGTTTTTAAAATTTTATTTTTGGTTATAGGCTTAATTATTCTTGTAGGGTTTGGAATTTTATTATATAAAGAATTATTTCCCAAAAAACCTAAAATAGAAGAACTAAAAAGAGAAGAAAGGGTTACTTCACCAATTGAATTTCTTGCTGAAGAAATTCCACCAAAGGACACAAATGAAATGCCGGAAACTTCTACTACCTCAAAAGCTAATATAAAATCAGTATCTTTATTAATTGACGCTATTCTTCTTTATCCTAAAATTGATTATCCTTACATTTATGGTTATGATCCAAAAAATAAAGTTATAAAAACTTATAATATAGAGGATAAAACCTATAAAGAAATATTTAAAAGAGATAATATTAAGAATTTAAGTTTTTCTAAAAGTAATTTGTTAGTTTTATTTAAAGATGATAATTTTTGGTTACTTGATACAATTAGAGATAAGTTGATAAAACTACCGATAAATGTAAAAAGTGGATTTTGGGTTAATGATGAACTTTATTTATTTATAACTTCAGTAGATGGTAATTATTTAGCTAAATACTCTGAAAAACCTAAAAAAATTGTAGATATTTATATTTTCAACCCTGATTTTGATTATTTGTCTAATGATTTTATTTTTTATGAAAATCTTAAAACAACTCAAGCTTCACCTTTGTATTTAATAAAAAATATGAAAGAAAAAATCCAAATTTTAGAACCCAAAATGTTATTAAGTGCTTTAACTAATAAAAATAATTTAATTTTTGTTAGTTATGTAGAAAATAGCTGGAAAAGTTTTATTATCGATAAAAATGGTAATAAAATTATTGAATTTAATTTCGGTACTTTAAAAGAAAAATGCACATTTAAAGAACTTTTAATTTGCGGAGTACCAAAAGACCAAGATTTTTCTAAAATAGATGAATGGTATTATTACAAAAAAACATTTTCAGATAAACTAATTATTTTTGATCCTCAGAAATTAAAATTAGATTATTATGATTTAGATGGAGATTTTGATATTATAAATCCTGTTTTAACCTCTATAGGAGTTATTTTCTTCAACAGAAATGACGCCAGACTTTATGTAATACCAATTAAATAATTTTCTTTCTATTAAACCTAAAACAATTATACCGAAAATATAAAGCAAAAATCCTGAAGAAAACAAAAAAATTATTCCAGAAAAAATCGCAGTTATAAACAAAAGCATCTTTCTATATTCTTTAGGTTGAATAAAAACAAAAATCAATTGAATAAAAATAACTAAGCTTCCTAAAAATATATTAGGTTTAGTTAAATCTATTAAATTCAAAAAATAAGGATTTGTTAAATTTTTTAAAAAATTTTGAATAACAAAAAAGGCAGCTAAATAGAAAGGCAAGGTGGAAAGTTGAATTAGAAAATTATAAAAAGGATTAAAATTTTCTTCTTCATAGATTTTCGATATTATTTCTGCTTTTTTAAAAATATCTTTTTCTTTTTTTGCCAATTTATTTATTTTTTCATTTATTTTTTTTAACTTAATTTCTTCTCTAAATTGTAAAAATGATAAAGGCGATGTTAAAATTTTTAAAAACAAACTAAATGTTATAATAGCTAAACCAAAATCATTCAAATATAAGCTTAAAAACTTTAATATGTTAGTTAATGGTTCCACGAAAATTGTTTGAAACATTTTTTTTATTTTCTAAATAACTTTATTAATCTATCTTCTATACTTTTGAAATCTTCATTTGAAATATCTTTCTTGACTTTAATCAAATAATATCCTAAAGGGATTTTATCTAAATTCAATCTGATTGCTTCATAAATCTTCCTTTTTATTTTATTTCTTTTAGTAGCTTTTTTTATATTTTTTTTATCTACAATAATTGAAAATTTAGGTATATTATTTTCTGGCTGTATTTTCATCAAAGTAAACACTTCGTTTGAAATTTTATTTGATTTTTGAAATTTTTTAAAATCAAAATTTTTAAATCTATATTTCTTTGAAAGCATCAATTTGTTAATCTTTTTCTGCCTTTTCTTCTCCTTCGTAATAATACTTTTTTGCCTCCTTTATATTTAGATCTCGCTAAAAAACCTGTTTTTCTTTTTTTCTTCCTTATTGTTGCCATTTTATTTAATTATATAATATTTATTATAATTATTTAAACCATGGAAAATAAAGATTTACAAACAATTTGGCAAAAAATATTAGAAGAGTTAGAAAAGAAAGTACCTAAGCCCACATTGAAAACTTGGTTTAATAATGTTATCCCTATACAAATTTATAACGGCATTTTAAAAATAGAAGTCCCTAACAAATTAGTAAAAGACTGGCTTGAATCAAAATTTCATGTAATATTACTTAAAACAGCAAAGGAGTTTATACAAGAAATTAAAAACATTGAATACACTCTAAATACTCAAACAAAAACAAGTACAAAAAGAATTTCTAAATATTCCTTTCAACAAAAAATAACAATATTTGAAGTACATCCTTCAACAAATCTTAATCCCAGATATCGATTTGAAAATTTTGTTGTAGGAAGTAATAATGAGCTTGCTTTTGCAGCAGCACAAGGCGTTGTGTCTCATTTGGGAATTAAATTTAATCCTTTATTTATCTATGGAGGGGTTGGATTAGGAAAAACTCATCTTTTACAAGCTATAGGAAATGAAATTTTAAGAAAATATAATAATACAAAAAAGGTACGCTATGCTACTACAGAGCAATTTACAAATGAGCTTATTAATGCTTTAAAAAATCAAACAATTGATGAATTTAGGCAAAAATTTAGAGAAATAGATGTCTTAATTTTAGATGACGTGCATTTTCTTTCTGGCAAAAATAAATCACAAGAAGAGCTGTTTCATACTTTTAATGAATTATATAATTCTAGTAAACAAATCGTTTTCTCTTCTGATAGAGCACCTAGAATGATACCAGATATTGAAGAAAGATTGCAATCTAGGTTTGAAGGTGGATTAGTAGTGGATATAACACCTCCAGATTTTGAAACAAGATTAGCTATATTAAGGCTTAAAAATCAAGAAAAAAACTATTTTTTGCCAGATTTTTCTTTAGAAATCATAGCAGAAAAAATAACAAAAAATATAAGAGAATTAGAAGGTGCTTTGAATTATGTTGCATTTAGAGTTAAAAATGTAACTAATTTGAACAAAGAAAAAATTGAAAATTTATTAAAAGATTACTTAAAACAAAGCTTTAAAAAAGTTTCTCCTAAAAAAATAATAAAAATTGTAGCTGAATTTTATAATTTGAAAGAGGAAGACTTAATAAAAAAGATAAGAAGAAAAGAAATTATAAAACCAAGGCAAGTTTTGATGTATCTTTTGAGAGAAGTTAGTAAATTATCTTATAATACTATTGGAGAGTTATTAAATAATAGAGATCATACCACAGTACTTTATTCATATGAGAAAATTGAAAAAGAAATTCAACAAAATTTTGAGCTTTATCAAGAAATTGAAATTTTAAAGGATAAAATTTTAAATACTTAAAATTATTAACATAAAATTTACATAAAGGTCGAATTAAAAATAAATATAATTAAGCAAAATTAATACTTATCCACTTATCAACAACTTTTATATATTATGAAAATATCTATATTAAAAAATACACTAATAGATAAAATAACAGTTGTTAATAGAATTTGTCCTAAAAAAACTGATCTTAGTATTCTAAATTTTTTTAAAATAGAAGCAAAAGACGATAAATTAACCATATTTTCTACAGATTTAGAAATTTCTTATAAGGCTACTTTATTAGCAAAAATTGAAGAAGAAGGAGAATTTTTGATACCTGCTAAACAATTTTATGAAGTTTTACAAAATTTTTATGAAGACGTAATTAATATAGAAAATAAAGAAAATACATTAATTTTAAGAGGAGAAAAAACATTTTCTACATTACCAGGAATATCAGAAGAAGATTATCCTTTAATACCAAAATACTCAGAAGAAAAATATATAGAAATAGATAACAAATTATTTGAAAATTATTTAGAAAAAATTTATGGAAATATAAAAACAGCAGAAGTAATAAAACCTGAATTTGCAGGAGTTTATATGTGGATAACAGAAAATTGGATAAGACTAGTAACTACAGATACTATAAGACTTTCTGAAATTAAATTTAAAAAAGATTTGATAATTACAAATATAGAAAAAGAAGAAAAATTATTGATACCTGAAACAATAATTTCAGAATATCTAAAAATAAAGAAAAAACCATTAAAATTAAAAATCTATATAGAACCATCTCAGGTCACTTTTGATTTAGAAGACCAAGTTTTACTTTCAAAAACATTATCTGTAGATTACCCAGACTATCAACAAGTAATTCCACAAGATTTTAACATAATATTTTATATAAATAGAGATGAAGTTTTAAAGGCATTACGATTAAATAAGGTTTATGTTGATCAATCAAAAGAAATAAAAGTTAAGATTAATCCAAAGGAAGAATTTATGGAATTGATTACTAGAAATGAAGTATTAGGAGAAAATATAAATAAAGTAAATATAAATTTAGAATCTACAGATCAAGAAGAGGAATTTGAAATTTCTTATAATATAGATTTTCTAACAGAAGGTATAAAAAATATAGATAGCGAAAAAATATTTATAGGAATTAATGTACCATCAGATTATGGAATAAAACCAACATTAATAAAATCTCCATTAGAAGAAGATTTTATTTATATATTAATGCCTATTTGATGGATAAAATAAATATAAAAAAAACAAAACTTTTAAATTTAGCTTCAAAAATAAAAAATATTTACCCTGATCTAAAAGGTGAGATTAAGATAGATAATAAAAATAAAAAAATTTATCTAAGAACAAATAAAAAAGAGATTAACTACGAAGCATTAAAAGAAATAGAATTAGAAATTAAAAAAAATTTTTTAGATTATAAAATTGAAATCCTAAACTATTAATCCAATTTTGAACTCCATTTTCCCAATTGTAAAATTGAGGATCATTGTATGGATTTGTTGGCATAGGACCTAAAGGATTATTTCGATCTATGAAATATAATTCAGAGTGAATCCCATAAGGACTTATCCATTCGCCATTTAGCAATATTTTATTAACTTTAACTGGTAAAGGAGGAGGAAATTTTGTTTTTGGAAAGTCTTTTATAATCTTTGATACAAAATTATGCCATATTGGTAATGTAGCTACTACACTTAGTCCTTCTTTAACAGGTTTGCCATCTGTATTTCCAGCCCAAACACCTACTATAAATTCAGGAGTATATCCTATTGTCCAAGCATCTCTGTAAAATTGGCTAGTTCCTGTTTTAATTGCTATTTCATAGTCATCTATTTTTGTTAAAGGTAAACTTCTTATAAATAAACCGCGTCTTGCTTCATAATCTTTTAATATATCATTAACCATTCTTACAGGTTGAGAATCTATTACCTTTTCTTTTTCTGGTTTGTATTCGTAAATTATTTCTCCTTTTGAATTATAGATTTTTAATATTAGACTTTGAGAAACTATTTCTCCGTCATTTGCAAAGACAGAATATGCTTTTAATAAATCTATCATTCTAACTTCAGCTGTTCCTAATCCTAAAGATAGCCCATAATTTTTATAGTCTTTTATAGTAGTTAAGCCAAATTTTCTTGCATTTTCAACCACTCTTTCTGGTCCTGCTAAATAAAATACCTTAACAGCAGGGATATTTATAGACTGAGCTAAAGCAATTCTTAAATTAACAGGTCCTCTAAATTTATTATCAAAATTTTTGGGAGTATAAGGATTTCTTTCTGTTCCGAAATTTGTAGGAACATCAAAAACTATTGTTTCTATAGGATAACCTAATTGGAAAAGAGTAACATAGGATATAGGTTTAAAAGCTGACCCAGGTTGTCTCGGAGCCATTGTCATATTTACTTGTCCTTGTATAGATTCATCAAAAAAATCTCTTGATCCTACCATGGCTAATATTTCTCCTGTTTTAGCATCCATCATTAATAAACTTGCATTTTTAGCTCCAGCATTCTTTTCGTTTTTTAAAGCACCTTCTTTTACAACCTCTTCTGCAATTTTTTGATACTTATAGTTTAAAGTTGTGATTACTTTAAAACCAGCAGATTCCAAATTAGTATCAGGAAACATTTTTTCTAATATTTTTTTAACTTCTATTACAAAATGTGGTGCTGCAATTTTGTAATATTTTTTCTGGCTTATTTTAACTGGTTCATTGATCGCATTTAAATATTCATTATAATTTATCCAACCTAATTCATATAATCTTCTTAATATAAAATCTCTTCTTTTTTTTAATCTTTGTAAGTTTTCTTCATAAATAGGAGAATAATATTTAGGAGATTTAGGAATAGCAGCTAAAATAGCAGCTTCAGACCAAGAAATATCTTTTAGATTTTTATTAAAATAAAAATCTGCAGCAGCTTTTATTCCTATATTTCCTGCCCCATAATTAATTGAGTTTAAATACATAGTTAAAATTTGCTCTTTAGTAAACTTTCTTTCAATTTCCAAAGCTAATAATATCTCTTTTATCTTTCTAATAATAGACTTTTCTTGTGTTAAAAATAAATTTCTTGCAAGTTGCTGTGTAATGGTAGAGCCTCCATAAGTTAAACTACCAGTTTTTAAATTTAATATTATTGACCTTATTATGCCTTTAATGCTAACCCCCTTATGTTCAAAAAATGAATCATCTTCAGCAGCTAAAGTTGAATAAACCACTTTATTTGATAACTCTTCATAGCTAATTGGATATTGTCTTAATCCTATTTCATAAAGCAAAACCTTACCTTCCCTATCATAAATTTGAGTACTTCCACCTCTAATAGTTTCTGTTAATATTTCAATTGAAGGTAGATTACTTACATAAATACTTATTAATACAAAAACTATGGCTAATCCTATAAAGAAAATAGCCAATAATGCTACGAATATTATTTCAATAAATATCACAAATTTATATTTTCTTTTCATATCTTTTTATAATATTTTTAATGAACGAAAAAGAAATAGAAGAGCTGTTAGAAAAAACTAAAAAAAGAGAAGAAGAAGATTTTGCTAAAAAATTGGCTGACATGCTTCAATTAAAATATTTTAACCTAAAACTTCATCCAGTAGATCCTGAAGCATTAAGTATAATTCCTGAAGAAATTGCAAGAAATTTAAAAATCGTAGGTATAGAAAAATATGGCAAAAAATTAATTATTGGAGCACTTAATCCTTTAAAAGCTGAATTTAAAGAATACATAGAAAACCTTAAAAGCAGAGGATTTGAGATAGAAATCGGTGTAGTTTCCTACAGCAGCTTAGAAAAAGCTTGGCAAGAGTATAGATTTATTAAGCCAAGGAAAGTAAAATATACAGAAATTTTAGTTTTGGATGAAGAAAAACTAAACAAAATAATAAACGAACTTGCTACTAAAGAAGATTTAAAAAAATATTTAATTGAGCTTGAAAAAGAAAATCCTTTAGAAATTTTAGATTATATAATGGCTGGTGCTTTAAAGTTTGAGGCCTCAGATGTTCATTTAGAACCTACAGAAAAAAATATTATAGTTAAGCTCAGAATAGATGGGATTTTATATGAAACAGCTAACTTCAGTAAGTCTATTTATAGTTTACTTAAAAACAGAATTAAACTTTTCGCAGGTTTGTTTTTGAATATTACAGAAAAACCTCAAGATGGGAGATTTTCTATAAATTTTGGTAAGAAAAATATAGAAATAAGAGTAAGCACAATTCCAAGTTCATATGATGAGACTATTGTTATGAGAATATTAGATGTAGAAAAAATAATGATTCCTTTAGAAAAATTGGGATTAGAAGAATATGATTTAGAGATTATAAATCACTATATTCATCAACCAAATGGTTTGATATTAAATACTGGACCTACTGGATCTGGAAAAACAACAACTTTATATGCAATTTTAAATAAAATTAAAAGGCCTGAAATAAAAATAATAACTATTGAAGATCCTATTGAATATAAATTAGAAGGTATAACCCAAACTCAAGTAAATCCAGCTGAAAACTATACTTTTGCTACAGGATTGAGATCAATATTAAGACAAGATCCTGATGTGATATTAGTAGGAGAGATAAGAGACAAAGAAACAGCAGAAATAGCTATTCACGCTTCACTAACAGGGCATCTTGTTCTCTCAACGTTACATACAAATGATTCTTTAGGAGCTATTCCTAGATTAATAGATTTAGGTATAGATAAAACATTAATACCACCATCTTTAAGGCTTATAATTGCCCAAAGGCTTTTAAGAAGGATATGTCAATATTGTAAAGAGGAATATATACCAGATAATAATTTAAAAGAATTGATAATTAAAAACTTGGATACTATACCAGAAAATGTTAAGAATCAATTAAACTTAGAAGAAATTACACTTGTAAGATCAAAAGGGTGCGAAAAATGTTTTTATACAGGATACAAAGGAAGGGTAGCAATATTTGAACTTTTAAAAATAACACAACGATTACAAGATTTAATTTATGAAGAAGTTAATGAAAAGATTATTTTGGAAGCAGCTGTAAAAGATGGATTTATAAATTTGCAACAAGCAGGACTTATTAAAGCTTTAAAGAAGATGACAACTATTGAAGAAGTAGAAAGAATTACAGGCACTTTAACTTAATTTATTATTTCAATTTCTACATTATAATGAATTCCAAAATTTATAGCAGCCTCTTTTGAAGGAAACCATATATCAACTCTATAGTAATATCTTGGATTCATCCTGTCTTTAACCACAAATATTCTATCTCCAAACAAAGAAGGAATCTTTATACGTGTCCCAATAGGCAAAAAATTACATGCTACAATCCCGTCTTTTACAAATTCTCCAGAAGCAGTAATATAAGGATCGTCATCTGTTTCGTCATAACTTGAAGAATAACCAGTAACTACCACGATATACTTTTTCTTAATTCCTGAATTCAATGTTTTGAAATAAGATTTATTTTCTAGGCTTAAAAACAGGTCTTCTGAAAATACCTGCGGCTCAATAGAAGCTTTTATTGGCGATATTGCTGTCTCAGTAAAAATGAATATTATTAAGCCTATAAGCAGTAAAATTAAGCTACGCTTCGAAATCATTTTGGTTTATAATTTTGGAAAATCAAGATATATAATCAAATTATAACATACATAGATCGAAATAGTGGATAAACTGTGGATAAATGAGCTATATAAAAGCATTAATAAAAAATGAAATTTTGAGGCAGCAAAATACTATAAATTTAATTCCTTCAGAAAATTATGTTTCTAAAGATATTCTTTTTGCCCTAGGTAGTCCTTTGGTGAATAAATATTCAGAAGGTTATCCTAAAAAAAGGTATTACCCAGGTAATGAAATTTATGACAAAATAGAATCTTATGTTCAAAAATTAGCCTTAAGGTTATTTAATTTAAATCCTAAAAAATGGTCTGTAAATGTTCAAGCTTATTCTGGTTCTCCAGCAAATTTAGCAGTATATTTAGCTCTTTTAAAGCCAGGAGAAAAGCTATTGGGGCTTAAATTATCTAGCGGAGGTCATTTAACTCACGGGCATTTTGTAAACTATAGTGGAAAGCTATTTAAGGTAAAACAATACGAAGTTGATAAAAAGACAGGATTATTAAATTATGATGAAATTTATAAAATTGCCAAAAAATTTAAACCTAAATTAATTGTTTCTGGTTTAACTTCTTATCCTCGTAAAATTGATTTTAAGAAATTTTATGAAATTGCAAAAGAGGTAGGAGCTTATCATATGGCTGATATTGCTCATATTGCTGGCTTAGTTGCAGCAAAATTACACCCATCCCCATTTCCTTATGCTGATGTAGTTACAATGACAACTCATAAAACACTCAAGGGTCCAAGAGGAGCTTTAATATTTATGAGAAAAGAATTAGAAGAAATTATTAATAGATCTGTTTTTCCAGGATTGCAAGGGGGACCTCATAATAATCAAACAGCAGCTATAGGTGTTATGCTAGAAGAAGCTTTAAGGCCTAACTTTAAAAAATATCAAAAACAAATATTAAAAAATTCTAAAATGTTAGCAAAAACTCTTATAAAATTAGGGTTCAATCTTTTTACTGGTGGTACAGATAATCATTTAATGTTGATAGATTTAAAATCATTAAATTTAGATGGGAAAACAGCGGAAAAAATTTTGGAAAAAGCAAATATACTTGCTAATAGAAATTCTTTACCTGGAGATATTTCTCCATTTAATCCTACAGGTTTAAGATTGGGAACGCCAGCTATAACTGCAAGAGGAATGAAAGAAAAAGAAATGATAAAAATAGCATTATGGATAAAAAGATTATTGATAGATAAAGAAAACCCTCGCAAGATCAAAAAAGAAGTAATTGAATTTTTAAAAAACTTTCCTTTGCCTTATTAAAAAATGATTTTAGATGGTAAACAAGTGCAAAAAGAATTAATTGAAGAATTAAAAAAAGAAAGAGAAAATTTTGATAGATTAAGATTAGTAGCCTTTTTAATAGGAGAGGATAAAGAAAAAGAGAGTTTTTTAAAAATAAAAGAAAAAATTGCAAAAGAATTAAATGTAGAATTTAGAATTTATAAGGTAGAAGAAAATATTTCAAGGAAAAAACTTAGAAAATACATAAGTCAAATAATAAAATCAGATTTAGTTAATGGAGCAATCATTCAACTTCCTTTGCCAGAAAAATTTAAAACACAATATTTTTTAAATTCAATCCCTCCTGAAAAAGATGTAGATTGCTTATCTAGCAGAAGTTTAGGCAAATTTTATACCGATAATTGGATAATAAGACCTCCAGCAGTTGAAGTTGTGGATTATATTAAAAATAAATTTAAGCTAGGTTTCGAAAATAAATTAGTTTGTGTTGTTGGATATGGAAAATTAACAGGGAAACCTTTGGTTCATTATTTTTGCACTCAAAAATCAGCAGTAATTGTAGTAAGAAAAAATACAAAAAATAAAGAGAAATTTTTTAAAATGGCAGATATTATTGTAAGTGGAGTTGGAGAAAAAAATATAATTAATGAATGCAAAAAGAATGCAATTTTAATTGATTTTGGTTATTCTTATGAAAATGGGAAAATTTATGGAGATATTAACTTTGAAAAATTAAAAAATAGAGCAAAATTAATTACTCCAACTCCAGGAGGAACAGGTCCTATTTTGACTGCAATGATTTTTAAAAATCTTTTTAAATTAGCTCAGCTTCAAAAATAAATGGACCCAGAGGGAATCGAACCCTCACCTTTCCCATGCGAAAGGAACGCTCTACCATTAAGCTATGGGCCCTAATAAGAATTATATAATGCTTGTATTTCTTCAGCAGATAATGGTCTTTTCCAAATTTTCACTTCATCAATTATACCCTTAAAAGGACCGTATCCATCAGTTCTAGCACCAGTGCTTAAGGTAGTATTACTTCCTCCAGAACCTCTACCAGGACTACCTTGGGCTTTTAATTGTCCATCAATATATATCTTTGCTTTATTTGTTGAAGCTGAAGTGTCATAAGTAACACATATAAAATACCATCTGTTTGTTTGATCTAAAACATTTGGGTAATCTGTTCTTATAGCACTAGATCCTCCTACATAAAAAGAAAGCCAATTATTAGGACTAGAAATCCCTAGCCACCAGTATTCCTTCGGATCTCTTCTAAAGGGAATTTCGCCAACCTGAGTTCTATATCTTTTTAGCCATAAACATGTTGTAACAGAAGTATTAGGATTATTAAAAATCATTAAAGCGCCAGTAGTTGTTGTAAAATAAACATAATCATCAATACCATCAAATTCAATAGCCTTACCTGCTTTTCCTGCTACCCAATTATTATTTACAGAATCAGGTCTTGTATAAGCAAGTAAATCTATGTTTATATAAAAAGGACCTACAGAATCTTTTGTTGTAAATTTAAATTCTATTTTAATGATATTTTTCAAATCAGGAGGAGTAGCACTTTGCCCACTATAATAAGATAGGCTATACGAATATAATCTCCAATATTGAAGTACGCTTATATTCCAATATCTATAGTTGTTATTGTTATCATAAATAGTTAGCCTACCTGAAGAAATATAATTCGTACTTGTATTATAGTTTAACCAATAAGCGATATCTGTAGCTGAAGAAAAATCTAAAGGGTTTGGTGGTATGTAAGAAATAACATATGTAGTAGCAGGCAAAGGTGTATTATTTTCTAGGTCTAACTTAATAGAGTAATTCCCCTCTTTTTTATTTACAGAATCTAAAACTATATAATCTCCTTGCCATCCATTTAAAGATTCAGCGTCAGAAATTGTCGTTCTAAAATTTCTTAAGGTACCAGTTTGATTATTTCCTGAGTAATCATAAGCATAAAATCCAGATCCTTCATCAAAACTCCAGTACAAAACTAAATCAGAATCTCTTTGACCTCCAGATTCTACAGAAGAAGGTATTGCTCTTAAATCAGTTCCTAATTCATAAGCATTTAAACTTGTCCCTCCATCATTTCCTGCTAATCCTTGTGGCCCAATATTACTTTTAGCTTCTAAAATAGCATTTAATTCATAACCATTCTCACCTTTGACAAAAACATAATAGTAAGGCGGTTGATTGATAGGGTCTATAGGTAACTTTTTTATTTTAAAATAGCCAATATCTAAATTTATAGGCAACCAACCAGACCCATCAGCATTTTCCGGATTATTAGAGCATCTATAATACCAACCTGAAGGTAAAGGTGGTAATTTAGAAAGCCAAGAAGAGCAAGTAAATGAAGAGTCTGGCAAAGATATATAAACAGTGTTTGAGGCTATATTATTAAAAGCATTAGGGTTTTCTAATTCTAAAGTATTTAACAGCAGATTTAAACTATTTAATTCATACAACCTTTTATTATCTCTTGTTTTTCTAAATAATTCTTGAGGATTTAATAGAGTAGTTACAGTAACAAGTAAAGTTAAGACAACTCCAATAGAAATTAAAATTTCCACAAAAGTAAAACTTACATTTTTCATAGAAATTGTTGCGGGGGCAGGAATTGCACCTGCGCCTCGGGCTTATGAGACCCGCGTGGTACTACTCCACCACCCCGCGTTAAAAACACAATTTCCTTCTTATTAATATTATATTATACCCCTTAAAATTACTCAAGATGCTAAAAAAGCTTACTGGGACTATAAGAACATATGTCTCTATAGTCCCATCTTATGCATATCTTAGGAAACTTACTTTAAGGAAATATAAATGCAATATATTCGAATAGCACTATTTCTAATTTTTTATCAGATAACAAAATTTCAATATAAGTCTGGGACTATAAGAACATATGTCTTTATAGTCCCATCTTTAATATTTGAACATACAATATCATTTTTTTAAAAAATTACTCCACTGGGACTATAAGAACATATGTCCGTATAGTCCAAGAAGTTTTTTATTTTTGATTTTAAATAATAGTCTAATTAAAGAAATATAATAAATCTGAAAATATGTTATAACATAATTAGGCGGGCTGGGGGAGAGTTTTTGTAAGGAGCCTTAGGCTCGAGAACCAAAAATATCCCCAGCCCGCTATTTTTGTTTAAAAATGTATTTAGTTTTTAATAATTTATATCAAAATTTAAGGGGGGATAAGCCCCCTTTATTTATAGTAAAAAATATTTTAATTTTATAGATAAGAACCTTGATTATCTACAGGATCTATTTCTATTTCATATCTTTCTCCATATCTTGGATCTTTCCTGATGTTTAATATAGTTATAACATGCCTATGCCCCATATTGCAATTTATTATTTCACCTTTATTATTTATTTTGCTTAAGTCTACATGAATAAAACCAAGGCATTCTGCGCATTGACATCTAATATATAAATCTTTTTTAGTGCTTAATCTCATCCTGCTTCACCTCCTTTAAGCTTGCTTAATTATAATTATAAATCATATTTTATAATATTTCAATTAAACGGTCGTAATTAAAAATAGAAAATTTGCAATGAGAATAGCAATTAATGGTTTTGGAAGAATAGGGAGAATATTTTTTAGATTAGCCTTTGGCAAAGAAAATTTAGATATAGTTGCTATAAATGATCTTTCAGAAATTGAAAATTTAGCATACTTATTGAAATATGATACAGTTTATGGAAGATATGATAAAAATGTAGAAGTTAAAGAAAATAAATTAATAATAGAGGGTAGGGAAGTATTAGTTTTAAAAGAAGCAGACCCCTCTAAGTTACCCTGGAAAGATTTAAATATAGATTTAGTAGTAGAAGCAACAGGATTTTTTACAGAATTTGAAAAAGCAAAAGCGCATTTAATAGCAGGAGCAAAAAGGGTTGTTATTACCGCACCAGCAAAAGATGAAATTACTTATACATTTACTCCTAATTTAGAAAGGGACTTGGATAAAATTTTCAACTTAGGAGAACAAGGGCTAATAACTTCTAATGCTTCTTGTACGACTAATTCAGTAAATCCTGTTATTTATATTATGATGAAACGAATAGGGGTTAAAAAAGCAATACTTACAACAATTCATGCTTATACTAATACACAAGCACTAGTTGATTCTATAAGTAAAGGAAAGGATTTTAGAAGAGGAAGGGCAGGAGCTTTAAATATTGTTCCTTCGACAACAGGAGCAGCAGAGGCAACAGTAAGGGTTATTCCAGAAATGAAAGGAAAATTTGATGGAATTTCTATAAGAGTGCCTGTTATTTGTGGATCATTAAGTGATATTACTATGATTACTGAAAGACCTACATCTGTTGAAGAAGTAAACAGTATTTTTAAAGAAGAAGCTCAAAAACCAGAATGGCAAGGAATTATAAAAGTTGTTGAAGATCAAATTGTATCAAGTGATATTATAGGTGAACCATATGGAGCAATTATAGATTTAACATTAACAAAAGTAGTGGACGGAGATTTGGTAAAAGTATTTTCTTGGTATGATAATGAATATGGGTATTGTGCAATGTTAGTTAAACATATAGAAAGGTTGTTTGCAAAATAAATCTTTGTTAAAATAGAACTAGATTTCTAGAAGGAGGTGGTTGTTATGGTAGAAACAAAAACTATTAGGGTAGGAGATAAAATTTATATAGAAAAAACATTATATTGTAATCACTGTAAAGGAGAAGTCTTAAAATATAAAAAAATTGTTTTTGATACAAAAGAAAAAGATATTACGTTGGAATGGTTAGAGAATGTAAAATGCCCTCATTGCAATGAAATAAATAGAAGTTTATCGTTAGATGAATGAAAATAAATACAACAATATAAAAATAAACGAGCGGGTATGAGCCCGCTCTTAATATTGCAAATTTTAAAAATATGTTATAATAATTTAAAGGGCTATAAATTTTAATTTTTAATTTGCCCTTAAATTAATTTTCCTATTTTTTAAAATGCCATTGAAGGTAATAAAATCAAGAGGACCAGGTAAAAGAGTGACAATTCTTGTTGATTATAAGAAAGTCTTGACAACTGATGAACCTTATAAACCTCTTTTAGTTGCTTTGAAAAAAAGAAGAGCGAGAAATGCTTATGGAAGAATTACTACAAGATTTAGGAAAAATCCAGAACATCGAAGATTATATAGATTAATAGATTTTTCTAGATTGGATAAAAAAGATATTCCTGCTATAGTTGAAACTATAGAATACGACCCTAATAGAACTGCTTTTATAATGCTTGTTTGTTATAAAGATGGAGAAAGAAGATATCATTTAGCACCTGAAGGAATAAAAATTGGAGATGAAATTATTTGTTCTGAATCTGCGCCCTTAAAAGTTGGCAATAGGCTTCCTTTAAAAAATATCTTACCAGGCACAGAAATTTATGAAGTTGAACTAGTTCCTCAGGGAGGAGGGAAGCTTATTAGATCTGCGGGGTCAAATGGAATAATGATGGGTACTGATGAGAAATACGCTATTATTAAAATGCCTTCTGGTGAAATAAGAAAAGTTTCTAAGGAATGTTATGCTACTATAGGAAGAGTTTCAAATATTGATCATAAAAATATAAGGTTAGGAAAAGCAGGAAGAAAAATATGGAAAGGATTTAGGCCCAATGTAAGAGGAAGCGCTATGAATGCAAGGGATCATCCATATGGTGGCGGTGAAGGAAAATCACCAAGAGGTACAAGAAGACCAAAAACTAAATGGGGTAAAGTCACTGGTGGCAGAAAAACAAGAAGACGAAGAAATCCTTATTCTAAATTAATTCTTAAAAGAAGAAAATAATGGGGAGGAGCAGTAAAAAAGGACCATATGTACACCCTAAGTTGATGAAGAAAATAAAAAAGTTATTAGAATTACCCTTAGAAGAGCGAGATAAATATCCTATAAGAACATGGTCAAGAGATTCTATGATTTTACCAGAAATGGTAGGAATGGTTTTCGAGGTCCATAACGGGAAACAATTTATTAAGGTAAAAGTAAATGAGGATATGGTGGGGCATAGATTAGGAGAATTTGCTCCTACTAGAAAATTTATTAAGCATGGCGGTAAATTGCAAAGAGAATTAGAGCAAAAATTAGCAAAACAAAAGCAAGGCGTTTAAAAATGGTTATTAGAGTTTTTTTAAGAAAATTAAATATAGCTCCAAGAAAAGTTAGAATGGTTGCTAAGATGATTAAAAAAATGGATGTAGTTGAAGCAGAAAAACAATTATTGTTTTCTTCAAGAAGAGCAGCAAAGCCTTTGTTAAAATTATTAAAACATGCAATTGATGTAGCAGAAAAACAACATCAATTAAAAAAAGAAGAATTGTTTATTAAAAATATTTTAGTAAATGAAGGTCCCAAATTAAAAAGATATATACCAATGTCTAGAGGACATGTAGGACGAATTATTAGAAGGTCTTCACATATCGAATTAGTTTTAGATAAAAAATAATGGGTCATAAAATACCTCCATATGCATTAAGATTAGGAATTAATGAATATTGGCGCTCAAGATGGTTTTTTACTAGAAATTTTAAAGTTTATTTAGAGGCAGATTATATAATAAGAAAGACAATAAATGAAATGTTTAAAAAGACCGGAATTATTGATGTAATTATAGAAAGAAAAGATCCTGAACATTGTAAGGTTATAATAAAAACTGCAAGACCCGGAGTTTTAATAGGTAGAGAAGGGCAGAAGTTAAAAAAACTACAAGAAAAAATTGATAAGAGATTAAAAAATATTTTTGAAAAAAATAAATTATCTAAACCAGCAACAGAATTCGTTGTTGAAGAAGTTAAGAAACCTACAGCGTATGCCTCTTATCTAGCCCAACTTGCTGCTATAGATATCGAAAAAAATAAATCTGTGAGGGCAGTAATGAAAAAAATCATTGAAAGAGCTAGGCAAAATAAAGAAATTTTAGGAGTAAAAATAAAAGTTTCAGGAAGGCTAGGAGGTGCTAATATTCACAGATCCGAGATGATTACTTGGGGAAGAATGCCTTTATCGCGTTTAAAAGCTAAAATTGATTATGCATTTGAAGAAGCTTTTACAAAATATGGATTGATAGGAGTGAAAATATGGCTTTACAAAGGAGATTCAGAAGAAATTAAAGAAGGTCCGATTGTGACCGAAAAATAAAAATAAAAAATAATAAAAATGTTACAACCAAAAAAATTAAAACATAGGAAATGGAGAAAGGGGAAATCATTAAATAGGGAAATAATCACTAAAGGAGTAGATTTAGTATTTGGTGATATGGGATTAAAAAGTTTAGAAAGTTGTTATATTAAAGATAGACAAATTGAAGCTTGTATAAAAGAAATCAAAAGAATATTAGGCAAAAAAGGAAGAATGTGGTTAAGGATTTTCCCTCATATAACAAGAACAAAAAAATCAGAAGGTGTAAGAATGGGCGGTGGTAAGGGTGATGTTGATCATTATGCTACTTTGGTAAGACCAGGAACTATTTTATTTGAAGTATCGAGTAAAGATAAGGAATTAGCAAATCTAGCGTTAAAATCTGCAAGTTATAAATTACCTATTAAGACAAAAATAGTAGCAAAAGAATGAAAGCTAAAGAATTAAGAACAAAATCATTAAATGAATTATTCAAATTATTGGAAGAAGAAAGAAAGAAATTGTTTGATTTAAAACTTGAAAAAAGCTTAGGCAAGTTAAAACAAACGCACCTTATTAAGATCACAAGAAAAAATATCGCTAGAATATTAACAATTATTAATGAAAAAAATAAAGAAAATGCCAAGACGCAGAATAATAGGTAAAGTAATTTCAGATAAAATGCAAAAAACTATTGTTGTAATTTCTGAAACATTAAAGATGCATCCATTATATAAAAAATATATTAAACATAAAACAAAATATTATGTTCATGATGAAAGAGAAGAAGCTAAAGAAGGTGATGAAGTTTTAATTGAAGAAACTAGACCTTTGTCTAAATTAAAAAGATGGAGATTAGTCAAAATTATTAAAAGAAAAGAAAAATGATTCAGCCAAGAACAATTTTAAAAGCAGCTGATAATACTGGAGCATTGAAATTGATGTGTATAGGATTTATAGGGATAGGAAATAGAAATTATGCTGAAATTGGAGATATAGTTGTTTGCAGCGTAAAAGAAGCTGAACCAAACAAACTAGTTGAAAAAGGTCAAGTAGTTAGGGGAGTTGTTGTTAGACAAAAAAAACCTTATAAAAGGAAAGATGGTACATGGATAAGATTTGAGGAAAATGCTGTAGTTCTTTTAAAAGGAGAAAATGAACCTTTAGGTAATAGAGTTATAGGACCTATACCTAGGGAAATTAAAGAAAAAGGTTTTGAAAAAATCTCAAATTTAGCTCAAGAATTAGTATGAAAATGAAAATTAAAAAAGGTGATACGGTTTTAATAATTAAAGGCAAAGATAGAGGAAAGTCAGGTAAAGTTATTAAAGCATTACCTAAAGAAAATAGAATTGTTATTGAAGGCTTAAATTTAGTTAAAAAACATGTAAAACCTAAAAGAGCAGGAGAAAAAGGAGAAATTGTTGAAATACCTGCCCCTTTATATATTAGCAAAGTAAAATTAATTTGTCCTTCATGTAAAAAACCAACCAAAGTAGGTTATAAATTTGTAAATGACACCAAAAAGCGTTATTGTAAAAAATGTAAAAATTTAATTGATTAAAATGCTTAGGGAAGAATTTGACAAGGTAATAAAAAAAGAACTTATGGAAGAATTGGGGGTAAAGAACATATTAGCTGTTCCTAGGCCCCTTGTTGGAATTGTAAATATAGGTATAGGTAAATTAGTTACCTCTCAACCAGAAAATAAAGATAAAATAGTTGAAGATGCTACATATGTTCTTTCTATGATTACTGGCCAAAAACCTAAAGTTATAAAAGCTAGAAAATCTGTGGCAGGTTTTAAATTAAGAAAAAATATGCCTGTAGCAGTTTTAGTTACTTTACGAAATAAAAAATTGTTAGACTTTATAGAAAGATTAGTAAGTTATGCTTTGCCTAGATCTCGTGAATTTAAAGGAATTACTAAAAATCTTATTGATAATAAAGGGAATATTAATTTAGGGTTTAAAGAAGTTAGCATGTTTCCTGAGGCTATTTCAGATAAAATACGTTATAATTTTGGTATACAAATAACATTAATAGGTAGTTCAAAAAATAGAGAAGAAAATATTAAATTATGGAAAAAATTAGGTTTCCCCTTTAAAATTTAAAATTTAAAAAAAATGCCAAGTAAAGCACAAATAGAAAGATGGAAGAAAAAGGCAAAATATAAAACAAGACAAGTTAATGTTTGTTTTAAATGTGGAAGGTGTCGGGGATATATGAGATTTTTTGGTTTATGTAGAATTTGTTTTAGAGAATTAGCACATAAGGGCGAAATTCCTGGAATTAAAAAAGCATCGTGGTAAAATGGTTATGACAGATCCTATAGCGGATTTATTAACAAGAATTAAAAATGCATGGAAAGTTAGAAAAAAGAGAATTGTTGTTCCTTATTCAAAAATGAAGATTGCTATTTTAAAAATATTTAAAGAGAAGAATATAGTAAGTAGTATAAAGATTAGAGAAGAAGGAGTAAAAAAATTTATAATAGTAGGTTTAAATTATATAGATAATGAACCGCCTTATGAAGATATAATTAAAATTTCAAAACCAGGTAGAAGAGTTTATTGTGGTTATAAAGAATTAAAGCCTGTCCGAGAAGGATATGGGTTTAGGATAATCTCTACCTCCCGCGGTATTATGACAGACTCAGAAGCTAAAAAAAGAAAATTAGGAGGCGAAGTAATTTGCGAGGTTAGATAATATGTCAAAAGTAGGCAAAAAACCAATTCCAATTCCAGAGAATGTTAATGTAGAAATCGAAGAAGGTATAATTAAAATTAAGGGACCATTAGGAGAAGATGTTTTTGAGCTTCCTCAAAATTTTAAAGTTTATCAAGAAAATAAATTTATAAAAATAGAACCTGTTGAGATAAGCAAGAATAAACAAATTCGAGCTTTGTGGGGTACTTATAGAGCATTGTTAAATAACAAAATAATAGGAGTATCACAAGGTTTTCAAGTGGATTTAATTTTAGAAGGTTTAGGATATTCAGCAGAATTGGTAGGGCAAGATTTGGTATGTAAATTAGGATTTTCACATCCAGTTAAAATCGAAATTCCTAATGATGTTAAAGTAGAGGTAAAACAAGCAAAGGGTCAATATATTATCTCTGTTAAAGGTATCGATAAACAAAAAGTAGGACAGTTTGCTGCTAAGATAAGAAGCTTAAAGCCTAGAGATTCTTATAAATTAAAAGGTTTCCGATATATGGATGAGACTATAAAGCCAAAACCAATTAAAAAATCTTTGGGTAAATAATGAAAGTAAAATTAAATAAAAAATTAAAAAGATTAAGACGTCATAAAAGAATAAGAGCAAAAATAAAAGGAACTGCTGAAAGACCAAGATTGTCAGTATATATTTCAAATATCCATGTGTATGCTCAAATTATTGATGATGAAAAAGGTAATACATTAGTAAATGCTTCGTCTTTAGAATTTAAAAATGAAAAGCTTACAGGGATAGAGAAAGCTAAAAAAGTTGGTGAATTAATAGCAGAAAGAGCATTAGAAAAAGGAATCAAAAAAGTTGTGTTTGATAGAGGCGGTTTTAAATATTCAGGTCGCATTAAAGCACTTGCAGAATCAGCTAGGGCTAAAGGCTTAGAATTCTAAAATGATTGACAGAAAAACAGGTTGGGAATATAGAGTTGTAGAAATTAAAAGAGTAACTAGGGTTACTAGGGGTGGTAAAAGATTTAAAATAAGAGCAGTAGTAATAGCAGGAAATAAAAATGGTAAAATAGGAATAGGAGTAGAAAAAGGCGATGATGTTTCTCAAGCAGTTAATAAAGCTTTAAATTCTGCTATAAAAAATTCTATTAATGTACCAATCATAAATAAAACAATTCCTTATACAGTAGAAGGAAAGGTAAGTGCAGCAAAAGTTTTAATTAAACCGGCTAAAGAAGGCAAAGGATTAATTGCAGGAGGAACTGTTAGAATAGTATTAGAACTTGCAGGAATAGAAAACGCAATTTCTAAAATTATAGGAGTAACAAAAAATCCCTTAACTAATGCTTTAAGTGCCATTTCTGCTTTGAAAAAATTAAACAAATATGTTAAAACACAAGAAAATGTTAATAAATCAGATCAAATTTAAGTTAAAAAAGAAAAAAAGAATAGGAAGAGGTGGCAAAAAAGGTAATTATAGCGGAAGAGGAATAAAAGGGCAAAAAGCAAGAGCAGGTAGAAAGATAAGACCAGCAGAACGAGATATTATTTTAAAATTACCCAAATTAAGAGGTATTAAATTTAAGCCGTTGAAAGAAAAACCTTATGTAGTTAATTTGGAGTATATTAATGAAAAATTTGATGAAAATGAGATAGTAAATAAAGAAACTTTAATTCAGAAGAAGCTTTTAAAAATAAGAAAAAGCGATAAAAACCCTAAAATAAAAATTTTAGCTAGAGGAAAATTAGAAAAGAAATTAATATTTTCTTCAGAATTGCTATTTAGCAATAAAGCCAAGGAAGCAATATTAAAAAGCGGTAGCTTAATTCAATGAAAGATTTTTTTGTAAAAATAATCAACCTTTTAAAATCCAAAGATTTAAGAAAACGAGTTTTTGTTATTTTAATATTTTTAGTAATTTTTAGATTGATAGCAAATATACCCCTACCTGGAGTTGATATTACAAGAATTAAAAATTTATTACAAGCTAATCAATATTTAGGCCTTTTAAATATTTTTACTGGGAATACTTTAGAAAATTTTTCTATCGCTCTTTTAGGATTAGGGCCATATATTACCGCGATAATTATAATGCAACTTTTAACTTTAATTTACCCTAGATTAAAAGAGATGTATTATGAAGAAGGAGAAATTGGGAGAGCAAAATTTAATCAATATGCAAGAATATTAACTGTTCCTTTATGTATCCTTCAAGCTTTTGGATTTTTAAAGTTTTTAGAATCTCAAGGGATTCTTTTTTTCTCATCTTATTTTGAAATTATACGCGATGTAATTATTATTACATGTGGGACTATATTTTTGATGTGGTTAGGAGAACTAATTACAGAACAAAAACTTGCTAATGGTATATCGTTTTTAATATTTTCAGGTATAGTAGCTAGGGGACCAGTAGTATTTCAGGAGGCCATCATTAATTTTTCAATAGATAAACTAAATTCTTATATATTTTTAATTATAATAGCAGTTTTAATCATAGCAGGAATTGTCTTTATTAATGAAGCAGAAAGGAAAATTCCATTAAATTTTTCTAAAAGAGTTCGGGGAACGAAACTTTATGGGGGTGTTAGTACTTATTTGCCCGTTAAAATAAATCAAGCTGGAGTTATTCCTATTATTTTTGCAATTTCTATATTACTATTCCCAGCTACATTTTTGCAAATTTTATCTGCATCAGGAATAGAATTATTTAAAGATTTTGCTCAAGATATCAATATATTTTATCAAAATAGGTTAATTTTTGGATTACTCTATTTCGCTTTAGTTTTTGGATTTACTTATTTCTATACTGCTATCACTTTTGAGCCAAATGAACTAGCTACAAACTTACAAAAATCAGGAGCTTTTATACCAGGTATAAGACCTGGTAGAGAAACTGCTGAATTTTTAGCAAAAACAGTAAATAGGGTAACTTTATTTGGAGGATTATTTTTAGGATTTATAGCAATTTTACCTTATATAGTAGAGAGCATTACTAAATTACCATTTGCGGGTATAGGAGGGACCTCAATTTTAATATTAGTTTCAGTAGCCATAGAAACTCTAAGACAAATTGATGCAGAATTAGGAGCTAGGCGTTACCTAACTTAAATTTTTAGCCTCTTCTATCAACTTTTTAATTTTATTTAATTCAATGTCAGTAATTTTTGAAATTTCTTCCGGTTTATATCTGAATAAATCTTGAATAATAACAAAATTGTTTTCAATCAATTTCCTATAAATAAACTTATTTCCAGATAATAGAATTGTTATAGGGTACACAGCTTTTTCTTCTATTAGTTTTTCTAAAGATTCATTAGGAGGATATTTCCAAGCAATTATTTTTATATTTTTACATTCTGCAAATTTTATGCCTTCTTCGCTAAGTTTAGTATTCGTAGCCAACCAGCTTTTTAAATAAGGATATTTAACTTTGATATCTACCCATCTTCCAAAAACGTACAAAACAGTTTTTATATCAGTCTTTATCCCTTCTTGATTATGAAATTTACATTCCACTATATACCTTTCTCCATTTTTGATAGCAACAATATCAATTTCATAACTTGAACACTCTCCTTCTACCCATTCATTAATAATTGTTTCATAACCATATTCTGCTAAAATTTTTGCTACATACCTTTCAAAAGGATAACCTGAAGGACCTAAATTATAAATTGCTTTTTTTATATTATATTTAGTAGCAAAACCTAAGTGGTATCTTTTTAATTCTTTTAAAGCCATTTTCCAAAGTTCATCTGCTCTAATTAGATCAGGGATTTTATTATAAATTTTTTCACAAATTTTTTGAGCAAGTTCATAATCTACCCCTACATTAATTAAGCTTTTAATCAGTTTATTTTCATCGAAAACTTCAATTAATCCTGATTTTTTGAGTATTTTTTTCATTTGTTTTTAAAATATTAAAAATTGTTAAAACTTCTTCAAAAGAAAGTTGGTGTGGTCTTTTGTCTAAAAATTTTTTCTCAATCTCCTCTAAATTATAAAAATTTT
>Ga0072500_155693_pt1 | contig 37063 bp, 33 predicted proteins | sample GBScelen77Swater_FD_63803 | JGI IMG/M metagenome (GOLD analysis project Ga0072500, IMG submission 63803) | Hot spring microbial communities from Great Boiling Spring, Nevada - cellulolytic enrichment S 77C v2 (version 2) | ecosystem: Environmental > Aquatic > Thermal springs > Hot (42-90C) ...
GGCTCGTCGTCGCTACTTGATCTCCACCTTGGCCCCGACTGCTTCCAGCTTCTGCTTGATCGTCTCGGCTTCCTGCTTGGATACCCCCTGCTTCACCGGCTTCGGAGCAGCTTCCACCAGATCCTTCGCCTCTTTCAGCCCGAGCTGCGTGAGTTCACGCACCACTTTGATCACCTGGATCTTGTTGGGACCGACATCGCTCAGGATCACGTCGAACTCCGTCTTCTCTTCCTCAGCCGGCGCCGCGGCAGCTGGCGCAGCACCAGCCGCGGGAGCCGCAGCGACCGCCACTGGTGCGGCGGTTACGCCGAATCGTTCCTCGAGCGCTTTGACGAGCTGGGACAGTTCCAGCACCGTCATCTGCTCGATCGCGTGGATGATCTCTTCGAGCTTTTCCTGTCCAACTGCCATCGACGATCCTCCCATCACTCGTCCGACTCGACTCGTCCTCACGCAGCCTCGGCAGCCTCCTCACCGCCCAACTGGCGCACGCGCGCCTGTAGCACGTAGAGAAGTCCTCGTATCGGACCACTCACCACGGACACCAAACCATAGAGCGGTGCCTGCAAGCCACCGACCACCTTCGCGAGCAACTCCTCGCGTGGCGGCAGGGTCGCCAGCGCCTCTACATCGGCAGAGCTCAAGAGACGGCCAGCGAGGAGTCCACCCTTGACGGACAGAATCCGCGACTGGCGCGCGAACTCGAGTGTCAACTTCGCCGCCGCAACTGGGTCACCCATCGAATAGACCAGAGCAGTCGGTCCTTGCAGGAGGGGTGTGATGACCTCTGTACCGGTCCGCTCCGCGGCGATCCGGGTCAGGGTATTCTTGACGACCCGGAAATTGGCCTGCTGTTCTTGCAACCGACGACGAAATGCCGTCATGTCCGCGACGCTCAGTCCGCGGTAGTCAGTCAGAATCGCCACGTTCGCCGTGCGCAGGATCTCGCTGATCTCCTCGATCTGTCTTGCTTTCTCCGGAGTCGGCACGAGCACCTCCTCTCGAAACGAGACCCCCTGCGTCGGAACGCAGGGGGCACGTGCGACTGCGGTTTCGCTGCCGTCCGTCCTCCCCGCGCCTCGGCTGGATCGATTAAGCGCCACGCGCCCCAGCTGTCATCGGCGCGGCATCGCCGCGACAGAGTGTATCACGTCACGAACTGCCGTGCTTCCTCTACCGTAGTCGCGACGTCCAACGGAATACCCGGACCCATCGTCGGAGCGATAGTCATGGATTGGAAGAACTGGCCTTTGACCGCTTGTGGCCGCGCCCGCGCGATGGCGTCCACCGCGACGTACAAATTCTCGAGCAGCTGCTGCTCGGTGAAACTCTTCCTGCCGATCTGCAGATGAATGTTCCCAGTTCGATCGTTGCGGAATTCGACACGGCCGCCTTTGATTTCGCGAATCACGGCCGGCAAGTCTTCCGGATTCCGGACGACCGTTCCGGTTCGGGGATTCGGCATCAGACCGCGTCGCCCCAGGATCCTCCCCAGGGGACCAACCTTCCCCATCTGATCCGCCATAGCGATCGCGGCATCGAATTCCAACCAGCCTCCTTCGATCTGGCGGATCAAGTCATCGCTTCCCACGTAATCCGCGCCGGCCTCCTCCGCGATCCGCGCAGCCTCGCCCACCGCGAACACCAACACACGCGGCGTCCGACCCGTGCCGTGAGGGAGTGTCACTGTCCCGCGGACGTTTTGGTCGGCATGCCGTGGGTCGATGTTCAACTTGATGTGGAGGTCGATACTCTCGTCGAAGTCCGCGTGAGCGACCTTCTTGACCAGTTCGACGGCTTCCTTGGGCGAGTAGCGCCGCGTCACATCGACGAGCTTGAGTGCTTCCAAATACTTCTTGCCATGCTTCGGCATGGTACAACCCCCTGTGGTTCGAACGGAGCCAGTCAGCTCCTCCCACGACCTTTCAGCTGACGACCTCGATGCCCATACTACGCGCCGTTCCCTCGATCATGCGCATGGCTGCCTCGAGGTCACGTGCGTTCAAGTCCGGCATCTTGAGTTGGGCGATCTCTCGGATCTGCTCGCGCGTTACCCGACCGACCTTTTGGCGCTTGGGATCGGCAGCCCCCTTTTCGATCCCAGCCGCCCGGCGCAGGAGATCGGCAGCGGGCGGCGTCTTCAATACGAATGTGAAAGAGCGATCTTCGTAGATCGTGATGACGACCGGAATGATCTGCCCTGCCAGGTGTGCCGTCTTCTCGTTGTATTCCTTCACGAAGTTCATGATCGGTACACCATGCTGACCCAAGGCTGGGCCAACCGGCGGCGCCGGCGTGGCCTTGCCCGCCGGCAGCTGCAATTTGACGATCGCTTTGACCTTCTTCGCCATCGCTCACCTTCCCCGCTCAAAGACATGACGAGGCTGCAGCGCAAGCCCCTACGCTGCAACCTCTGGTCACGTTTCCCGCTCGACCTGCAGGAAGTCCAAGGTAACCGGTGTCTCGCGCCCGAAGAACGACACGAGAACGCGCACTTTCCCCTTCTCGTTGTCGACTTCGTCCACGACACCCCGGAAGTCCGTGAACGGCCCGTCGATGATCCGCACCACATCCCCTGGCAACAGCGTCATCCGCACCTTCGGCTGCTCCGCCTTGGCACCGCGGATGATCGCTTCCGCCTCCGCCCGGTCGAGCGGCACCGGGCGATTCCCGACCCCGACGAATCCGGTGACACCCGGGGTGTTGCGAACGACATGCCACGACTCATCGTCGAGAATCATGCGAACCAGAACGTACCCGGGAAACACCTTTCGCTGGACGGTATGCCGCTGACCACCGCGAATCTCGATCTCTTCCTGCATGGGAATCACGACTTCGAACACTTTATCGGCAACATCCATGGTCTCAACGCGGTGCAAAAGGTTCTGCCGCACCTTGTTCTCGTATCCGGAGTACGTATGCAGGACGTACCATTCCCCCTGCTGCTCGCCTTCTCGAACAGCACCGCGCTTCTGTGCCAAGCGTTCTCGTAGCGATCGCGACATCGTTCTCACAGCCCTCCGAGAAGATTCCAGAGTCGTACGAAAATGGCATCCACTGCACCGAGAATCAGGCCGAGAACGGTGGCCAATCCGATGACCAACAGCGTCAATTTGCGGGTCGTTTCGCGGTCCGGCCAGGTGATCTTGCGCCATTCCGACCGAAGATCAGTGATCAAGCGACGGAGCGCGACGATCCGCCCGGATTTGCTTTTCGCCGGACGCTCCTGAGGTTTCGCTTTGCTCGCCGCCCGCGCCGGGCTCTGCATCTTCGTTGTCATCTCGACCACCCCCGTCGCTGATCGACTGCTCCGCACCCGGGAACAGACAAAAGGGGCGAGCAGTCTCGCTCAACCCCTTCCGCTCGATCCGGCCGGGGCGAGAAGCGACTCGATGCTTCGGCAGGGCCGGAGGGACTCGAACCCCCAACCTGCGGTTTTGGAGACCGCTGCTCTGCCACTTGAGCTACGACCCTGTACTGCCCCGACCGGGCCCTGCTCACCGCGTCTCGCGATGCACCTGATGACGGCGACAGCGCGGACAGTATTTTCGGAGCTCCAACCTCCCGGGATCGTTGCGCCGGTTCTTCTGCGTCACGTAATTCCGCTCCCGGCAGACCGTGCACTCCAACGTGATGATGACCCGGTCGGCCTTCGCTTTCTTTGCCATGATACCACAACTCCTGCGTCCGGTGCCAGTCCCCGCACACTACTTGATGATCTTGGTGACGACGCCGGCGCCGACCGTGCGGCCACCTTCCCGGATGGCAAAGCGCGACCCTTCCTCCAGCGCCACCGGCTTGTCCAACTCCACCCGCAGCCGCACGTTGTCCCCCGGCATCACCATCTCCACCCCCTCCGGCAACCCCACCACTTCCCCCGTCACGTCCGTCGTCCGAATGTAAAACTGCGGCCGATACCCCGCAAAAAACGGCGTGTGCCGACCCCCCTCCTCCTTCGACAACACGTACACCTCCGCCTCAAACGCCACATGCGGCGTGATCGACCCCGGCGCCGCCAGCACCATCCCCCGCTCCACCTCGTCCCGCTCGATCCCCCGCAACAAGCACCCGATGTTGTCCCCCGCCACCGCCTCGTCCAACACCTTCTGGAACATCTCGATCGACGTCACCACCGTCTGCCGCGTCGGCCCCAGCCCCACAATCTCCACCGTCTCCCCAGGCCGCAGCCGCCCACGCTCAACCCGCCCCGTCACCACCGTCCCACGCCCCTTGATCCCAAACACGTCCTCGATCGGCATCAAAAACGGCTTGTCCACCGCCCGCACCGGCGTCGGTATGTACTCGTCCACCACCCGCAACAGCTCCCAAATCGGCGCATACTCCGGCGCCTCCGGATCGGTCGACCCCGACTCCAACGCCCGCAGCGCCGACCCCCGCACCACCGGCACGCTCTCCCCCGGATACCCATACTGGCTCAACAGCTCCCGCACCTCCAGCTCCACCAACTCCAACAACTCCGGATCATCCAGCATGTCCACCTTGTTCAAAAACACCACGATCGCCGGCACCTCCACCTGCCGCGCCAGCAAAATGTGCTCCCGCGTCTGCGGCATCGGCCCATCCGGCGCACTCACCACCAATATCGCCCCATCCATCTGCGCCGCACCCGTGATCATGTTCTTGATGTAGTCCGCATGCCCCGGACAATCCACATGCGCATAGTGCCGCTTCTCCGTCTCATACTCCACATGGCTGATCGCAATCGTGATCCCCCGCGCCCGCTCCTCCGGCGCCTTGTCGATCTGCTCGTACGGCTTGTAGTTCGCCAACCCCTTGAAGCTCAAGACCTTCGTGATCGCCGCCGTCAGCGTCGTCTTCCCATGATCCACATGCCCAATCGTCCCCACATTCACGTGCGGCTTCGTCCGCTCAAACCGCGGCTTGCTCATCGTGCTACCCCTTTCAGCAATTCGTTTCGACCCACGTCCGACCGTCTCACGCTCAACTCGACTTACCAGCTTTGGCCATCAATTCTTGCGCGATGCTCTCCGGTACCGGTGCATAGTGATCGAATTCCATCGTGTACGTTCCGCGCCCCTGTGTCATCGAGCGCAGATCGGTGGCGTACCCGAACATCGTCGCCAAGGGAACCATGGCGCGGATCACCTGAGCGCCCGCACGCAGCTCCATTCCCTCGATGCGACCGCGCCGCGCATTCAAGTCACCGATCACATCACCGGTGAACTCTTCCGGAACCACGACTTCGACACGCATGATCGGCTCGAGAATCACCGGATTGCCCCGGCGCACTCCCTCTTTCAATGCCATGGATGCAGCGATCTTGAACGCCATCTCTGACGAGTCGACCTCGTGGTACGACCCATCGACGAGGACAGCTTTCAGGTCGATCACCGGATACCCGGAGACACCCCCACTCTGCATCGCCTCGCGGATTCCAGCTTCGACAGCAGGAATGTACTCTTTCGGAACAACGCCACCGACGATGCGGTCCTCGAAAACGAAGCCGCTCCCACGCGGCAACGGCTCCAGTTCCAACCACACATGCCCGTACTGACCACGCCCGCCCGTCTGCCGGACAAAGCGACCCTCCACGCGAACCGGCCGCGTGATGGTCTCCTTGTACGCAACCTGCGGGCGCCCGATATTCGCTGCGACCTTGAACTCGCGTTGCATCCGATCGACGATCACTTCCAGGTGCAGCTCACCCATTCCCGAAATGATCGTCTGCCCGCTTTCCGGATCAGTACGCACCTGGAAAGTCGGATCCTCCTCCGCCAGCCGTTGCAAGGCGATCGCCAGCTTGTCCTGATCGGCACGCGTCTTCGGCTCCACGGCCACCGAGATGACCGGCTCGGGGAACTGGATCGGCTCGAGGAGAATCGGATGATCCGGATCGCACAGCGTGTCACCTGTGAACGTCTTTTTGAGTCCGATGACCGCACAAATGTCACCGGCCCCGATCCACTCGACTTCCTCGCGGTGATTGGCATGCATCCGGAGCAAACGCGAGATACGCTCCCGCTCACCCTTGGTCGAGTTGTACACGTACGAACTGCTGTGCAGCCGCCCCGAGTAAACCCGGACGTAGGTCAAACGCCCGACATGAGGATCCGACTGAATCTTGAACGCCAGCGCAGCGAACGGTGCCTCGTCGTCCGCCTCGCGGGTGATCTCTTCTCCGGTAACAGGGTGCGTTCCTTTGACGGGTGGAATGTCCAAGGGCGAGGGCAAGTAGTCGACGATGGCATCCAAGAGGAGCTGGACACCCTTGTTCTTGAGCGCCGAACCGCAGAGAACGGGATACAGCTGGCCGCGAATCGTCGCCGCCCGCAGTGCGCGCCGTAGTTCCTCCGGTGTCGGCTCTTCCCCCTCCAGATACCGGAGCATCAGCTCTTCGTCCGTTTCGACGATCTGTTCGATCAGTTTGTGTCGCCACTCCTGCGCCACTTCGACGTACTCAGGGGGAACCTCGGTGTCTTCGATGTGCTGGCCCAAGTCGTCGTGGTAGATTTTCGCCCGAAACTCGATCAGGTCGATGATGCCGCGGAACTCGGACTCCAACCCGATCGGCCAGTGGATAGCTGCCGGCTGAGCCCGCAATCGCTCGCGGATCATCTCGATCGCCCGGACATAGTTCGCTCCGACGCGGTCGAGCTTGTTGATGAAGCAGATCCGCGGCACGCGATATTTATCCGCCTGCCGCCAGACCGTCTCCGACTGGGGCTCGACTCCCTGTACACCATCGAAGACGACGACACCGCCGTCGAGGACACGGAGCGAACGCTCCACTTCCACCGTAAAGTCGACGTGCCCCGGTGTATCGATGATGTTGATACGGTGATCGCGCCAAAAGCAGGTCGTCGCCGCGGCAGTGATCGTGATGCCGCGTTCTCGCTCCTGCACCATCCAGTCCATCGTCGCGGTTCCCTCGTGAACCTCACCAGGACGATGGACCTTCCCCGTATAGAAGAGAATGCGCTCGGTCGTCGTCGTCTTCCCGGCATCGATATGCGCGATAATGCCGATATTGCGCGTCCGCTGAAGCAGAACACGCCTGGCTTCGGTCATCTGTGGTTGAACCGTACTCATCTCCCTCTGACCCCGTTCGTGCATCATCCTTTCTGAGGATCTACCACCGGTAGTGGGCGAACGCGCGGTTCGCCTCCGCCATGCGGTGCGTATCGTCCCGCTTCTTGATGGTCGCACCGGTGTTGTTGGCTGCATCGATAATCTCAGCAGCCAGCTTGTCGACGAACTTGTAACCGCTGCGGTTCCGCGCTGACTGGATGAGCCAGCGCATCGCGAGCGAGACGCGGCGGTGCGGTTCCACCTGAACCGGAACCTGATAGGTCGCACCACCCACTCGACGCGGTTTGACCTCGAGCAGCGGCGAGGCATTGTGAATCGCTCGTTGGAACACCTCCAACGGGTGCTGCCCCGTGCGCTGCGCCACGATGTCCAGCGCCGAATAGACGATGCGCTCTGCAAGCGACTTCTTACCCCGCTTCATCACCTTGTTGATGAAGCGCTGCAAGAGCTCGCTTCCGTATTTCGGATCGGGCGGGATAGTCCGCCGCTCGTACTTGGGCCGCCTCGGCATCGCTCGTCGCCTCCTTCTTCCGCACCTCGCTCGGCATGAGACAGACGAAGCCGGCAATCCTGGAGCGATCTCCCGATGCCGCGCTTCGTCTGCCGACAACCACCCAGCCTGGCACAGGCCAGCCGCCGCTGGACCTATTGCTTCGGCTTCTTGGTTCCGTACTTGGAGCGTCCCTGCCGGCGATTCTCGACGCCCTTCGCATCGAGTGCACCGCGCACGATGTGATAGCGCACGCCCGGCAGGTCCTTGACGCGTCCACCCCGCACGAGCACGACCGAGTGCTCCTGCAGGTTGTGACCCTCGCCCGGAATGTACGCCGTGACCTCGATTCCGTTCGTCAGCCGAACGCGGGCGATCTTGCGCAGCGCGGAGTTCGGCTTCTTCGGTGTCATCGTTCGCACTGCCACACAAACGCCACGCTTCTGCGGATTCCCCTTCGGCACTTGCCGAAGCTTACCCGCATTCCGCCCGACTCGGCTGTAGACGAACTGGAGCGCCGGCGCCTTCGATTTCTTGCGCCGCCTCTCCCGCCCCTTGCGCACCAGCTGGTTGATCGTCGGCACCGTTCAGCCTCTCTCTCCGACCTGCGCCCATCGGTCGCGCATCGGCTACGCTGAACAATAACACACCCTCGTGACCCGAGGTCCGGGTCACGAGGGTGTAGTGTACAGGAATCAGCCCGAATCGTCAAGCAGGTTGCTCTGTCTCAGCTTCCCCTGCCAGAATACGACCCTCCTCGCCCACACTCACCTCTGGCTCACCGCTGGCCTCAGGTCGATCTGTTCCCGGCTGCGGCAAGGGCTCACCACTCGGACCCAACCCGACCGCAGCCAGTCCCGCGAGAGTCGCCTCGTCCAGCGCACTCAATGCGGCCTCACGCCGCTGCTTGCGCTCCCAGAAACCAGAACCAGCCGGGATCAGCTTTCCGATGATCACGTTCTCCTTCAGACCGCGCAGGTAATCGACCTTGCCTTGAATGGCTGCCTCGGTGAGAACCCGAGTCGTCTCCTGGAACGATGCCGCTGACAGCCAACTTTCCGTAGCCAGCGATGCCTTGGTGATCCCCAAGAGAACCTGCTGAGCGGTTGCCGGCACCCCACCCTGAGCGATCACTTCCTCGTTGATCCGCAGAAGTTGGGCGCGATCGAGCATCTCCCCAACCAGCAGATCGGTATCACCCGGATCGGTGACGGCAACTTTCCGCAGCATTTGCCGTATGATGATCTCGATATGGCGGTCATTGGTGATCACACCCTGTGACTTGTAGACCTTCTGAACCTCGTCCAGGATGTAGCGCTGGACAGCATCCCGTCCGAGAGTGTTCAGAAGTTCCTCCGGGCTCACGTTCCCGTCGGTCAGTTGTTGACCGGCTTTGACGCGCTCTCCGTTACTGACGAGGAGATGCGCTGTGGCCGTGAGGGAATACTCTTCTCGGCGTTGCTCCTCGCGGCGAATGATCAGCTCGTCGCCGTCCACGAAGACTTCTCCGTCCATCGTGGCGACGATCGGCTCCCCCTCTCCCTCGGCCGGCCGAGCCAGTACTTGGCCTGCCGTGACCAGGTCGCCCGTGCCGACCAGCAGGACAAAGCTCTCCGGAACCCGGTGTGTCTCGGTCTCCAGGCGCGCATCTTCCACGATCACCTTGCGCCCGAACTCGTCCTCGACGATCTGCACGACTCCATCGATCTTGGCGAGTACGGCTTTCCCCTTCGGCTCCCGGGCCTCGAAAAGCTCTTCGACGCGCGGGAGACCAGTCGTGATGTCCTCACCTGCTATGCCGCCGGTGTGGAAGGTCCGCATGGTGAGCTGCGTCCCCGGTTCACCGATGCTCTGCGCCGCGATGATGCCGACGGCCTCGCCCAGTTCGACGATCTGGCGTGTTGCCAAGTTCCGCCCATAGCACAGCCGGCAGACACCATAGTCCGCAGTGCAATAGAGTGGTGTCCGGATCATCACCGCTGTGATGCGGTGCGCCGGCTCCGACCGATCGAGCGAAGCCACGATGTCCGCGACGATCGGCTCCGTGATCTCCTCGTTGCGTCGGACCAAAACGGTTCCCGTCGCCGGATCGATCAGGTCACGGGCTGCGACCCGGCCGAGCACACGGTCCGCGAACGTCTCGCGATCCGGAACGTCCTCGAGGCGCACCCACATGCCGTCCTCGGTTCCACAATCGTCGATCGTGACGATCACGTCCTGCGCCACATCGACGAGTCGACGTGTCAGGTAACCCGAGTCGGCCGTGCGCAGCGCGGTATCCGCCAGTCCCTTCCGAGCACCATGCGTCGAGATGAAGTACTCGAGGACCGACAATCCCTCGCGGAAGTTGGAGCGGATCGGCAACTCGATGATTTGTCCCTTGGGGTCGAGCATGAGCCCCCGCATGCCGGCCATCTGGCTGATCTGATTGATGTTCCCTTTGGCCCCTGACTTACTCATCATGTAGAGGCTGTTCTGCTCACCCAAGCTCCGCTCGACGACTTGCGCGAGTTCGTCACGCGCCTCGTTCCAGATCGACACCACCTCGCGGTGCCGCTCCGCATCGGTTATGAGACCACGGCGATACTGGCGCTCGACTTCGGCCACGCGTTGCTCGGCTCGCGCGATGATCTCCACCTTCTCCGCCGGGATGTGCACATCCGTGACGCCGATCGTGATACCGCTCTTGGTGGCATAGTGGAAACCGAGATCCTTGATCCGATCAGCCAGTCGAGCGGTCTCATCTGCACCGAGGCGCGTGTAGCACGTGGCGATCAGCCGACGGAGCGCCTTGCGATCCATGAGTTCGTTCCAGAAGCCGAGTTCCTTCGGCAAAATCTCGTTGAACAAAACCCGACCGACCGTCGTCTCGACGAGCTGGTCACCCTGACCATCGACCTCCATCCGCACCCGGATCGGCGCTTGCAGATCGACGACCCCGCTCTGGTAAGCGAGCACGACCTCCTGACGGTCCGCGAAGATCTTCCCCGCCCCTTTGGCATTTGGATCCGGCAAGGTCATCGCATAGCAGCCGAGAACGATATCCAACGTCGGTGCGATGACCGGCTCGCCATCCGAGGGATCCAGGAGATTGCGCGTCGAGAGCATCCGCTCGCGTGCCTCCCGCTGGGCGGCTGCGGAGAGCGGGACATGGACCGCCATCTGATCGCCATCGAAGTCGGCATTGAAGGCCGCGCACACGAGCGGATGTAACTGAATCGCCGATCCCTCGATCAACTTGACTTCGAACGCTTGGATACCCAGGCGGTGCAGTGTCGGTGCCCGGTTGAGGAGGACGAGATAATTCTGGGTCACTTCCTCCAGGACATCCCAAACGCGGGGGTCCATTCGTTCGACCAGTCGCTTTGCCGCTTTGATGTTGTGGGCATAGCCGTGCACGACTAGCCGCTGCATCACGAACGGCTTGAAGAGCTCCAGTGCCATCCGCTTCGGCAGACCGCACTGGTGGAGCTTCAGGTCGGGCCCGACCACGATGACCGATCGGCCCGAGTAATCGACGCGCTTACCTAAGAGGTTCTGGCGGAACCGCCCCTGCTTCCCCTTGAGCATGTCGGAAAGGCTCTTGAGTTTGTGCTTGCTCGTCCCGGAAACGACGCGCCCGCGCCGACCGTTGTCGATGAGCGCATCGACCGCCTCCTGAAGCATCCGCTTCTCGTTGCGGATGATGATGTCGGGCGCTCCCAGCTCCAACAATCGCTTCAACCGATTGTTCCGATTGATGACGCGGCGGTAGAGATCGTTGAGGTCTGAGGTCGCAAAGCGCCCACCGTCGAGTTGCACCATCGGCCGCAAGTCAGGCGGGATGACCGGCAAGACCGTCAGGAGCATCCATTCGGGTCGGTTTCCGCTCTTACGGAGCGCTTCCACGAGACGCAAGCGCTTCGCGATACGCTTCTGTCGCTGGCCAGTTGCCTGCGCCATTTCCGCCCGAAGCTGCGCTGAGAGTTGATCCAGGTCCATGCTCGAAACGACCTCGTAGACCGCCTCGGCACCCATCTTCGCCTCGAAGACACCCGGAGCCAAGTCGATGAGGTCCCGATACTGTTGCTCGGTCAGCACCTGGAGTTCGCGGATTTCCTGAACCTGGCGAATCAGCTCATCGGCTTCGGCTCGGAGATCCGCCTTCTGGCGCTCGATCTCGCTCTGCAACGTCGCCAGCTGCTCACCGATACGTCCGGTCAGGAACTCCTGCTCCGCTTCGACCAGCGCTTGCTCGCCACTGACCGCGCTGCGCGCGTTTCGTTCAGCCTCAGTGACCGCCTCCTGTTCGGCCTCGTCCAATGCAGCGAGATGCCGTTCCGTCAGGATGTCTCCACGCGCAGCGATCAGCCGGCCAGCGAACTCCAGATCCTCTTCCGCAGGCGTTCCGAGCGCCTCCTGCAACCGTTCGCGCAACCCAGCAGCTTGGCGTCGAACGCGTTCGACTTCGCTCGCTACCCGCTCGCGGGCTTCGCGCTCCAGCGCCTCGCGACGATCGCGCAAGGCCAAAAGTTCCGTACCCTGCGCTTCCTCCAACTCGCGACGCTTGGCCTCCAGTTGGCGATCCAACTCGTCGAGTTCGGCCTGCAATTCCTGTCGGATGTTTTCGATCAATTCCTGTCGCTTGGCCTCGTCGACACGGGTCACGAGATACGAGGCGAAGTACAGTACACGCTCCAAGTTGCGCGGGGTGATGTCGAGGAGTAGCCCGAGCCGACTCGGCGTTCCCTTCACATACCAGATGTGCGCGACCGGCGCAGCCAGTTCGATATGCCCCATCCGCTCGCGCCGGACCTTGGAGCGGGTGACCTCGACTCCGCATTTGTCGCAGATCGTCCCCGCGTACCGCTGCCGCTTGTACTTCCCACAGTAGCACTCGAAATCCTTCGTCGGGCCGAAAATCCGCTCGCAAAAGAGCCCACCATGCTCGGGCTTGAGCGTGCGATAGTTGATCGTCTCCGGCTTGGTCACCTCACCGTACGACCAACTCCGGATCGCCTCCGGCGAGGCCAAGCCGATCCGGATCGCTTCGAAGTGATTCACATCGATCGATTTTCGTGTCTCGCGCTGGCGTGCGACTGTGCTCATGCGCACTCACCCCTCGTGTCATTCTTCCGTGCGCTCGAAGCCGCTCAAGTTGATCCGATCGAGATGCGAGAGAATCTCACGCTCTCGGCCGTGGTCTTCACCGAACTCGATCGGCTCCTCGTCTTCGTTCAAGACCTCGACCGAAAGCCCGAGGCTACGCAGCTCTTTGACGAGCACCTTGAACGATTCCGGTACACCCGCTTCGACGATCGGCTCCCCTTTGACGATAGCCTCGTAAGTCTTGACGCGCCCGACAACATCGTCCGACTTGACCGTCAACATTTCCTGCAGGGTATGCGCCGCACCGTATGCCTCCAGCGCCCAGACTTCCATTTCCCCGAAGCGCTGGCCGCCGAACTGTGCCTTGCCGCCGAGCGGCTGCTGCGTCACCAGTGAATAGGGACCGGTCGATCGTGCGTGAATCTTGTCCTCGACCAGGTGAACGAGCTTCATCATGTAGATGATACCGACCGTGACGGGACGATCGAACTTCTCGCCGGTTCGCCCGTCATAGAGTTCGACCTTCCCATCCTCCGGCAAACCCGCTTTGCGCAAGAGTTCGCGAACTTCTTCTTCCTTAGCACCGTCGAAGACCGGGCTCGCCACCTTGATGCCGAGCGTATGCGCGGCCCAACCGAGGTGCGTTTCGAGAATCTGACCCAAATTCATGCGCGACGGGACACCGATCGGATTCAGGATGATGTCGACCGGTGTCCCATCCGGCAAGTAAGGCATGTCCTCGATCGGCACGATGCGCGAGACGACCCCTTTGTTCCCGTGCCGACCAGCCATCTTGTCGCCCTCGGAAATCTTCCGCTTCTGGGCGATGAAGACTCGAACCATCTCGTTGACACCGGCCGGCAGCTCGACGCCGCTCTCGTCGTCGCGCCGGAACCGCTTGACGTCGATGACGATCCCGTGCACGCCATGCGGCACGCGCAAGCTCGTATCCTTGACGTCCCGCGCCCGCTCGCCGAAGATGGCGCGCAGCAAGCGCTCCTCCGGCGACAGTTCCGTTTCGCCTCGCGGCGTGACCTTACCCACGAGAATGTCGTTGGGACCGACCTGCGCACCGATCCGGATGATCCCGTCGGCATCGAGATTGCGCAGGCTGTCCTCACCCACATTCGGAATGTCGCGTGTGATCTCCTCCGGTCCCAACTTGGTATCGCGAGCCTCGCACTCGTACTTCTCGATGTGGATCGAGGTATACACGTCTTCGCGGACCAGTCGCTCACTGATGAGGACCGCGTCCTCGAAGTTTCCACCCTCCCACGACATGAAAGCGACGAGAACATTTTGTCCGAGCGCGAGTTCGCCGTTTTCCGTGCTCGAGCTGTCGGCGATCACATCGCCCGCCTCGATCCGCTGGCCTTTCTGCACGATCGGGCGCTGGTTGATACACGTATCCTGGTTGGACCGGACGAACTTCCGCAGCTCGTAGACACGCTCGTTGCCGTCGTCCTCCAACACGACGATGCGGCGCGCAGTGACCGATTTGACGATGCCTCCCTTCTGTGCGACCACGACCTGGCCTGAATCGCGCGCTGCCTGGTACTCCACACCGGTTCCGACGATCGGTGCGCGCGGACGCAGCAGCGGTACCGCTTGTCGCTGCATGTTGGCACCCATGAGCGCCCGGTTCGCATCGTCGTGCTCGAGGAACGGGATCAAGGCCGCCGAGACCGAGACCACCTGCTTCGGCGAGACGTCCATGTAATCGACCTTCTCGGGAACCTCCAGCACGAATTTGCCAGCTCGCCGCGCTTCGACCCGGCTAGCCACGAAGCGCATGCCCTCATCGAGGGGAGTGTTCGCTTGCGCGATCGTAAAGTGTTCCTCTTGATCGGCGGTGAGATAGTCGACCTCGTCGCTCACGAACGGTTGGACATCCACGCGCGCGACCCTAGCCGCGATCAACCGGTCGCACAGTTCCCGGTCGACCGTCGTACCGCGGCCCGCGAGTAACTCGCCCGTCTCGGGATCGACAACGTCGGTGCGAAGAACTTGACCGATGAGAAGATCCGCCTGGCTCGGCAGCTCGATATGCCGGTAAACCCGGCGATACGGCGCCGTGATGAAGCCGTACTCGTTGACCTTGGCATAGGTCGCCAACGACGTGATCAATCCGATGTTCGGGCCTTCTGGGGTCTCGATCGGGCAGATCCGCCCGTAATGCGAGTCGTGGACGTCTCGCACCTCGAAGCCCGCTCGCTCGCGATTGAGTCCCCCCGGACCGAGTGCCGAAACGCGACGCTTATGTGTAAGCTCCGCGAGCGGATTGGTCTGATCCATGAACTGCGAGAGCTGACTTCCTGCGAAAAACTCGCGGATGGCGGCACGCAGCGGCCGGGTGCTGCTGATCAGGCTTGCTGGGGTCGCGGTGTCGATATCGACGATCGTCATCCGCTCGCGGATCCCGCGCTCCAGGCGCTGGAGCCCGGTCCGCAGATGCAGCTGAATCAGTTCACCGACCGTCCGTACGCGCCGGTTGCCCAGGTGATCGATATCATCCGGCCGATCGAGTCCTCGGTTCACGAGGATCATGGTTCGCACCAGAGCAGCCAAGTCCTCGCGTGTGAGAACTCGCACGTCGGCCGGCGTCTCCAGGCCCAGTCGCTTGTTCAGCTTGTACCGACCGACCTTGCCGAGATCGTAAGTGCGCGGATTGAAAAAGAGGCGTTCGATCAGCGCGGCAGCGTTCTCCCGCGTCGGCGGGTCTCCTGGGCGCAGGGTCTTGTAGATCTCCATTTGAGCCTCTTCGCGGCTCTTCGTTCGATCTCGCTCGATCGTCGCCGCGATGTAGCGATGGTCGGGATCGGTGTCCACGTCCGCGAACAGCTCGAAGAGTTGCTCGTCACTCCCATATCCGACCGCGCGGAGAAGGACCGTCACCGGAATCTTGCGCTTGCGGTCGATCTTGACCGACAAGACGTCACGATTGGAAGTCTCGAACTCGAGCCACGCTCCTCTGGTCGGAATCAGTTTGGCCATACACAACTGCCGACCGGTAGCCGGATCAGGCTCGAGCTCGAAGTATGCCCCCGGCGACCGAACGAGTTGGGAAACGACGACGCGCTCAGCCCCGTTGATGACGAAGGTCCCGGTCTCCGTCATCATCGGAAAGTCGTCGATATAGATGTCGCTCTCCTTGACCTCACCAGTGTCGCGGATGACGAGCCGAACGCGAAAATACAGCGGAGCGGCATACGTCATGTCGCGCTCGCGACAAATCTCCGGTGTGTAGCGTGGCTTTTCGAACCAGTGGCGCAGAAAGTGGACTTCGAGCTTCTGGTTGTAGTCGATGATGGGCGAAAACTCCTCGAGGAGTTCTCGCAAGCCTTCGGTCTTGAACCACTCGAACGACTTGAGCTGCAGCTCGATGAGGTTCGGCATTTCTAAGACGGTCGGAATGCGGGCGAACGAAACGCGCCCCATCCCGAGATTGGACCGTACCTGGCGAACTGCGGACGATGGCATCGCGGTCGCCCCTGTCGTCACAGTCATCGTTCTCCCTTTCCTCGTGCCGGATGCTCGAATAATCGGTTACTCGGGGATACGCAGCTCGGTACGGACTCGTGGTGGCCTCACGGAACGGCCAACCCAACGCGCGAAGGAAAAACCGAGAGCCAAGCGGACACCACCGCTCGGCTTCCCCGTATGCTCCCTACGTTGCGTGTCACGCCGCCTCATGCGCGCGCGTCACCTCTTCGCAAACGCATAGCATATCACGGATGCTGCCACACTGTCAACCCCATGCCGTCACCGCACATGATCGATTGCGACGCTCGAGGACCATCCAGCGCGTCGCGCTCAAGCGCCGAAAGATATATCAGGAAGAGAGCGCTGAGATCACCTCCTGTTCCAATGCTGCTCCATCGACCGACTGACCGGTCGCGGCGTGTCGATCCGCCGATATGATGAACCGGTCGCGTAACGTCTTGGCACACGATCGGTCAGGGAGGAATCGTCTCCAGCCTAAAAACGTCGTCACCTGCGTGAACACTGCTGGTCTCTGCCCAGTGGAGGCCGCCTACGAGCCTTCCTGAACCCGTCCGACTCATCCACCTTCCTCGCATGAGAAACGAAAGGGCCTGCTCGCTCGTCAACCTCCTGAAACGCACCCTTGCACAGCTGGAACGGAACGTGCTACAGTACTAGCAGTGCAACGAGCGCCCGTAGCTCAATGGATAGAGCGTTTGCCTCCGGAGCAAAAGGTTGCAGGTTCGAATCCTGCCGGGCGCACCAGACGAGACGATCTCTCCACTACCAACGGTGACTGTGCTCGGAAATCTCCCATTCGGCGCGAAGAAGATCGCCACGGCGACGGCGCATCCGCACGAGTCGATACCAGAAGGTGAGCGGACCCCACACGAGAAGAACGAGACCTGCAAACCAGGCTACATGGTTGAGCGCTAAGTACCAGACGGTCGGCCACTGCGCCGAAAAGAGGATCGCGAGCAGGATCGTCCAAAGCTTGAAACCGACCACGATCCCGCCGAACCACCAGGCCATTTGGCGCCAGGCGTTTCGCTCTTCCATATCGGAAGTGTACCCCCTCATCGTTTCGCGCGCCACCGCTCTCCTCCGGGTCTGCAGCGTTCTACACTGTCCGTACGACCTTGCTATACTGCCATCGTCACCTGGTCGTCGAGCTGGCACGCCTCAGCGATCCTTCTTCCTCCGGCGACTCGTGCGTGCTCCAGTTCCACGGCCCACGACGGAGTGGCACACTGATGAGAACGAAAGGAGTGAGGTGATGTTCCGACGCGAGCCGCGCGACCCCTTGGAACGCCAACTGTCGCAATTCCGCCAACAACTGGAGCAGACGACTGCCGACGAGGAACTCGCCCTGGACGAGGATCTACTGCCTCGAGCCGCTGCTGAATCATCTGCGACGTCTTCCCGAACTAGCACATGGCAGCCACCAGAGCCTCCAGCTCGCCAGCCGGCTACCCCGGATCGCATGCTGAGTATCGTCGCTGCCAACGCTCGTTGGCAAGGAACGCTCCAAACAGAGGGATCCCTGGTCATTCATGGGCACGTCGAGGGGACGATTCAAGCTGCCCATGACGTCACCATCGCCGAGGGCGCGACGGTGCGAGCGGACATTTCGGCGCAGCAGGTTATCGTGCACGGGTCAGTGCAGGGGCGGATCGATGCCCGGGGTCGACTGGAAATTCATCCGGGAGGTGAGGTCATCGGCGAGGTCTCAGCTCCGTCCCTCGTTGTCCACGAGGGCGCACGCCTCTCCGGCAAATTGAAGATGGGAGCAACGGAGTCGACCGACTCCGCGCAGAGTCCCGGAGGGTATCGATGATCGAGGATCGGAGCGGTTCCCCCATGCGCCCGATCGAGAGTCTTACGCTCATCGATCGCTACACCACGGTCGATGGGACACTCCTGTCCTCCCGCGACATCCGCATCGAAGGGGAACTTCGCGGCACACTCCAATGCGAAGGAGCGGTCCACGTCGCCGAGGGCGGACGAGTCGATGCCACGGTCGAAGCTGGCGCGATCACTGTCGCCGGTCAGCTTCGTGGGTCGATCACGTGTCGAGGCAAACTGCATATCCTGCGAACGGGTCGAGTGACCGGTTCCATCACGACCAACTCTCTCGTGATCGAGGAAGGCGGTCACTGCGAAGGAGAGCTCGCGATGGGGAGTACACTCGCTGGCGCGTCGCTTCCGAGCGCGGGCCGGGGAAATACCAGCGCAACAGTCACCGAGTCGGTATCCCACACTGCGGAAAGCACCGAACCGTAGCGCCGAGAGTAATGCCGGTATACTCGACCTGTGCCCCCGACGCGGGGTAAGTACGAGCATGGAGTGAAAGCGGGACGATGACGATCGAGAGAAAGTGCGGAACGTGCAAGTACTTCGAGCCTGCACCGCTGTGGCGCAAGGGGTGGTGCCGTCACCCGCTCCTGTACGCCCCCCATCAAAGCCATCTCGTCAGCGAAGACGATCTCGATTGCGACCGCGGCATGACGAACTACTGGGAGCCGGCGGAACAACCAGTTCGGGAGCGACCGGAAGAGGCGACACACGAGTATCGGGTGATCCAAGTTGGCGATAGTCGGGGAGAGGAAGGGAGAAGTGGCTGGACGGGTCGAGAGCGAGAGCGAGGGCCAACGATGAGCTTTTTCAACGAGCCACCCGACCGCGATCCTGAAGCCGAAGAACCAACGATTCCACCCTTTGCGAATCGGCCACCGACGAGCACTCCCTTCGGGACCCAACACTCGTATTCCTATCACACGGACGAGCGATATTGGACAGACTACTTGCGTGTCGCAGCACCAGTACTGGGTATCATCCTCATGCTCGGGCTCGCCTGGTTCTGGATCAACCAGTTTCTCAACCGGGGTGAGGTCGTCCCGACTGTCACACCTCAAGTGGTCACTGGTCCAACGCCCGCTCCCCAAGAGACGCCATTGGGGCTCATCGTCGTGACTCCTGCTCCCACGAGCCAGACCCCCACTGTCACTGCGTCGCCAACGCCGCGCACGACGATCGGACCTGGAGCGACCGTCGTCGTCGCCAATACGGATGGCGCCGGCGTGAACTTCCGTGCCGCGCCGAGCACCAGTGCCGACGTCATCGAGCGGCTTCCCGAGGGAACCGAACTGACAGTCGTCGGTGAGTCAGTGACTGCCGACGGCTACGTGTGGTGGCCAGTCAAGTACGGTAATCAGACCGGATACGTCGTGGCTGACTATCTCGAGTTGGCGAAGCCGTAATCGAGGCGGAGGCGTGTTATACTCCTGATGCCGGCCGCTGCGCCGGACCAAACACGTACCTGGACCGCGCCCGGTGTGCTGGTAAGGATAACGACCCTCCAGTTCCAGCGCGGGTCGAAGGGTACGGATGACGAACACCGGTCCATGCAAAGGAGTCGGAACGTGTCCATCGCCGAACACGAAACAGAGCAGATTCCCTTGAAAGCGCTTCTCGAAGCCGGTGTGCACTTCGGGCACCAGAGTAAGCGCTGGAACCCGAAGATGCGACCGTACATCTTCGGTGAGCGCAACGGTATCCATATCATCGATCTCCGCCAAACGGTGAGGCTGTTGGCCGAAGCGGAGGCGTTCGCTCGTCATCTCGCTGCTCGCGGCGGTGTCTTCGTCTTCGTCGGCACCAAGAAGCAAGCACAGGAGATCATCCGCAGCGAAGCCGAGCGCTGTGGCATGTATTCGGTCACTGAACGCTGGTTGGGAGGGACACTGACGAACTTCGCGACCATCCGCCAGCGACTGCGCTACCTCGTTCAGCTCGAAGAAGAGGTGCACAGCCCCAACTTCGCTCTTCTTCCGAAGAAGGAACAAATGCGTAAGCTTCGCGAACTCTCCAAACTCGAGCGAACGCTGGGAGGCCTGCGCGGGCTGTCGCGCCTTCCTGACGCTCTCTATGTCGTCGATCCCAAGCGTGAAGCGATCGCCGTTGCCGAGGCACGCCGCCTCGATATACCGATCATCGCGATGGTCGACACCAACTGTGACCCGGATTTGATCGACTACGTCATCCCAGCAAATGACGATGCGATCCGTTCTATCCGCTTGATCACCAGTCGCATCGCTGACGCCATCCTCGCTGGTCGCACGATGTACGAAACCGAAGTCGGTGCCGGCGAACAAGTCGCCATCGAAGAAAGAGAACTGCCCACATACGAACTGTTCGACGAAGAGTACGTGGAACTCCAGGAAGAACTCGACGAAGAGATCGAAGAAGAGGAGCAAGGATCGCTCGAAGCACGCCTGCCCAAGCACAAGTACTGATCACTCAGCAGTGAGGGAGGCCGGCACACCCGTGCCGGCCAGTTTGTGCCTGACGAGCAGAGACCGAAGGGGGGACTGGTGACGATCACGACGGCGATGATCAAAGAACTTCGCGAACGAACCGGCGCGGGAATCATGGACGCGAAGCGCGCGCTGGAGGAAGCTGGTGGCGACATGGAACGAGCAGCTGAGATCCTGCGCCAGCAGGGGCTCGTCCGCGCTGCTCGCAAAGCTGGTCGCGCAACCGGTCAGGGGCTCGTTCACGCCTATATCCATGGTGGTGGACGGATCGGGGCACTGATCGAGGTCAACTGCGAGACGGATTTCGTTGCCCGAACTGACATTTTCAAGCAGCTCGTGCACGATTTGGCGATGCAGGTCGCTGCGACTGCTCCTCGCTATGTGTCCGTCGAGGACGTCCCACCGGATGTCCTGGAAGCGGGAATTGAGGAAGCCGGATCACGCGACAGGTTTCTCCAGCAAGTCGCCCTCCTCGCCCAGCCGTTCATCAAGGATCCCTCCAAAACAGTGGAAGAGGTCATCCAGGAAGCTATCGCACGGCTCGGTGAGAACATCCGCGTGCGACGCTTCGCGCGCTTCGAACTCGGTAGCGATGAGGCATGACGCGGGCGAGTGAACCGAACACACGAGCTCGATACCACCGGGTGCTTCTCAAAGTCTCCGGTGAAGCTCTCATGGGGGAAGAAGGTTACGGTATCGACCCCTCAGTGGTGGCGCGGCTCGCCGAAGAAATCGCGCGTGTGGCTGCGCGCGGCATCCAGGTGGCCATCGTCGTCGGCGGTGGGAACATCTGGCGCGGCCTTGCCGCCAGTGCCCGCGGCATGGATCGGGCGACCGCTGATTACATGGGCATGCTCGCGACGATCATCAATGCCCTGGCCCTGCAGGATGCGCTCGAACGCCAAGGCGTACCGACACGGGTGCAAACAGCGATCGAGATGCATCAGGTTGCAGAGCCGTATATCCGCCGCCGTGCCATCCGTCACATGGAGAAGGGGCGCATCGTCATCCTCGCAGGTGGAACAGGGAATCCCTACTTCACCACCGATACAGCCGCCGCACTGCGTGCTGTCGAACTCAATTGCGACGTTTTGTTGATGGGAAAATATCGGGTCGACGGCGTTTACGACGACGATCCGCGCCGGAATCCGCGGGCACGGAAGTATCGCGTGATCAGCCATCAAGAAGCACTCGAGCGGAATCTGCGCGTCATGGATCAATCCGCACTCGCTCTCTGCCGCGAGAACGATCTCCCGGTGATCGTCTTCGACTTGCTCACCCCAGGTAATATAGAGAAGGCAGCACTCGGTCACGAGGTCGGTACGCTCGTCTATTCCGGTGTCACGTCCTACGCCTGAAACGAGCGGTCGGTCATCGGAAGGAGTGATCGCGATGATCGACGAAATCTTGCGCGACGCCGAACAACGCATGAAGAAAAGCATCGAGCTGCTCCGGCAAGAGTTAGCCGGTATTCGCGCCGGACGAGCTGCACCGAGTTTGCTCGAGCACCTCGAGGTGAACTACTACGGGACTCCAATGCCACTCAATCAACTCGCGACGATCAGCGCACCCGAAGCTCGGCTGCTGGTCGTTCAGGTGTGGGATCGCAATGCGGTCAATGCAGTGGAAAAGGCCATTCGCCAGTCCGAACTCGGCCTCAACCCGTCCGTCGACGGACAGACATTGCGTATCCAGTTGCCTCCCTTGACAGAGGAACGCCGACGGCAACTCGTCAAGCTGGTCCATGAGGAGGTCGAGGAAACGAAGGTCGCGATCCGGAACATTCGTCGCGACGCTCTCGCTGACATCAAGGATCTCCTCAAGAACAAGGAGATCAGCGAGGATGACGAGCGACGAGCCGAGCAACGGCTCCAAGATCTCACCAACCGCTACATCGCAGAAGCCGACAAGCTCGGAAAGCAGAAAGAACATGACATTCTCGAAATCTGAGCAGTCACCGACTCCCGACCATCACGAAGCCGTATGCTCAGATCGTGTGCCTGTTCATGTCGCCATCATCATGGACGGGAACGGTCGCTGGGCTACCCAGCGTGGCCTCCCCCGGTTGGCTGGCCATCGTGCCGGCACTGAAAATATCCGACCCATAACCTTCAAAGCGGCTGAACTGGGAATCCGCTATCTGACTTTGTGGGCCTTTTCCACCGAGAATTGGCGACGGCCCCGCGATGAGGTCGAAGGACTCATGCAGATCTTGAGCGAGGTCATCGAGCGTGAGACGGAGGAACTGCACCGCCACGGGGCACAACTCCGTCATATCGGTAGTCTCGAGGGGCTCTCACCTTCGCTCCAGCGGCAGATTCACGAGGCGATCGAACTCACGAAACACAACGACCGGATCGTCTTGACGATCGCTTTCAACTACGGTGGACGCGCCGAGCTCGTCCAAGCGATCCGCCGAATCGTCGCGGAGGGTGTTCCTCCCGAAACGATCGACGAGGCGACCGTCGAGCGGTATCTCTATACTGCCGGTATGCCCGATCCAGATCTCATCATCCGCACGTCTGGCGAACTGCGAACGAGCAACTTCTTACTTTGGCAAGCAGCGTTTGCCGAATATTATTTCACCCCAACGCTCTGGCCTGACTTCACACCCGAGGAATTCGAGCGAGCGATACGTGACTTTCAGCGGCGCGAACGCCGCTTCGGTGGGCTGCAGCCGGCCCAAATATCACTGACGGCCACGGACCCGTGCGCCAGCGCACCCTGAGTGCCTGCTTCGTTGTCCTGGTCACAGTCGTGCCTGTTGTCCTGGGCACGGCGATCTTGCTCGCTCTCCTCCTCGTCGTGACGATCCAGGCTGCACGGGAACTCACGCGCGGTTTCTCTCGCAGCCTTCCTCTTTCTCTTTCCTCCGCGACGGTGACGATACCAGCTGCCATCCTTCTCGTCGTCACCTTTTTCACGACCTCGGGCACGATCCTCCTTGCGACGAGTGTCGCGGCTCTGTTTTTCCCGTTCGCTTGGTATGCCCACGTTGATGACCTGCAGCATGGGCTTCGAGCAGCACTCACGACATCGTTCGGAGCCCTCTACCTCGGCCTCCCACTCTCGTCAGCGCTCGCTCTGCGCTCTCTGGAGGGCGAGATGACGAGTGAATGGATCCGCGCACTCGCACGAGTCGCTGGCAACGAGCAGACTGCCCTCGGTCTGGCATGGATCGGTTGGGCAATCGCCGTCACCTGGCTCACGGACACGAGTGCCTATCTGGTCGGTGCACGCTGGGGACGCCACCAGCTCACGCCACGCTTGAGCCCCGGGAAGACGCGTGAAGGAGCGCTCGCTGGGCTCCTCACCGGCGCTGTGGTCGGTGCCCTCGGCCCGTCGATCTTCGGGCTTCCCTTCGCCGCCTGGTTCGGCGCTCTCGCGGGCACAGCGCTGGCCGGGATCGCCGAACTGGGGGATCTGGCAGAGTCGTTTCTGAAGCGTGGCCTCGGTCTCAAAGACTTCGGAACCAGTATTCCCGGACACGGCGGTGTGCTCGATCGCATCGACGCGTTGCTGGCCACGATTCCCGCCACCCTGCTCCTTGCTACACTCCTGGGTGGGGGGAACGTATGAGACTCGGTGTGAGTCTACTCGGCTCGACGGGATCGATTGGACGCCAAACTCTGGAGGTGATTGCGGCGTATCCTGACCGTTTCCGGATCGTCGCACTGGCTGCTCGGAGCCAGGTCGATGCACTCCAAGAGCAGGTACGGATCTTCCGTCCTGAGCTCGTTGCGATCGCGCAGGAATTCAGCGGCATCTCCTTTCCGGATACCCGCGTCGTGATCGGCCCGGATGGTCTCGTCGAAGCCGCAACCTATGAAGCAGCGGACATCGTCGTCATCGCCCTCTCTGGCAACAGCGGTATCGAGCCGACGCTCGCCGCTGCGGCAGCTGGCAAGACGCTCGCACTCGCCAATAAGGAGAGCGTCGTCTGCGCCGGCCCGCTCCTCCGCGACATCCAGTCGCGAACTGGCTGTCAGTTGCGGCCAGTCGATAGCGAGCACAGCGCCCTCTGGCAGCTCCTGCAGTTACCCCATCGACCAGCGGAAATCGCTCGCGTCATCCTCACCGCATCGGGTGGACCATTTCGCGACCGGCCGATCGAATACCTGCACCAGGTGACACCGGATGAAGCACTCGCTCACCCGACCTGGCGAATGGGCCCGAAAATTACCATCGATTCAGCGACCCTGTTGAACAAGGGACTCGAGCTGATCGAGGCACACTGGCTTTTCGATCTTCCGTTCGAGCTCCTGGACGTGGTGATCCACCCGCAGAGCATCGTGCATGCACTGCTGGCGTTCGTGGATGGGACAACCGTGGCGCATGCAGCCTACCCGGACATGCGCCTGCCCATTCAATACGCACTTTTCCATCCCGAGCGTGTCGCGAGTGCAGTTCCTCTACTCGATCTTGCGCGGATCAGCCCGCTCGAATTCTTCACCCCTGATACTGAGCGATTTCCCGCGCTCCCCTTAGCCCGCGCGGTCGGCATCGCCGGCAGCACCTATCCGACTGTTCTCTGCGCGGCAGATGAGGTCGCGGTCGAGGCCTTTCTCGCCGGCCAAATCCGCTTCACGGAGATCGTTCCGCTGATCCGCAGTGTTCTCGATCGTCACCAGCCAGCGAGCGAACCGCTGACATTGGAAGCCATTCTCGCTGCCGATCGCTGGGCACGAGCCGTAGCCCGAGAACTTCTCGGGCGTACGATCCGTCACGCCTAAAACTGCTCCGTTGCCCGGGCGAAGGCGAGGACGACCACTGCCGATGCACCTGCCCGCACGAGTGCAGTCGCCCCAGCGGCCACGGTCGCGCCGGTGGTGATCGTATCGTCGATCAGCACCACCGTGCCGTCGAGCGGAGACCCAGACCAGACGAAAGCACCAGCGACGTTCGCCCAGCGTTGCGAGCGAGTCCGTCCGACTTGAGAAGGCGTGTCTCGAGTTCGCTGAAGATGATCACGAAGGGGGATATCGAGTTGGCCAGCGACCGCTTTTGCCAGTATCGCGCTTTGATTGAACCCACGCTCACGCCGGCGCGAAGGGTGAAGGGGTATCGGTACGACGCAGGTCAAGTCGCTTCGCCAGGGTGCGAGGATTTCCGGGCTGGCTCGTCCCAACTCACTCGCGAGTTCTTCGATCCGGCGGCGCTCGCCACGGTACTTTGCCCGATGCAGCGCAGCACGAACCGGTCCTCGATAGAGAAACAACGCTCGTGCCGCGATGAGTGCTGCGGGCCAGTCGACGCAGTCGATACACACCGCACTTGGTTTCGGCACGAGCCCATCACAGCGGACACATCGGGGATGGCAATCCGCGACGCGGACCAAACTCCGCCGGCACTCCGAGCACCACCACGCACCAGGCCAACCACATCCGCCGCAGGTCGGCAGAAAAAACCAGCGCTCCAACCAATCACGAAGTGCCACTAGAACGGCTCGGTGACCGAGTTGTCTTGCCACGGCACGCTTTCCCCATCGGCTCGGCGAAGACCCAACCTGCGCCCCGGAGCTAATCCGAACTGCCGAGCGGTTCCAGCGGGTAATTCTATGACGATTTGACTTTTCCAATGGACCGGACCGATTCGCTGTGGTCGCACATTTTCGACAACACGCTGCACTGTTCCTCGGTGATCGAGAAACACAACATCGATCGGGAAGCGCATCCCGATGGTGTGGATCGCCGAGCACGGACGAAGCACGAGTGCCTGATCAGCGCAGAACTCCTTCCGCCCGATCAAGCCGCGCAGCCGGTTCCACCAACTGGCAGCGAGCTCCACCCGTTCAGCGATGCAGCGGCCATTGTCCAGGTCGATAAGCCGCCATTCTGCGCTCTGAGTCATCCCGCTTCTCCTCGCTTTCCCTGCTACCATGGTGCTTCGGGCGGATGCTCGATGATGGACAGGAGGCTGACAACGCAACTCTCCCGCTTCGGAATCGCTCTGCTCCTCCTCGTCTTTATCGGTTTCCTCACACCAACTCAACATGCCTTTGCTCATGCCGTCCTGCTTTCAGCCGACCCAGCACCGAATTCACTCCTCGCCCGCCCGCCGAGAGAGGTTGCCTTGACCTTTTCCGAGCCGGTTACTCCGATCGGCTCGGGACTGACCATCGTCACGCCCGACGGCCGAATGATCCGTACCCCTGCTGTCGAGACGAGCGCTGAGGGCACCGTTTTGCGACTCCCCTGGGAAGGAAACCTCTCGCAGGCGGGGACCTACCTTGTCCAGTACCGAGTGATGGGACGCGACGGTCACCTGATCGCTGGCCATTATGTTTTTTCTATCGGTCGTGTGACTGAACCCCCGCCGCTCTCGGCACCTCGTAGTGCGCAACCGATTCTGGAAGCCATCGCACGCTGGCTTCACCTCCTGGGACTCGTTCTCGTCGCCGGAAGCGTGACCATCGGACTTCTCGGACGCGGAATTCACGAAATCGAGTCGATCGCTCGACGGCTCGTCCGGATCGGTCACCGAGGACTCCTTCTCATGGTGATGGCCAGCTTCCTCCTGCTTTCAGCACTGTTCGCGCTGCCGCCGAACATGGCGGACTCGCTCGTGGTGCGTTCGATCGTCGCGACACCAATTGGCCAGCTTTGGTCAGCCAGCATCGTCGTTGCACTCGCCGGTTATCTCTTCCTCCTCGCGAGATTTTCGGTCAGCGCCGCCTTGGGATCACTCCTGCTCGTCGGACTGGTGCTCGCTGTACTGCGTACCGCAGCTGGCCACGCCGCCACGAGCACTTATCCCCTCGTCGGTATCGTTCTCGCAACGGTTCATCTGGTTAGTGCCGCGGTGCTCGCTGGGGGTACTCTAATCGGACTCTCTCTCGCACGCCCTCTTCTCAGCGCTTCCGATCGCTCGCGCGCAGCAGCTGAGCAGCTCCTTCGCCGGTTCGCACCCGTTGCGCTGGTCTCTGTCGAATTCTTGACGATCAGTGGTGCCTACGCGCTCTGGACGAATGTCGCCGATCCCGCACTGCTGCTCACGACCACCTACGGTCGCATAGTGAGTCTGAAGCTCGTCGTTGCGGGCGTCTTCGGCATGACAGCTGCAGGGGCGACTCTTCACTGGTTCCGCAGGCGTGCTGTTCCGTGGTCACTCTTACGCCTGCAAAGTGTGGAGATCTTTCTTCTCCTCGTTCTCGCTACCGCGCTCGTGATGCTCCCACCGGCACGGCGTTTCGAGCTGTCACGTCCCTCCCAGCCTCCCCTCACACTCGCGGCTAATGCCGGCCCCTATTTGGTAACACTCTCGATCCAGCCGGCACTTCCTGGGCCGAACGAACTCTCGGTCACGCTCAGCGCACCGAACGGGGAACAGATCAGCGACGCATTCGTCGTCGCCGAGTTCAGCGCAGCCGATGGACCGCGCGTCGTCGAGCTTCAACGAAGCTCCGCCACCTATACGGGGACAATCGTTCTCCAACAAGATATCTGGTCGGTTCTAGTTCACGTCAAGCCACCGGGCGACTCGACGCCACCACCGGCTCGCTTTCGGGTACCGATTCCTGTGCCGGATGCACGGATTTTGCTCGAGCGCGCTGATGCGGCGATGAATCGCCTGCGGGCAGTGGAAGAGCGAACGACGCTGACGAGTGGAGGACCGGTGGTGGAAACCGTGATCCGGTACCAGGCACCGGATCGTGCAGCCTATACGGTGGCGACCGCCGATCGTCTTCCTACCGAAACGATCATCATCGACGACCGACGATACGATCGTGCTGGTGATGGACCATGGACTGTGACACCATGGCCGGGAACCGAGCCGTTCCAGTGGCCAAATTTCCGCTATGCTCGAACCGCTGAAGAGGCTCGTCTCCTCGGCGTCGAATCGATCGATGGCACACCCTGCTACGTCTTATCCTTTTACGATCCGACGAGCGAAACGCGATACCAGATGTGGATCGGCATTTCGGATTTCCTGGTTCGCCGATACGAGATGATGGCGATCGGTCACTACATGGTCGGATCCTTCGGCCGCTTCGATGACCCGACGATCGTGATCGCCCCCCCTCGTACCAGCGACTGATCCCTTCCGTCGCTCGCTAGCGGAACGCCTCGACGATGCGCGGGATGGCCGGCCCCAAGATCACGACATACAACGCAGGGAAGATGAGGAACACCATCGGGAAGATCATTTTGATGGGAGCCTTGTGCGCCAGCTCCTGCGCGCGTTGCCGCCGGCGCAAGCGCATCTGATTCGCCTGCGCCCGAAGCACTTGGCTGATGCTGACGCCGAGTTGGTCTGCTTGGACAAGCGAAGCGATGAAAACGTTCAAGTCATCGACGTTCACTCGCCGGGCCAGGTCACGGAGCGCCTGACGGCGAGGAACCCCCATGCGCATCTCTGAGAGGGTACGGGCGAACTCTCGAGTCAACTCGTTATCCCACTTCTCGACGACACGCAACAAAGCCTGATCGAACCCCAGCCCCGCCTCGACGCTGATGACCAAGAGGTCGATGGCATCGGGAAGGGCTCGTTGGATAGCTCGTTTTCGTTGTGCGATGCGCCTACTCAACCAAGCGTTGGGCACTATCCAGCCCAGGGCAGCCAGCACGAACGGCAAGCCGACGCGGTACTGAACCGGCCCGCTGCCGACAACGGTCAGGACAACCGCAAAAGAGGCCAGGGTGAGCGCGAGTCCTAGGCGGAGACCGAGAAATGTCGAAGGACGCATTGATCCATTCAGACCTGCCTCGACGAGTCGTTGTTCGAGCCTGTGTAGCGCTACCCTAGGCGTGAACCGCAAAACGAAGTGTGCGAGCCTCTCGGCCAGAGGCAGAATCACTCGGTGCCGAAAGGGAACCGAAAGTTCGAGATCGTCGAGTGACGGGGGGCGCTGGGCGAAACGAGCCAAGCGCTCCTCGAGCACGACTTGGCGGCGTTCGGCACGGAGTCCGAGCACCATCACCACCAGTCCAGCACCGGCTAAAACGAGACTTGCAGCAGCCAGCATCGTTCACTCCGAACGACGAGCCTCTAAACCTCGATCGCCACGATTCGGCGCATCACGATGAATCCGAGCACCATGCAGATCACGGCCCCGATCGGCATACAGATCCAGGGCCAACTCAATAGGCTCAGCAAATAACTGGGATTCAAGAGAAAGATGAGGACCGCGAGTCCCACAGGCAGAAGCGAGATAATGTAACCGGACAGACTCTGCTGGGCTGTCAAAACACGTATTTCACCCTTGATACGCACACGTTCCCGAATCGTTTCACCGATTACTTCGAGAATCTGGGCCAGATTGCCGCCGACCTCGTGGTTGATGGCGATCGCTGTCACCAGGAGATCGAGATCCTCGCTCGGTATCCGTTCGAGCAGATGGTCGAGCGCGTCCTGGAGAGGAACACCGAGGCCCACTTCGCGAACGACCCGCCTGAACTCCTCAGACATCGGTGGCGCAGATTCCCGCGCGACTAAGTCCATCGTTTGAAGCAAGCTGTAGCCAGCACGCAACGAGTTCGCCATGAGCCCGATCGTGTCGCCCAGCTGGTTCACGAACTGTTGCAGGCGGCGCCGACCTCGCCAGAGGACATAGTAGTGCGGTGCCAGCCAGCCACTGACTGCGAAGACCAGGCCAGTGAAGAGCCCAAGCAGAGGCTGCGTCATCCCTCGCCCCAGCAGAAATCCGATCACGAAGGCGACCAGCGACACCAACCCACGCAAGAACAGGAACTCACCCACGGTCAGACGGATATCGGCACGAGCCAGACTCATCCGGATCGCTTCAGCGAAGGGTCGCCCACGCACAGCACGATCGAGCTGGCGCGCCAATAGATGAGGCCCCGCTGTCAATTCTTCAGGCACCGACTCGCTGCGCGCGAACTGTTCGAGTCGATGATCCAGTGAGTGACCGCGTGAGCGCGCGTGCAAACCCGCCAGGAGGAGCATCACAGCGGCTCCAGCGAGGGAAACAGCGATAAGGAGTAGCGGATCCTCGAACACCGACTACCTCCCGAAAGGCCGCTGGTAATTCACACCGAAGATCTGCGGGGGCAAGTAAATGTTGGCGACCTCGAACTTTTCCACGAACTTGGGGCGCACGCCGGTCGGCCTGATGCGCCCGAGGACCTTCCCGTTTTCGAAGCCTGTCTGCTCGAAGACGAAGATGTCTTGCAGGACGATGACGTCACCTTCCATTCCCTGGACCTCGGTAATCGCGACGATCTTCCGCGACCCGTCCTTCAGACGTGCCATGTGGATGATCAGGTCGAGTGCAGATGCGATCTGTTCACGTATGGCACGCACCGGTAAGTCCATTCCGGCCATCAGCACCATCGTCTCTAAACGGTGGAGCGTGTCGCGAGGACTGTTCGAGTGGACGGTGGTCATCGACCCATCGTGACCCGTATTCATAGCTTGCAGCATGTCGAGCGCTTCGCCACCACGGCACTCGCCGACCACGATCCGGTCGGGTCGCATCCGCAAGGCATTGATCACCAGGTCACGAATCGTGACTTCACCTTTCCCTTCGATGTTGGGCGGTCGCGACTCCAACGTGACGACATGCTCCTGACGGAGCTGAAGCTCCGCAGCATTCTCGATGGTCACGATCCGCTCGTCACTAGGAATGAACGACGATAGGACATTGAGGAGCGTCGTCTTGCCCGATCCGGTTCCCCCCGAAACGACGATGTTCAAGCGCGCATTCACGCACGCCTGCAAGAACTGCGCGATCTCAGGCGTCATCGTACCGAAACGAATCAAATCATCGACCGTGAGCGGATCGCGGCTGAATTTCCGAATAGTCAAGCAGGGTCCGACCAGCGAGATCGGCGGTATGACCGCATTGATCCGGGAGCCGTCTGGGAGCCGAGCATCCACCATCGGCGAACTCTCGTCGATACGCCGTCCGAGCGGTGACACGATTCGGTCGATGATGCGCATGACATGCTCGTCATCAGCGAACTCGATGGCCGTTTTCTCCAATTTGCCGTTCCGCTCGACCCACACCTGCTTCGGACCGTTCACCATGATCTCGGTCACGGTGCTGTCCTTCAGCAAGGGCTCGATCGGGCCATAACCGAGAATTTCTGCAACGATCGCTTCGAACAGCCGGTGCCGTTCCGTGCGGCCGAGGACGATTCCCTCCGATTCCAACACCGAGAGGAACGTTTCCTCGAGGGTACGGCGTACACGATCAGGGTCGCTGAGATCCATGCGCGGATCGAGTTCTGCGATGACCCGCTGTTGGACTCGGCTCTTGAGCTGTTGAAAGGCGTTCTCGCTGGGTGGAGCCGCAACACTCGCCCGCAGACTAGGTCGTTTGAGAGTCTGCGCGAGTTGGCCAGTTCCTGTCGGTCCGCGCGCCTGCTCTGGCTCGTCTGGGCGATCGTCTGGCACTTCAGGCGCGAGCGGACCAGTGTCACCTGCCGCACTCAATCGCCGGAGCAGCGACATGGCACTCATCTCCTCCCGTTCGTCCATCGGTCAGAGACAGGCAGGAAAGGCAGGCGACGTTTGCGAACCCCTGCGTGCGGCACGACTTCTCGCGACTCGTTCGCCAGGAGTTCTGCCAACTGTATCAACTCAGCCGTGATGCGATGCTGCCGATGCTGCCAGGCGAGCGGCGTGCCGTCGTTGATGCTCCCGATCACCGCTTGAGGATCTGACGAGATGCGGATCGGAATGGACAAGCGTAGGCTCGTTTCTACTTCCTCCACAGTCAGCCCGCTCCCAGAGCGCTGCTGATTCAAGACGAACACGATCCGCTTCTGCTGGAACCCGAGTCGCTCGACGAGTTCCAGAAAACGTTTGGTCTCTTTGATGGCCGTCATTTCGAGCGTCAAAATCCAAATCAACGTCGAGGCGACATCCGCACACGCCAACGTGATGTCGTCATACCCACCGCGTGTGTCGACGATGACGAAGTCAGCACGGCGCCGGAGTTCTACTAGCACTTCCTGTACACGCTCAGCACTGATCCGTTCTGCGTCCTCGAGTTGCGCCGGGGCGAGCACCACTCCAACTTGACTGACATGGCGGGTCAAAAACTCGCGAATGAGTTCGCCATCGAGTGGCCCAGCGATCCGCGCCAGGTCTGTCCAGGAACGGTGCACTGGGAGATTGAGAAGGACAGCCACGTCTCCGCGCATGAGGTCGGCGTCGACGAGTACCACTTCGCGTTGCAGAACGCGCTGAAGACAAATCGCGAGATTGGTAGCCACGAACGTTCGACCGATACCACCCTTGCTGCCGAGTACCACGACGACTTGACCCTCGCGCGTCGTGACTGGTTCGTCCACCGGAGAGAGCGGAGCAGCAAAGACGGTCGCAGGAGCGGTCGCTATCGGCCGTGGATTCGCAACGCGCCCCACACGCCTGACAGCCTCGATGAGGTCATCGTAGCTGAATGGTTTACTGAGGTACTCCCGTGCACCGGCCAGCATCGCCCGACGCAAGATCTCGGGATCCTGTTCCACGCCGAGCAGAATTACCCCGATCCCCGGCGCGCGAGCCGTGATCGCGCTCGCGACCTCGATCCCATCGAGGTCTGGCAGTGTCTGGTCGAGTAGCACGACGTGTGGAGCCAGCCGAAGCACAAGGTCGATCGCTTCTTCGCCGCGTGCCGCTTTGCCGACAACCCGGAAGTCGGGTTCGAACAAGAGCAGCCGCTCGAGGTTGTCCCGACTCTCCGGGATATCGTCGACGATCACGATGCGCAAAGCGCTTTCGCCCGTCATCGCGGCCCCCCGTTCACCACCACCGTCCCTGGAACCGGCAGTCCATACCGCTCGACCAGGCGATCGTAGGTCACCCCGTCCGTTTGCACGGGCTGTGTATCGCCACGCGCTCGGAGAATCACCTGATAGCGGACGTTTTGATCGAGGAGAAAGCTGATCAGCTCGGCCTGTTCTGGATCAGCCTCGACGATCAAGAGATCGACCGGTGGTAAGGTCGCTTCGTTTGCCGTCGGCGTGGAAGAGCGCGTCGGCTCGGTACTCGTGAGTTCAGGACGCGCTTGGCCGGGAGGGCTCGCGACCACCGACGTTCCCGCAATGACCTGCAGGATGCGAAGGTTTTGAACGATGATTTTTGTGACCGGCTGCCCCTCGCCCGTGTCGCTGATCACGACCCGAGAACCTGGCTCACCCGGATAGGGATAACGACGAGATTGGCTACTCCCACTATCCGGTTCGGGGAGTTCGACCGACTCGGGCGGTGGACTGAACCCCTGTGCGCTGTCCGCAAGTTCGAGCGGCTCGGTAGGAAGAATTCGTACGAGATCGAGTCGTCCGGCATAGATGAGATCGATCGAGTCGTTGGGTTGGAGCAAGCCGCCGAGCCCATTGATTCGATCCACGGGGATGGCCACGGCACGCTTGCCAGGCTGCACAGCGTTCGAGACACTGGGTAAGACGAGATTCGCCAGCAAGATACGCTGCCCAGCAACGAGATCACCGGCGACGACGAGCCCGACCACTTGATCAGGCTGTCGCGCGGTGCCGGGTGCGACCGAGGCAGGATCTGTCTCCACGACCGTCACATCCTCGCTCGTCAGTACTGAACCAGCTCGCACGTCGCGCGCTGCCACGACCACCTGTGTGGTAGGCGGGGCCGTCTGCGTTGGCATCACTGGCTCACGTTGGCGCTGCAGAGCGATGATACCGAGAACGACCGCGACCGCTGCCAGGACGAACCCGGCGAGAAGATACAGGCGACCTGCTCGACGCATGGTGCCTCCCGCCACGAACCATTCCCATCATCGTTTCCACGGCACGGGAGAAGCTTCTCCACATAGGCGAGAAGTATGAGAGACCTAGCCAATCCGAGGGATGCCTGACCAGGAGAGACAGGTAACTCAGGCGATCTGCAACTTGGGAAGGTCGCCGCCCACTTGCGGGACCTCGGTGGAAGTCGCCTTCAACAGCGCCAATCCGATAGCGGGGAGGGCACTCACGGAACGGAAGACAAGGAAGCGAGGTTCCCAGCGAGGATCGAACTTCGCCTTGAAATGCCGGAGCCCTTGAACGGAGAAAAATGGTTCGATGAGCCGGAAGAAATGTTCCCGAATCGGGTCCGTCCCTATAACCGGTAGGTCTACTCCACTCAGCGGAGCCAAGCCGAGCGAGAACGATGTATGTCCCTGGTCATGCAGCCACTGGAAGAGCAGGGCGAACAAGACGTCCATCGCACCGTACGGCTGGTGCCGACGCCGCATCAGGTCGATCGTCGCCTGGCCTGGTACCCCACTCGGTATGAGATTCGCGAAGGCGACGATCCTGTCGGTTGGAGCTCGGATCAGTGCGACAGGGATCGATCGCACATAGGCTCGAGAAAATTGTCCCTGCGTGAATCCATGTTCGCGCCGACCTGGAAGCGACAACCATTCATTGGACACATCCGCGAGTTCCTCGACCACATCGTCGGGGAGCGGCGGTTCGAGCACCTCGAACCGGTAGTGCTCGCGCTGCAATCTCCGCACGAGGTAGCGCAACTCTTCGAACCCTGGGCGATCGAGCGACCATGCTGCGAGGTCCACGACCGCCTCTTCGCCTATTTTGAAAAATCGCAGCCCTCGCGCACGGTAGTCGGCCAGATACTGCTCCCCAACCTGATGGAATGCTGGTTCCCAGTCGTTCGGATCGCAGAAATCGAGAAACTCGTCCAGAACTGTCCCGAATCGCTCTCCGCAAACGTTGGGATCGCCGAGTGCCAGTGCGACGCGGCCGACGATGCGGTAACTGACCACCCCATGCACTTGTTGCGGGAAGAAGGAGAGCTTGTCAGGCCAAAACTTGAAAAAGTCGAGGCACGAGTTGCGGCATGCTTGGATGATGGTTCGCGCTCGCTGCCGTTCTGATTCGTAGCCCCATGACCGCCAGATGACTGGCCGCCCGATGTTCCAGGCGGCGTTCACAACGGAGACACCCGCAAGAAGCGTGACAGAGTCGAGAAACCACCCTCCGTAGCGCGACACTGGTTCGACAGTCCAGGGTAAGAAGCCCCACGCCGATCGTATGAGTACCACGAGTGCATCCCAGAACGCGAGATGCTCGGGGACGAGCGCGTGCCGGCTCAAGAGCACGAGCCCGATCGTGCCATAGAGTAACGTTACCGCGAGACCGAGTCCGGCCAGAGCAAGCCCCCTCCAAATGCTCGGTATATCTGACCGAACTCGATAAGTACGCCAGCGCACGAGCAGAAGCCCCAGCGCGAGCGTTGTGAGCGTCAGAAGGAGTCCATCGCGCCGCCCGATCAACTGATGGACCAACGAAAGGCCGAGTAGCAGCGTCGCGGCTAACCAACCTGTACGTTTTCGGCGCCAGACCTGCCAAGCGACGATGATCGACAGGAACGCCACGAGTAATTCGAGATTGCGAGAGAACTCCCATGGTTCGAGCAGTCCACTCGCCTCCAGACGACGAGGCACCACGCGGTGATGGTGCGGTTCGAGGAGCCCGACCATGCCCACGATTCCCGACCAAAAGGAGCAGTAATGCGGGAAGGCGATCCAATGCACGGCGAATCACTGGCTCCCGCTGCGCCGAGAGTCCGATACCGAGCAAAAAGGGGAACCAAAGTTCATGGAATCGCCAGAGCAACACGGCCGCGAGCGCAGTCGGTGCGGGGAGTCCCAGAGCCTTTAGCAAGCTCACCCCCGCAAGTTCGACCGCGCCGCTTCCTTGCGCGAAGGGAATCAAGAATGCAAAGAGATAGGCACCTTGATAGGCGATGAGTGCTTCATCGACCGTCAACGTCCCGCCGACGACTCGTGCTCCACCGTACAAGACAAGAGGGCTAGGTTGAGAAGACCGACTGCGAGTGCCAGCACGAGAGCGCACCCCAGTGTGGAAATTCGATACGAGCGGGCGGTCTCCACCAATTCCCGAACGAGCGACACCCTCGACAAGCGCATCGTACTGCGACGCGTTAGCCACACCAGCAAGAAAGGCAACATCAAGGGCACAAGAGCGTCGAGAAAGAGAATCGAGAAAAGAGATAGTGACCCAAGCTGTCGAGTGACGAGGAGCAGGGAAGTGAGTGGAAGCAAGAGCAGGAAAGAGAATAATTCAATCACACCATAGGTTGCCGTGGCAGCCACTGCTGCTGTCGCCGGAACACCTGCTACTTGCAGCTCCGCAGCGAAGACCAGGGCACCAGCTGCCGGGCCAGCCGGGGTGACAGTACTGACCCGGACACGATGGAGATGAGGCCCGAAAGAGTCGCCAGAGCCGTACCGAAAGGCCCGAAGCAACGAGTAGGAGACGCAATTGCCAGATGATGGACAACAGAGCGAGTTATTGGGCAGCGCTGATCAGGAGTAGCGATTGTGGTCGGGCAATCGGAAAATGGCGCGATTCTGCCAGTTCGGTTCGATGTCGCACGAAAAACAAGGTCACCAGCAAAACAAAGATAAAGAAACGCACGCTCGGGCGGCAAACGAGCGTAACCGGGAGCAGCGACCTGAAACCGAGAGCGTGCCCGACACATCGTCGTCCTCATGCGACAAACCCTCGGCAGTGTTGCCGAGGGCTCGTCGTTTTGGTAGCGGGGGTGGGATTCGAACCCACGACCTCTGGGTTATGAGCCCAGCGAGCTGCCGCTGCTCCACCCCGCGGCGTGCGAGCGGATGCGTCATCGCGAACCTTCTCGTCGG
>Ga0072500_162254_pt1 | contig 35862 bp, 42 predicted proteins | sample GBScelen77Swater_FD_63803 | JGI IMG/M metagenome (GOLD analysis project Ga0072500, IMG submission 63803) | Hot spring microbial communities from Great Boiling Spring, Nevada - cellulolytic enrichment S 77C v2 (version 2) | ecosystem: Environmental > Aquatic > Thermal springs > Hot (42-90C) ...
AAATAGTATTTAAATATATAATAATTCCTTAATTTTATACGTTTATCATAAATAAAAATCTATTTATAATTTAAAAACGTAATATTACATATGTTAAAGAGAGGTAGGAAGCCTAAGCTATTGGATGATATAGATAGAAGTATCCTCTCAACATTGTATGAGAATAGTATTACTCCTTTCGTAAGAATAGCAAAGATGTTAAATGTTAATGAAGGTACAATAAGGCATAGGGTTAAGAGGCTTATCAAGTATGGTGTTATAAAGAGGTTCACAGTAGTAATAGACCCATTAGCACTTGGATTAAGCGCTATGGTATTGGTTATAGTAACAGTTAATCCTGGTAGTGTTAATTATGTAGCAAAGAAGATAGCAGAGATACCTAATGTTATTGAGGTGCTGGAGGTTCACACATATGGAGATCTACTTCTTAAGCTGAGGGGCAGTAGCATGAATGAGATAGCAAATATAATAGCAAATCAGATAAAGACCATTGAGGGCGTTATAAATACACAGGTTATATCAGTACTTAACATATGGAAGGAGGAGTATGTGCATATCTGATCTTATTAAGAATCATTTCTATTCTTGTTTAAACCTTCTGCTACCTCTCTTAATATAATTCTAGCTGCTAGAGTCTTGTCTATTAACCCTAGATGTTTAACATCTCCACTCTTCTTTATTATAAATAGTTCACAGCTATCCAAGTCTATACTATTCAATGCATCATTTGCTATCATAAGATCAGCATCACACTCCCTCATCTTCTTGATAGCCTTCTCAACCAAACCTTGATTAACACTATCTGCCTTGAATACAACTAGCATGGTATTAGGACTTACTCTCTTCACATGGTCAACTATCTTCTCGGTAGGCTCTAGAACCAGTGTAATCTTATCATTGCTTCTACTATCTATTTTAGTATTACTTGTAATGGAAGGTCTAAAATCTGATACTGCGGCATTCATTATAACAGCATGGTAACTCTTGCTCTTTAACTCATTCATAACAGCATCAAACATCTCCTTGCTTGTATTAACCTTGATTAGCCTTACTCCCTTTGGTGGTTCCACTTTGATATTTGCATATATGAGTGTTACATCTGCGCCCATAAGCATAGCCTCTCTAGCAATAGCAATACCAAACCTCCCAGATGCTAGGTTTGTTACAACCCTTATAGGGTCTATATACTCTACAGTTGCGCCAGCAGTAACTAATACACTCTTACCCTTAAGTATTGATGATCTGTTAACCAGATCTATTATCCTTTTAAGCATATACGCTGGCTCAGCAACCTTTGCTTTACCCTCCTCTAACCTTGGTTTAACAAACTCTATGTAAGGCTCTAGAATACTAATATTCCTCTTAACTACTGGGTTATCATACATAGGCTCATGCATTGCTAATGCTATGATCATAGGCTTCTCTAGCCCTAATGCAACACTTGCTATAGTTGATACACTGCTATCTTCAATACCATTTGCTATCTTTGCTAAGGTATTTGCTGTACATGGATATATTACTACCATATCACACTCCTTAACCAAGTGTATATGCTCTAACCTCCATGTAAGATCAACTACACACTCATTGCCTGTAGCCCATGATAACATATCCTTAGTTACAAACCTTAGAGCCCTCTTACTCGTAACAGGATAGACTTGTGCGCCATGCCTCATTAATAGTCTAGCAAGGTCTATTGCCTTATATGCTGCAACGCTTGCTGTAACACATAGTATTATCTTCTTACCCTTTAACTCATCACCATATGAGCCTATTATATCCTTAGATGTATGTTTGCTATCATCGTAAGGCATTATGTTATCACTCATGATCATGCTTCATCTTTAACTCTCTTAATAGTTCATTATATTCTTGCTCACTCATATGGAACTCATGCTCCTTGCTAGGGAATCTACAGTTTATAACATCCTCCTTGTATGATATCACAGCATTAAGCATTACATCGTATATGTTAGCATAACGCTTAGCAAACCTTGGTATGTTGTTATAAAGACCAAGCAGATCATGTATTACTAACACTTGCCCATCACATGCTAAACCAGAGCCTATACCTATAGTTGGTATCTTTAACCTATTGGTTATTATCTCTGCTACCTCATAAGTAACCTGCTCAAGGACTATACAGAATGCTCCAGCCTCCTGTAGAGCAAGAGCATCCTCTATTAGATTTATAGCAGTATCCTTACTCTTACCTTGAACCTTGTAGCCTTGCCATAGTAAGGCTGTCTGCGGCTTTAAACCTATATGCCCCATAACTGGTATACCAGCATTAACTATAGCCCTAACCTTATCACTAACCTCCATTCCTCCCTCTATCTTAACAGCATCTGCACCAGACTCCTTAACAAACCTACATGCATTATATACAGCATCCTTTGTACTAACTTGGTAAGACATGAATGGCATATCTGCAACTACCATAGCCCTTGGCTTAGCATTTGCAACTGCTCTACAGAATAGTAGCATCTCATCCATAGTAACCATTGTTGTTCTATCATAGCCTAGCATAACCATGCCTGCACTATCCCCAACTAGGAGTATATCTATGCCAGCAGTATCACATACCTTTGCTGTAGTATAATCATATGCAGTTAGAACTGTTATCTTCCTCTTACCTTTCATAGCAAGTATCTTCTCAACTGTAACCTTCTCACCAACATTCATTACTATACACCTACAACCTCTCTTAAGCCATGTCTAATCAGCATCTCACTAGCATCAAGGTTTGCCTTGTTATCAAATTGTTCGAGTATTGTCTTTAGTTCTTCTCTACTGCAAGAGGATAGCTCTTTAGCATTGTGAATAATTATAGGCAATGCCCTAACTATGTTATCAACAACTGTTATATGTGCGCTCTTTGCTGTACGTGATAATGGATTAAGATCTATTGCTATAACCTTCTTACCCATCTTAACTAATGCCTCTGTTCTATCGCCATCCTCCAATGGTACAAGTACAACATCTGCTCTGTATATGCCTCTACTATCAACCCTCCTCCTATTACTCATCAACTCATCTATTATAGCATCAGCATCTGAGCCTACGCCATAAACCTCTTCTGCCCCATTTGCCTTAAGCAACCCTTCTATTGCCTTCTCACGCTCATAACTCCTATAGAATAGATTAACCTCTAACTTTGCATCTACTATATTTGCTAATTCTACCAGATCCTTTGCACATAAGCATGCTGCATTACCATTAACTGATATAACAGGATGCTCTGCAAGCAATAGCATTGCTGCTGCTGCTCTAGCAGCTCCCATAGCATATATGCTAGTTCTCTCTCCAAGCAAGTAATCGAATGCCTCCCCCCTTCCATGTGCTATTAATCCTTGCTCTACTACTATACCTTGCTTATAACACTCTACTAGTCTCTCCCTAATCTTAAGTGATGATGCCCTAGGATGGTTATCTGGTATTATCATACTATAACCCTTGCACCAATGTTATCAACATTGCATACTAAGAGCATTGAATCATCTCTTCTATACTTGCATAGTATTGAGGTAACATTATTAACATCCTCCTCCTTGACTATTGAGAATACTGTATCACCAAAGAGTGCTATAGATGCCTTGTAACCATAATCTATCAACTCCTCTATTATCCTTGTTGTATGAGCATTTATGAAGTCTATAGATTTAACAAAGGTTAGTGACATATCCATGAAATCATTAACAGATAGGCTTTTAACTAACTTATTAAGCATCTTTCCTCCAAGTCCATTTATAAGATTTATCTTGCTTGTAAGGAACTCCTTTGTAGGATATGGATTCATACATAATGCTACTACCTTGTAACCATGTAAAGGAATACTCTTAACTACTCCTATCCCTGGTGCACCAGCACTAAGCCTTAGCTCAAAACCACCATAGTACTCTGCTATCACTGTACCAGCGCCACATTTACATGCAATATCTGCCTTATGTGCTATCCTTGCTGCTTCCTCCCTGCTTAACCCTAAGCCAAGAGCCTCATTTAATGCATATGAGAGGCTTAATGCTGCTGCACCACTTGAGCCTAAACCATAACCTATTGGTATATCTATCTTATGGTTTACCTTTATGTAAACAGGATTTACTAGCCTATGAAGATACTCATTTACAACATACAATGATACATCTGCATTGTTAGTATAATTACCATTAATCTGTACAGATACCCCATTAACACTACTCTTATTAATCCATACATCTGTGGTTACTCCTTTATCTATGCATACACCAGCACCCCTTGAACCCATATGCAAGTAGTCAGAGAATCTAGCATATGGGAACTCTACAAACCCTGTAATATGACCAGGTGCATATGCCCTTGCATGTTTAACCATCCAACCATCTATTAGTTATAATGTAATGGTATGATATATAAATAACGTTTAAAAAATATAAATTGATTTAAATGAGATATACTAGGAAGGTTCAAGGGATTGGTAGTAGCCTACTAGTATCACTCCCAAAGCAATGGGCTTATAAGCATGGGATAAAAAAGGGTAGCATACTCTTCCTTGAGGTGTTAGATGATACACTAAAGATGTATCCTACTTTAGAGGCTAAAGAGAGCAGAGAGGTTACAATAAGTTATCCATTGCCCTACTATGAGCACATAGCAGATAAGATAACTGGTGCATATCTGTTAGGGTATGATGTTATAAGGGTAAAATCAAGTAGAGCAATAACATATGAGGAGAGGGAGATGATAAAAGATGCTATAGAGAGGCTGGTTAGCCTTGAGATAGTTGATGAGGATGCTACTAACATAGTTGCTCAATTCTTGCTTGATACTACTACTTTAGAGCCTGAGAAGATACTCTATAGGATGAGTGCAATAGTATCTGGAATGTATAGGGATGTTATAGTAGCATTAGAGAACAGAGATAAGGCTATACTAAAGACCATAGCAAGGAGAGATGATGAGGTTGATAGGCAATACTTTCTCTTGGTAAGACTTCTAAGGAGTGCCCTTAGAGATGGATTAACTGAGAGCATGGGGTTAAGTAGCATAGAAGTACTTGATTATAGGATAGCTGCACATCTGTTAGAGAATGCTGGTGATAGTGTTGTAGAGTTGGCAAGATCAGTAGATGCTATAAACTTAGAATCATACTCTCACAATGATAACTACTTAACATTGATAAAGATAGCAAAGAGCATAGATACTATACAGGATCTATCAGTTAAGACATTCATAGGTAAGAATAGATCAGGCTCGCTTGAGGTTATAGCAAGGTATAAGAGGTTGGTTGAGCAGATTAACTCATGTAAGCATAATCTAGATGCAAGTATGTTAAATATATTGTATTTAATAGATAAGTTCTCAAGGGTATGGATCGATATAGCTGATCTTGTAATACCGTTAGAAGAAAAGGAATAATCTAAGACAAATAACAGATAAATAAAATATATTTATTAATACTTTAATTCTCTCTCTATCCTATCTAGTCTAAGTAGTATATCTGTACTTATACTTCTTAGCCTATTAACCTCTTCTCTCATCTCAGTTAACTCCTTTGGAACCTGTAATGATTGCTTTATAGATATTATAGCCTCCTCTGCTATCCTCCTTACCCTAGCATCTATATCATTGTTAGCAACCCACTCCAACTCTTGCAATACCTTAGGCTCTGCAGCCTCAACTAGTGCCTTTATAGCATTGATCCTAACCCTGAACCAGTGATCCTTTAGTAGTTTTGTTAGATGCTCTATAACCTTCTCATTTCCTTTTGCATACTTTGCTAGAGCAAGTGTTGCTGCTTCCCTAACTCTGTTATGCTCTCCAAGTCTAGTATGATCTATGAGTATTGGTATACTAAACTCGTCCTTAACCTCACCAAATGCACTCATTGCTGCTGCCCTAACGACCTCGTTATGGGATCTTATCTGCAATGCACTCATAAGGTAAGGTATGGCCCTCTTGCTAACAGTCTTCCCTAATGCAATAACCGCCTCCGCCTGTACATAATAACTCTCCTCTTCTTGTATAACCTTATTCAAGAACTTTATGCTCTCCTCCTTCTTGAACTCCCCTATAGCCCTTACTATTGCCCTCTTTGCCTTAGGATGCTTTACACTAGGGTAAGAGCTTATTAGAGCATTGTATGCATCATCGGTCTTTATACTTGCTAATGCCTTAGCACACTCAGCAATCACACCCCAGAATACATCAGTTAGCATAGTATCCTTTAATGCATATATAACATCATTGCTAACATTATTTGCTAATGCTCTAGCTGCGTTTATCTTCTCTACAGTATTACCATTCTTCAACTGTGCTATGAGCATATTCTTCTGTGCCTTAAGCTCAACCTTCTTCAATGGTATCTTATTGTAAGGATCTATGCTTACATATATAGGCTCGTCTTCATACCTTAACTGTACATTATACTCCTTTGATTCTATGCTTAATGTTATAACCTCACTCTTATCTTTGCTTACTATATGCACGTCTAGAGGGAACTTGAATACATTACTTATGCCTGTATTGTTACTACTGCTACTGCTACTATCATTAACTGCTTGTACTTGCTGTATATTAATGGTTAAGATCTTATCATCCATGCTATACTTTATGTTAACCTTAAGTTCTGGATGCCCTGGCTTATATAACCATTGCTCAAAGAACTCCTGTAATGATATGTTTGTAGCCTCTTCACAGCACCTCCTAAACTCCTCAGTCTCAGCATTACTTGCTCTAAACCTCTCAAGGTAATGCTTTACTGCTCTTCTAAACATCTTATCGCCTATAAGTGATCTTAGTGTATGGAGTATGCATGCGCCTTTCTCATATGCATGCCTATCGAATAGATCATCTGGATGCTTGTATACATTGGTAACTACTGCCCTTGTATAACGTTTTGATGCTTCCTCAAAGTACTCATCTGCATACTGCATGATATAATAGTTGAACTCATCTTCTCCCCTAGAGTGTAACCAATAGAGTGCCTCAAAGTATGTTGCAAATGACTCATTAAGCCATATATGCTGCCAATCTCTACAGGTTACAAGGTCCCCAAACCATTGGTGTGCTAACTCATGTGCAACAAGATGATCGCTTGTAAAGTCTATGTGTGCCCTCTTATCATGTAATGTCTCTACAGTTAATGTTGTTGCATTTATATTCTCCATGCCTCCATAGATGAAATCATCTACTGTAACTTGAGCATACTTGGTGTATGGGTACTTTACACCAGTATACTCCTCAAAGAACTTTAGCATATCCTTAGTATTCTCAAATGATAGACTTGCATTATCAAGCATATCAGATGGTACATAATATAAGAGATCTATGCCATTATAGTTATCCCTTATCTCCTCAAACCTCCCTATTGTAAGGGATGTTAAGTATGCTGGATGCTTGAACTCTTCATACCAGTGATATACTTTAAAGCCCTCATTGCTTTCATAAACGCTTATTAGCCTACCATTAGATATAGCTACCATATCCCTTGGTACCTCTGCTATAACCTCACTTGTAAACCTCATATCTGGATGATCAAAGCATACAAACCAGTACTTTGAGTACTCGCTCTCACCTTGTGTCCATAACTGAAGTCTACGCTTAGGATAGTACTCATCAGGCTTTACAAAATGTAACCCTTTCCTTGGTTTAGCATTATACTCTATAGTCAATCTTACCTCTTCACCCTCGCTTAATGTAGAAGGCAACTCTATCCTTAACTTATCATCAATATGCTTAAAGTTAAGCATCTGCTCTCCTAGCATTATGCTCTTTATATTAAGTTCAGCAGCATCAAGGGTTATTGCTCTTAAGCCATCCATATTGCTTACTATACTTAGCTCTTCCTTGCATTCTATGCTAGAGTTATTAAAGTCAGGTTTTATGTACAACTTTATATGCATTATACTGAACTGTTTAGTTGGAGGGTAATGAGGTCTACTGCCTGGGAGTTCAAACCTCTTGCTGCTACTAGCCTTATCCATACACATGCTAATTTAAAGGGTTTAATAAAAAGATTTTAATTTTAATTTTAATTTTAATTTGGATACTAGTGGATTAATAATCCAAAGTATAATGCTAGTTATATGCCCTAAACCCCTTGCCTAATACACCAGCTGCTATCTTTAACTTTAAAATCTCATCTGAGCCCTCATATATTCTACATACCCTATTATCCACAAAGTGCCTACCAACCCTATATAGGTATGACCATCCTCTGCCTCCAAATATCTGTACTGCTCTATCAGATGCCTCGTATGCTGCATTACTACAGAAGAGCTTTGCCTCTGCTATAGCAATATCTGCTATCCTCTTAAGATTATTATTCTCTGAGCCTGAGTTCTCCCATCTAGACTTGAGTATTGTTGCCCTCATAAGCATAGCCTTTGATGCACTAAGGGCAACCTTGATTGCTGCTATATGCTCTTGTACAAGTTGATGCTTTGCTATAGGCTTACCATACTGTATTCTTTGCTTTGAGTACCTGATAGACTCAAGGAGGCAATCCTTTATACTACCTACACATCCTGCTGCAACGCTAAGTCTACCATTCATTAATGCCTCCTTTGCTATAGCCCAACCATCACCCTCCTTGCCTAAGAGGTTCTCCTTTGGTACCTTGTAGTTATGCATCTCAAACATACCTGTATCTGTTGTTGGGGTACCCATCTTTGCAACCAACTCCTCTCTCTCCATGTACTCGCTCTTAGCATCTATGATAAAAGCGCTTATCCTATCTTCAGAGGTCCTTGCGAAGACAACTATTGCATCTGCTATAGTTGCATTAGTTATAAGATACTTTGTTCCATTAAGTATGTAATACTCACCATCTGCTTTAGCTGTAGACCTCATCTCCAATGGATTACTGCCAGCATCTGGCTCAGTTAATGCAAAAGCAAGTATAACATCGCCCTTTGCTGAGGGTTTCAGATAGTTCTCATAATGGTAATCATTACCATACTTTAGTATGACCTTCTGTGCCAATGAACTATGGGCAGAGAAGAATGATCTTACCCCACTACCCTCCATGCCTATCCTTACCAATGCTTTAACGTATGTATACTCATCTACACCTCTGCCATTAAGCTCTTTTGGTAGGTGCATGCCAAGTATATTGTACTTCTTTGCTAATTGTATAAGTTGATCATTGTACCTACGCTCAAGATAACATATATCCTCTATAGGTCTTAACTCCTTACAGAACTCATCTACATCCTTAAGTACACTCTTATCCATAAATTATTTTTATTACAGCACTTATTTAAGTAACTATGCTTAAACTAAGCAAAGAGTATGAGTTTAACTCTAGTATAGATGATACATGGAAAATATTAACTGATTTAAGTAAGGTTACAAGGTGTATTCCTAACATAGAGGATGTAGAGATAGAGGATCATGGGTTTAAGGCTAGTGTAAAGCCACCATTCTCTTTCATAAGAGGCAAATTCAAGGTTGAGTCTAAGATTAAGGAGTTAAGGGAGAAAGAGTTCATATTAATATATGTGAAGGGCTCTTCTATAGGTGCTGGATTTGAGATAAGCATGAGCATAACCATATCTATACTTGAAGGGATCACAAGGCTAAAAGCAGATATAATAATAGATACACATGGGTTGCTAAAGACGATACCTAACTCACTCGTATACAAGGTTGTTGATGATATAGAAGGATATACTATAAGGTGTATAAAGGAGCAGTTGAGTAATGGTTAGATTCATAATCAGATGAGTATCAGGGGAGATGCATCTCATCATATCCCTAATCTGGGATCAGTGCAGGTCAAGTATCATCACCAGATTATTTATAATAGAGCAAGATATAAAAGTTATATAACGGGGTTATAACAATGTTTAAATAGGTTAGCCTAATTAGCCTAACCTAATGAGATGTAAGAGTATCTTAGCAGTTACAACAACTGCCATACTGTTTGCTAGTATATTTACAATTGGCAGCATAAGTACAAGCAATGATGCACATGCACAGGGATTGAATAAATTGGTTATAGTAGTTCAGCCTATACCAAGGGATAGAGTTACTACAGAGGCTACAGAGCTTGAGAGGTTCTTTGATGATATCTAAAGATCTACCAAAGGATGTTAAGAAGAAGCTCTGGCATGCTTTAAAGGATCTTAACAAAGAACCAGAGAAGGTTAGGAAGTTTGTATCTGCAATATTCGTAAAGTTTGGTGTAAAGAGTAAAGAGGCGCATCTACAGCCTTTGATTGATGCCTTAAGAGAGACTGGATTAAGTAATGTGATAAGGGTATGATAGCAGAGGAAGAGTTAAGCATAGGTAACAGGTATGCCATAAAGGCTATAGACCTAACATATGGCTACAACAACTCAATTTTACTTGATGGGCTTAACCTAACAGTTGATATAGGCAAGTGCGTAGCAATAATGGGTAAGAGTGGTTCTGGTAAGAGTACACTGCTTAGAATAATAAACGGTTCATTAAAGCCATTAAGAGGCGAGGTTAGGGTTCTAGGCACAAGCATAAATGATATATATAAGAATGGGTTAAGGAGGAAGATAGCTTATATACCCCAGAGTCTAGGCTTAGTTGATAATACAACTGTTTTAGATAATGTTATGCTAGCAAGAGCCGCAGATGAACCTATAAGGGCACTCTTAGGCTTATGGAAGAAAGAGCATATCAATAAGGCATTAGATATACTTAAGAGTCTAGGAATGGATGATAAGACTAAGATCAAGGTTAACAGGCTTAGTGGTGGTGAGAAGCAAAGAGTTGCGATTGCTAGGGCATTGATGCAAGGAGCAAAGGTTATACTTGCTGATGAACCAGTATCTAACCTTGATGAAGATAATGCCCGATCGATTCTTTCAATAATGAAGAGCCTAGCAAGTAAGGGTACTTCTGTAGTAGTGATTATGCATAATAGGCATCTTGCTGAAGAGTATATGGATGAGGCATACCAGCTAACCAATGGTATTCTAGATAAACTATGGTAACCTTATGCACTAGTGATGTAATATGAGTATATGGATGCTGATTGCATTAGCGTTGATTCTATCATATCTGCTAGGCATACTTGACCTTTATGCATGGACAAAGGCATTATCCAATCTATCCAAGTTTGCATCAGATCTTTACATAAGGCAGGAGTTGGTGCAAGATGCACTATATGCTGTAGGAGAGACCATGCTTATAGCAGCATTTGGTACCATAGTTGGTGCGCTTGTATCATATCCTATAGCATCATTATCTGCTCAAGGGATAACCTCTAGATGGGTATCAATGGTTGTAAGGAGTATAGCAAATATACTAAGAACTGTACCAGCCATATTCTGGGGTATACTATTCGTTGTAATGTTTGGTCCAGGTAACACTGCTGGTGCAGTAGCACTAACATTATATACGGTAGGATATCTATCTAAGTTCTTCTATGAGACGTTTGAGAATGTTGGTAAAGAGCATTATGAGGCAATGCACTCTCTAGGCTTACCATGGCCACTGCTAGCAAAGGCCATATTCAAACATACTGAGAAGCAGATGATAAGCCATACAATGTTCATGTTTGAGTACAATCTAAGGACTGCAAGCATACTAGGGATAGTTGGTGCTGGAGGAGTAGGCTATTACATAACACAGTATGTTAACATACTAAACTACTCAGCAGCATTCACATTCTTCATAGTGGTAATGCTGTTTGTGTTCTTAGTAGATGGCATAAGTTACATAATAAGGAGGCATATATAATATAAATATTAAGTTTAGTTTATAATAAATTTATAACGATAAGGAAACTAAAATAAATAATATAAGGAAATATATGGTTATATAACATTAAAGATTTAATTACTACTATGTTGAATTATAGATTATGAGAGAAGAAGAGACAGGTTGGTGGTACTCCAAGTGGCTCTTACCATTATTCGTTGGTGCATTCATGGCATTAGCATTATTTGCTACCGTGCCCAATCTACCATGGGTAAAAGAGGTTGTTAGTGAGAGTGCATCTGTGGTTAGTGTTGATGGTAACTCATGTGTGGTTGAGACATCATCACATAGGTTGATAAATGTGAATAATTGTATGAGTCATAAGGTTGGTGATAATGTTACAGTATCATACAGGAAGACAACTTCCCTTGGAGAGTTAACTAGTGCTCCAATGCTTCCTTGATATGTTATAGTAGAGTAGCAATGCGTATGCTGTCTTAGCATCCTCTATCTCATTATTCATAACCTTACCTATAGCCTCATCTATATCCATTACTATCAGATCTATCTCCTCATCCTCATCCCTATTATACTTCTCTGTATTCTCAAGCTCCTTTGCTACAAAGAAGTATATTGTCTCTGTGCAGTAACCTGGTGTCATGTAGCATCTACCTATATAATCTAACCTTCCTGCTCTATACCCTGTCTCCTCCAACAACTCTCTATTTGCAGCATCCTCTATGCTCTCATTTGACTCTACCATACCTGCAGGTATCTCAAGTAAGTGCTTACCTATTGCATACCTATACTGCCTCTCAAGTATGATCTTACCATCATCAAGTAACGGTAAGATAGCAACAGAACCCCTATGTTCAACTACCTCCCTTACCCTACCATTGCTAAGTCTATCTACCCTTAATGATATAACCTTGCCCCTATATACATAGTTACTAGCATTATTATTCATTCCTGCTCTTGCCATTATACATAACATCAATCATAATATTAACCTAAATAATAGTATTAATCTATGCAAGTGATAAGCAAGAGTATTAGGATAATGACCAAAGGAGAAGGAGATATAATAGATTTAAGTGATAAACTTAACTCTGTTATTAGAGCAAGTGGTCTAAAGAATGGTAATGTTACTGTATTTGTTCCAGCATCAACAGCAGCAGTAACTACAATAGAGTATGAGCCAGGACTATTAAAGGATCTACCCAATGCCTTAGAGAGGATAGCACCAAGAGGTATAGAGTATGAACATGAGAAGACATGGCATGATGGTAATGGACATTCACATGTTAGAGCATCTATACTAGGGCAATCATTAACCATACCTTTCATAGATGGTAAACCTGTATTAGGGAGATGGCAACAGGTAGTGCTTATAGAGTTAGATATAAGAGATAGGGAGAGGACAGTTATCTTTCAGATTATAGGAGAATGATCTTCAGACTCACTCATCTACATTATTTATTTTAATTGATTAGTGATATTTCTCTAAATCTATACAAAAGATAGTAATTTTGTATTGCTACCCATGCCCTTATAATGGTCTTCATACTAAGATAAATAACAAGATTAAGAATTATATTATTTGCCTTGATTATATAACTAGATATGGAGATAGATGTACCAAAGAGCGTTAGACCTATAATGCTTGATACTGCTGAAGAGACTATGCTTGGTGATCCTGAAGGGGCAAGGAAACAGTACAGGTATGGTAATCTGCATATAAGGGAGTATGATGATAAGTATGTTGTACATGTTGATAAATTTGATCCTAGAAAAGAGCCTATAAAACATCTATTATTTGATGCACCAGAGGTACTTATAGGTACAGCTATAGGCTTGTATACAGGCTTCAAGGTAGGTAATATATTATCACATGATGGTAACAAGATAAGCAATACCTTACTTATTGGTACTTTAGCAGCAGTAACAAGTGGTTATATAACGTATAATATAGTGAAGTGGATAAAGCGTAAGTTACTATGATACAAAGTAATTATGAGTATAAGGATTACAAAGTTAAGAGGCGTTGTATAGCTATAGCATTAAGGTTAGTCCCAATTATAATAAGGTTTAGAATAGATAGGAAGGAATGGGTTAGGAAAGAGGGTAAAGGTTGTAATATAGCAAGGATGAGGAGGAATGCTACAAAAGCAGTAAATACATTCATAAAGTTAGGTCCAGTATTCATAAAGTTAGGACAATGGTTATCTAGTAGGCCAGATCTACTACCCCAACCATATTTAGAGGAGTTTGCTAAACTTCAGGATGATGTACCTCCAGCACCATTTGAACAAGTGAAAAGGATAATAGAGGCTGAGTTTAATAAGAGTATTGAGCAGTTATTTGATCACTTTGATCCTAACTGTATCTCTGGTGCAAGTATAGGGCAAGTATACAGAGCAAAATACAATGGTAAGGATGTTATAGTTAAGGTACTAAGACCAAATATACATTATATAGTTGAGAGGGATCTTATGGCTATAAGGCTTTTACTACCATATGCTATAAGGTTAATTGATCCAAACATAGCATTCTCCTTAGAGTCTATATTTGCACAGTTTGTAGAGAGTATTAGGGAAGAGATGGATTATACCATAGAGGCTAATAACTTGAGAAGGATAAAGAGTAATCTTAGGAATGAACAGCATGTCATTATACCTGATATAATTGAGGAGAGGAGTACATCTAAGGTGCTTACTCTAGAGTATATCCCAGGTGTAAAGGTTACAGATGTAGCAGGGTTGGATGAGTTAGGCATAGATAAAAGGAGGCTTGTTATTAGACTCCATAGACTATTCTTTAAGATGTTGTTAAAGCATGATATATTCCATGCAGATCCTCACCCAGGGAATATTGCTATTAGGCCAGATGGTTCCATAGTGCTTTATGACTTTGGTATGGTAGGTAGGTTAGATAACTCTACTAGAATGAAGCTTATAAGGCTTTATCTAGCATTGATAGAGAGGGATCCTGCTAGAGCAGTTAACATACTTTACTCCTTAGGCGCACTATCCCCAGAGGCTAATAGGTATGTTATAGAGAAAGGCTTAGCATTAGCTATAGAGAGCATGTATGGCAAGAAGGTAGATGAGATGGAGGTTAAGGCATTGATGGAGCTAGCAAATAAGACCATGAGTAGATTCCCATTCAGGCTACCCAAGCAACTCGCACTTTACATGCGTATGGCTACACTTCTAGAGGGTATATACTTAACATTAAAGGTTGATTTCCAGTTCATGAAGGTACTATCATCAATACTGCAAGAGGAAGGGCTTGTTAGGGATGCATACATAGAGGAGTTCAAGAGTACTGTGGAGAGTATAGTTAAGAGTGCTAGGGATTACATAGCAATTGCACCAATGCTTAAGGATTATCTAGAGAATAATATGCTTAATGTAAGCAAGAAGGAGGGTAGGAGTAGTGGTGCTACACTTATTGCTGGTAGCATAATAACAGCATCACTACTCATAAGTTCTGCTATAATAATGCAGAGTTATCCTATACTAGGGCAGATAGGTTTTGTTGCAGCTGTTACAATAATAGGTGTAATGTTATTAGCAAGGAAGATCTAGCCATAGTAAGAGGTAAGTATCTGCATAGTATAGTTAGCATCATGATGCTCTTTGCTTATTCTATCTTCACTGCACCTTTAAGAGGTATCCTTAGCTCAAGGATACCTTCCTTATATGTTGCTTTCACATCATCTTCTATAACCTTGAATGGCAATGGTATCTTTTTATCTATCTTTAATGGTCTCTGCTGCCAGTATGTTACCCCAACTGCCTCCGCCTTCTCTCTAGTAGCCTTTATGGTTAAGATATTATCACTAACCCTTATTCTTATATCCTCTTTCTTGAACCCTGGCATATCAGCAATAATAACTAGATCTGAAGCGTCCTCATACACATCTACTGGAGGCATAACAAACTCATAGAACTCTCTAGTCTTACTTGTAAACTCCCTCATAAGCTCACGCATTATATAGTTTGCTATACTCATAGTATAAAGTCCGTTAATATTAAATATAAATCTTAGTATAGACCTATAATTAGTAATAATATGTTAGGATATTGAGAGTTAAGAGATAGATATCAATATTTATTAGTAATACTGGAATAAGTTATGCCTTAAATAAATAAATAATAATTAATATCAAATCATAGACTAAATACCCAATGTTAGAGATAGATAACCTAAGAAGGAGAGCAGAGTCTGTAAGCAGCAATGAGTTCTTCTCTCTATTGGATACAGTTATAGATATCATGATAAGGGAGAGGAACACATGTAGTATAGGAGGAAATGTTATCAATGGCGGGCTAGTAAATCTTGAAGAGTTTGGTAAGTTAGTGCTTGTGGGAGATCTGCATGGAGATCTTGAGGCAATGTTATCAATACTTGCAAAGGCAAGGTTCTTTGATGATAATAGCACTCTTGTATTTCTAGGGGACTATGGTGATAGAGGTATTGAATCGGTTGAGGTCTACTATACCTTGCTTTACTTAAAGGCAAGGTATCCAGATAGGATAGTGATGCTAAGGGGTAACCATGAAGGACCAAGGGATCTACCATTCTATCCTCATGATCTTCCATTAATGCTAGAGTCTAGATTTGGAAAGCATTCAGATGTAATATACTCTAGATTAAGGGATCTATTTGATACAATGTATGTAGCAGTCATAGTTAAATGTACACTCTTAATACTACATGGAGGTTTGCCAATAAGGTTAAACTCTATAGATGATATTGCAAAGGCTCACCTCTTACATCCTAGTAAGAGTTACCTGCTAGAGATACTCTGGAATGACCCAAGGGAGATAAAAGGTTATCAACCATCTGCTAGAGGATATGGTTATTACTTTGGTAAGGATATAACACAACATGCATTAAAGGTTACTAACACTAGGATTATTGTAAGGGCACATGAACCTTGCAATGGTTATAAGATTAATCATGATGGTTTAGTGCTAACTCTATTCTCATGTAAGGCACCATACGGTAATTACAAGGCATCTTACATGCTATTAAGCAGGGATGATATACATATAAGCAATGAAAGGATGTTAGAGAGAGTTGAGGAGTTTTGATCAAACAGCCAGAGTATCAAGGCAAGCATAAAGATACTAGCATAGATGGTAGAAGAGCATTGCTTATTGTTATTGAAGGGATAGATAAGGCTGGCAAGAGTACACAAGCAATGCTACTTGCAGATGCATTAGGTTCAAAGGGCTATAGATGTAAGGTTATAAGCTTCCCAGACTACTCCACCTTTATAGGCAAAGAGATATATGCATTCTTACATGAGCATAGGGATTACCCTTTACAGGTTAAACATATGCTACTATCAGCCAATAGATGGGAGAAGAGAGATGAGATAGAGCAAGCACTACAAGAGTATGATTGTGTTATAATGAATAGGTATTACCAATCAAATCTTGTGTATGGTTATGCAAACAACCTTGATCTTACATGGCTTGAGAACCTTGATAAAGGCTTACCTAAAGAGGACTTGGTTATAGTTATAGATATCTGTGTTGAGGAATCTATCAATAGGATTAAAGGTTCTATGCACAAGGATGATTTTGAGAAGCCTAATATGCTTAAGAAGGTTGCAGATGTGTACAAGTTGTTAGCAAGTAAATATAATTGGATTATTGTAGATGGTAATAGAAGCAAAGAAGAGGTACATAAGGATATACTAAATATAGTTATTGGTAAGCTTATGAAAGATAGTAAAGATAAATATTGTTAAAAGTAGTTAATTAATTGGTATGGATAAGATAGTAGCAGAGATAAGTGATCCTGTACATGGTTACTTTTATCTAAGTAGTGTTGAGAAGGAGATAGTTGATAGCAGAGAGTTCCAGAGGTTAAGGAGGATAAGGCAGTTATCTAGTGCGTATCTTACCTATCCTAGTGCACAACATACAAGGTTTGAGCATTCTTTAGGTACCATGCACCTTGCTGGTAAGGTAGGTTTATCACTGAAGAGCAAAGGTTATATAAATAGTGATAAGGTTCAACTACTTAGGCTTGCTGCATTATTGCATGATATAGGGCATGGACCATTCTCCCATCTATTTGAGGAGATAATTGCACTTAAGGGCAATGGTACACATGAGGATATTGGTAAGAGGATAATCAAGGAGAGGTTCAAGGATACTCTTGCTAAGCATGGTTATACAGAGGATGAGGTTAGTGAACTTGCATTTGGGGAATCAGATGAGCAGTACCTTAATGAGGTTATCTCTGGTAGCTTAAGTGTTGATCTCATGGATTACCTGCTAAGAGACTCTTACTTTACAGGTGCGCATTATGGGAGAATAGATGCTGAGAGGATAATAAGCTCTTTAGAGGTATACAATAACAGGTTAGCATTAGACAAGGCTGCACTTAACTCATTCGAATCGCTCTTAATAGCAAGGTATCAGATGTTTAAGGCAGTGTACTTCCATAAGACAGTTAGAGCTGCAGAGATCATGCTACTTAAAGCAATGCAGTTAGCTGATGAGTATATGCATCTAACATCTGCTTACAATAACCTAGAGGAGTACCTTAAGTTAACTGATGATTACGTTCTAATAAACTTACTGAACCTTCCTGATACTAGCAAGGAGTTAAAGTTAGCAAAGAGGTTTGCTGAGGATTATAGGGATAGAAGGTTATTCAAGTCAGTCTTTGAGAGCATAATGCAAGCAACAAGTACACTAATAAACAGGCTTACAGATGTTAAGTATTTGAGTGAGAGAGCAAAGGAGATAGCATCTGAAGCATCTGTAGATGAGTATCTAGTTTATATAGATAGTGCAAAGGCACCATCAATACCTAGAGCCCCAGGGAGAGAAGAGGTTAAGGATCTTATACTCATAGACAAAGATGGTACAAGTAATATTATAAATATGAAGGATATACCATTGATAGCATCAATATTAGGTTTTATGAATATGATAAGGGTTTACACAACAAATGAGGATAGAGATAAGGTTAAGGAAGCAGCCTATAAAGTACTAGGAAGAGAGACTGATAGATGGTATGAGAGGGTTGCAGTATGAGTATTAAAAGAAGAGTAGTTGTAAAGTTAAGTGGGAGCATATTCGATCTTGATGATTGTGTAGAAAGGATTAGAGGTTATGCAGATCTATTCAAGGAGATGATTAACAATAATACCCAAGCAGTAGTAGTTGCTGGAGGGGGGAAGGAGGCTAGAAGGTATATAGATACTGCTAGGATATTTGGTGCTGATGAGTCAAGCCTTGATGAGCTGGGTTTAGAAATCTCTAGGCTTAACGCTAGACTGCTTATATATGCTATGGGTAATAGTGCTTATCCTTATGTACCAAGGGACCTTCAAGAGGTTAGTATAGCAGTAGAGAGTAACAAGGCAGTAGTAACTGGTGGTTTGCATCCTGGTCAGAGTACAAATGCAACATCAGCACTAATAGCAGAGAGGATCAAGGCTAGTATGTTCATAAATGCTACAGATGTAGATGGGATATATACTGCTGATCCAAGGATAAACAAAGATGCCAAGTTAATAAAGAGGGTAAGTGTTAAGGAGTTGTTAACTATGCTAATGAATGAGAAGTTCAATGCAGGTACATATGAGTTGATGGATATAGTTGCACTTAAGATTATTGAAAGGTCTAAGATACCAACCAGAGTTATAAAGGCTAGTGTTGAGAATATAAGGTTAGTTATAGATGGATATGATATAGGTACCCAGATACTCCCTTAATTAATTGGTAATAATTGATATATCATCAGTAGTATATATTATGCCTCTCTCTATCTACTACACTGCTCATGTAACGTAACTGCTCCTCCATGAACCTCTTCCTCCTCTCCTCCTCATCCAACTCTTCCATGCTAAACTCCTTTAGTCCAAGGATCTTTATGAGTGCAATAAGTATACTCTTGGCAGTCCTAGGCTGTATGATCTCTGGATTGTCTATCTCCCCAAGTAAGCATAATGCATCTATACCTCTCTCATAGCATATGCCAAGTATCAATCCATTAAAACCAGTTATATGACCTTCACCTTCAAGTATGTGTATGTTGCTGTAAGCCTTTACATAATCAAGCAGATGCTTCTTATTAGCAGCACAGAATATGCTTGGTTCTGCACTTACTGATGCCCTTAATGCTGCACCAACTGAGTATAATCTCTTAACATTAAGCCTCTGTGCCATATTAACTACCTCATAACATACCTCGTACAACCTTCTAGGATCTGAGGGGTTAAAGTCCCCTGTGAAGATAAGCAGATTGCTCTCATTGCAATGATAGAATCTATAAGTTGATTGCTTATAGTATGTTAAGCCATCCTTGTATGTAACATATGGAGGCCAATATGCATATATCTCAGCGAATAATTTAGCATTTAATTTATTAACAAGAGTATTCATGCATAGGCCAGCAACATTACCCATATCTGGTAATGCAGCAACCATATTAGCATCGTTCACCTTTGGATAATAGTATACCTTAGTTCCAAGCATACTATGAATTATGCTTAATGAGTAAATAAAATCCTATCGTTATAAATGTAATGATACTTATAGTTCTTTCTATACCATTATATCATACTTGCTCTTTGCTCAATCATCTTCATCATATAATACTCAATGTAAGCCCCTACTAATAATAGGATAGAGACTATCCCTATTAGTATAAGTGTAGGTATTAGCATAACCCTTAATCCCTTTTTTATTACTATGTTATGTATAAGTAGTGCACTCTGAGACATAGCAATCCCATATGATATAACTTCAAGTACACCAAATGGGGTTGCTAACACTAGTATTGGAGGTATGTTGGATAATGTTGGTGTAGTCTCAACCAATGCCCTAAATACAAGCCCTGTAGAGTATGCAGAGAATAATCCTATAGCTACTCCTAATGCTGGGATGAACATTGCTAATGCTATCCTAAGGTTGTTTGCAAATATACCTAAGGCATCTATATCCTTAACCATATCTTTAAACTGGTTGCTTATAACCTCCGCATCCTCCTTGCTTATATTAGAGTATGCACCTAGATTAAAGAATACTATAAAGGATAGTGATGCTAATGCTATAAGTATTAATCTCCTCCTTTTACTCACTAGTATAATAAAGTTAATGAAATATTTAAAGTAAGACGGATAGCATAGGGTCTTCAGCAAGTACATCCTTAACCAAGGATGCTTGTACTGCTAGAGATATCCTCTTAGTTCTACCATACCTCCCTTGATTAACTATAGGAGCATAAAGCAAGCCTTGCATATCAAGTTCACTTATTATCATACCAACCCTCCTCTGGGTAACTGCTTGCACACCTAACCTCTTAGTTAACTCTAGATAAGTATCGTATACACTACCAGTTGAACCCTTACCTGATAACATAACACTTAGTATGACTAACTTCTCATGTAATGGTAGCTTCCTTAACGTCTCACTAACCTTATCCTGCTCTATCCTCTTCTCTGCTATCCTAACATGCCTCTCCTCAACCTTCTCTGCACCTTCCCTCTCTGCAACCTCTCCAGCAACCCTTAACAGATCCAATGCCCTTCTAGCATCCCCATGCTCTGAGCCAGCAATGGCAGCACATAGGTTTATAGCACTAATACTTATACAACCTTCATAGAATCCTAACTTTGCTCTTTCTATTAATATATGCCTTAACTCCTCAACTGTATATGGGGAGAATAACACCTCTTCCTCACTCAAACTACTCAATACCCTTGGGTCCAATAACTCTTTAAAGTTAAGATCGTTACTTATACCTACCAAGCCTAGAGAGCCTTTACTTAAACGCTCATTAGCCCTTGTCATCTGGTATAATATCTCATCTCCATGCTTCTTAACCAAGAAATCTATCTCATCTAAGACAAAAACCGTATCTATCCCATTAGCATCTATATAATTAACTATCCTAGTGAATACTTCACTTGATGCTAAACCTGTGAATGGGAACCTTAAACCTATAGCCTCACCTAACTGCACTAGCACTGTATACTCCCTCTTTGCATTCTTTACATTTGAGTATGCTAAAACTATGTTAAGGTTAAGCCTCCTAGCCCTCTCTTGTAGATGCTTAAGTACATACCTAGCAACTGCTGTCTTACCTGTACCAGGTTTACCATATAGTAATAGGTTGGATGCCCTTGAACCTTTGAGTAATGGTGATAAAGACTCTGCCACAGCCCTGATCTCATTCTCTCTAAATGGTAATCTATCTGGTATATAATCAGATCTAAGCACGTCTCTATCCTTTATTAGTGGTTTTGAGGATATTACTTTATCAAATATCTCATCTATTATATCTGTATTTTTATCATACATACCCACACACCAACATTTCTTATGCAACTTTGATGATAGATAAGTTACTCCAACTGCTTTTAAGCTACTAAATCAAATAAAGTAAATAATATATTTACTTAGATTTAACTAAATAAAGTAGGTACAATAATAAGTATGCAATTGAAATTATGGTGTCACTCTCTAATGTTAACTATATGTTAAGAATTAATCTAAACTATGCTATATAACACCATCACTTCCACTGGAGACCTATTCTAATGTTAATTATGTTAATAAGCATATTTTAACACCATCACTTCCACTGGAGACTATAGTATACTTTTCTTAACACCATCACTTCCACTGCAAGTTAAGTTGTTAATATATTGAGATAAGTTAACTATTAACATGATCACATGCTAGCATTATCTCTATTTACTTATATGTTAACAAAATAATCTTTATTCTATTGTGTATTCTTTATAATTATTTATAATTCTCAAGTATATCATTGATCTTTTCTATGAATTGATTTAAATATTCCTTAGGTATCATTGCTCCACATGCTTTATCATGACCTCCTCCACTACCTTTTAAACTTAATGCTATATCACTAACTATTTGCCCTAAGTGTAACTTACATAGGTCTGAACCTCTAACAGATATCACTATCTTGTCACCCCTTTGCTTGTATGCTATAGTAACCTTTACATCGTTACCATACATGGCTAGAAGCATATTTGCTATTGTACTTGAAGAGAGATCATCTGCCTGTATATATACTATATTATTCTTTATTCTTTTTACCCCTTTTACTATATTATTTATATTCTTTGATACCTTGTCAGCATAAACTTTAGCATTATCTAATACACCTTCTATTGCATGAGGTAAGATATCTTCTCCTGCTAATCTGTTAACAAGTGTTAACAGATACTCTTGGTTATGTTGATTATTATATATTGCATATGCTAATACTGTAGCCTCAAACTCCATGAAGTGTTTATCATATCTGCTTATTATACTACTTGCAAATCTTCTATTACTTAACTCATCTATTATAGCTGCGCAACCAGCAAGTATAGCAAATCTATGGTCATCTGGTCTTAAGTTAATTAACAAGTTAGAGTATATTATCATTGAAGTGCATTCATCTAGTGTATGCATTAACCTTATACCATTGTTTGTTAACGTCCTCTTACACTCTTCATCTAAGTAATGATGATCTATGTATGTAACTATAGCACCCTTTTGTACTATATTGCTTAAAAGATTTACAAATCTATCCCTATTTGATTTACTTAAACCAAGATCACATATAAATAAATGCTCAACATTATTATTTCCATTGTAAATCTCCTCTATCCTTTGTATAAAATCTGAGTAATCTGCTAGTATAACATCTGTAGAATAGAGATGCTTTATCATACATGCAGAGACTATACCATCTGGGTCCTCTTTATGTGATATACATATCTTTACCATGCTAGTTTACTCTATTAATCCTATATATAAAACATAATTATATCTAAATCCTTATATCTAAATCTTGTAGTAGTATAACCATCTTGCAGATAATGCAAACCCTATAGCTAATGAACTTATGCTTATATCAAATATGAAGTCTAAAGAGTATAATCCAGTTAATCTCCCTAGTATCCAGTGTGTGTTATGAAAGTTAAATATGTTAGGGAATAGCATAGATACTATACCATTTAATATTATTAAGAGTATAAATGAGAGAAGGGAGAACAATAGGTATATCTTAAGTATGAACATAGTAAAGTATGAATGGGAGAACTACTATTTTAGATTTACTTATGATGAGCATAACTGATAGGAACAAACTATTAGAGGAGATGGAGGATGCATACGATAATAAGCTTGTAGAGTACTTCAAGGGCTTACTAAAGCATGAAGATTACACCATAAGGGCAAGAGCAGTATGCATATTAGTAGATATTGCTGGTGAAGATGCAGTTGATGATATAATACAAGTACTATTGAATGACCCTAATGCACTTGTTAGGCATGAAGCAGCATACTCCTTGGGTCAGTTAGGCTATGCTAAAGCGGTAGATGCACTTATACATGCTATGTTAAATGATCCTAATCCATTTGTTAGACATGAGTCTGCTATTGCTTTAGGGGTTATAGGATCAGAGAGAGCAAGAGAGGCATTAACTAAAGCATTAAACGATGAGAGTGTAGAGGTTAGGGAATCCGCTCTTATAGCATTAGCCAACCTTGATTACCTAGCATATACTAAGAGTAAGAGCAGGTTTACTAAAATGACGGGTGGTTAATCTTATACCTAAAGAGCAAAATTTTATAAAATAACTAATAATAAAATAATAAAAAACATGCTATTTTATATATTTACAGTTAAGCTTGAGCTGGTATAGCCTCTTTATTCAATGGTAACTCCTGAGAATACAATCTGTTTATACCGCAAACCTCTTTTACACGTTCTCTATCTATTATACCTTCATCTATATCTTTCTCTATAGCCTTGAGTATAGCATTAGATAGATACTGTTCAACCCAGCCATTAGGATATTGCCAGAGTATCTGCATTGCTCTAAGGAACCTTAATGCACCATCTGGTATCTCTACTTCTACTATTGCCATAGCACTAATTCTCCTTAATATTTAATTCTTAGTGAGTTAAGATTCTTTGATATAATAAAGATGAGTAATTGACAACTCTTAATCAAATTATATTGAGCTATAAATAAAATATGATATACACTTATGTTTATATTGATATTATAAAGTTTAGCGGATTATACTAACTTATTTGAGCAGTAAGTTTATTGACTATTGTTCCTTACTTAATGGCAAGTGGCACGTAAGAAGGTTAAGATAGAGTTAGAAGATGATGAGGGTAGTAAGTACTCTATAATGCTAGAGGGTAATCTTACACGTGAGAAGGTTCTTAAGGTATTTGAGTTAATGAACTTGCTTGATGCTAGCAATTATGAGGATATAGATAAAGAGCATGATATAAACTCTCTTACTGATAAGATACTTAAGGTTATAGAAGATAGATTCCCCTATGGTGAGTTTACATCAGCACAAGTGTTAGAGGCTTATGAGGATACCTATAACGAGCCTATGAAACTAAGTATGATATCAACATACTTGGCAAGGTTTGTAAGTAAAGGGATACTTGCTAGAAGTAAACATGGTAGAGAATGGAGGTATAGAAGGATAATACTAAGTAGTAAGCATTAAAGTGAATAATTAATTAAATTATATTATTCTTAATGCTACAATCTCCTTCTCTTAATAACCATAACACATAGATCACTGTATTGTACATCTTTAACCTCGCTAAGCATACATCTAGTTACCTTCTCATTACTTAAGGTTAAGTTCTCATATATCTCTGTAACATATAAGTTAACATCTATACCATTAGACTCAAGGAATTTAGATATATGGTGGGGCATGAAGTCCCATGGTCTAGGAAGTAGTATCACATCCTTACCAACCTTTAATGCATTTAAGAGAATCTCTTTTTCATACTCTATGCTACCAGTTATGTGAAATGTTATGATAACTGCTTTATCTATAGCAACCCTTGCATATGAGGCTGCCACTTGTATAGAACTTATACCAGGTATAAGTATCACATCTATACCATGATTAGAGAAGATGTTAACAAGTTTATCTACTATCTCTGACTCTGAGAAGTTAACATCACCTGTGAAGAGTATAGAGCATGAGAGTTCATTCCCCATCAACTTCTTTACTATGGAGTTATATACATCATCTTGCGTCTTTAATGTTACTAATCTAACATCCTTCCCATCCAACCTTACCAACCTCTTGATGGATTCTATAGTATGTTTATATCCTACTATTATATCTGAGGATTCTATGATACTCTTAGCCTTTAATGTTATATACTCACTTGAACCAGGCCCTATGCCTACTAGATATACCTTGCTCATATAAGGACAAGGGTATAATTATAATAAATATTAAGTTTAATAATTATGCTAAGGTTTATCCTTGAACTAAAAACCCTTATATTAATCCATATACAATATATGCTATGCAGTTTGACTACGAAGAGTTTCAGAGTGTAGAAGAGGTTATGGCTTACCTTGTTACAATAGCACCTTTGATGAAGCAGATAATGACGTTGCATACCTATAAAGGTTATACATTTGCACTTCTTCCATTCTCACCCCTCTCTGGAGATCATATACTAATGGTATATGCAAAGAAAGAGATAGAACAAGGTTTGCTAGAGTTTGATATCTCAACTATGAAGTACAGGAAGGTTAATGCTGTTGAGAGGGCAGATAAGAGCTACTTTATAGTAACAACGCCAAAGGTTAATACATTGGCAGATAAGGCTATTGAGAATTTAGAGAGAAGATCACAGTAAGATTATCTTATTATAAAATTTTATATATGTATATATAGTTGAGCATATAGATGGAATGGCATGTATACAAGAACCCCCTAGGCTTGCTAGAGATATCCATGAATGAAGGGGAGAGTATAACAGCTGAGAGTGGAGCACTTGTATTCATGCATGGTAATGTTGAGGTAAAGACAAGTACTAAGATAAGAGAGCAAGGCTTCTTCAGTAGATTAAAGAGCACCATCTTAGGTAAAGAGTCACTCTTCTTGAATGATTATATAGCAAGAGGCAAGTGTACAATAGGACTTGCAGGAGCAGCACTAGGAGATATCGAGGGTATAGAGTTTGATGGCTCATACATAATACAGAGCGGTTCATACATAGCATCAACAGAAGGCATAGTTATGGATACAAAGTTCCAAGGTTTAACAAAGGGAATATTTGGTACGGAGTTATTTATGCTTAAGATGACAGGCAAGGGCACTGTATTCATTAATTCATATGGGGGTATAGTAAGGAAGGAGTTAAAGAGTAATGAACGCATGGTTATAGATAACTACCACCTGGTTGCTATTGATGGTAATGCAGATTATAGAGTAGTTAAGATAGGTTCATGGAAGACAACTATACTTGGTGGAGAGGGTCTTGGTATAGAGTTAACTGGTCCAGCTACAGTTTATATCCAGAGCAGGAGTGCTATGGAGATAAAGGATGAACTAACTAGGCTACTCGGTATAGATAAACTAGAAGAGAAGATACAGCGTGGGCAAGGAGCATCGTTCAGTTGGGGCAGCAGAAAGCAGCAGGATTGGTTCAGGCCTAATATATAAGGCAAACAAATAAAGAATAAAAGCAACTATGCTATACGCTATCTGATGGTTAGTAGAGAAGATTCAATGATTAACAGAAGTAATGGTAAGTTATACATAGTAGGTATAGGACCTGGTAGTGAAGAGCATATGACATTTAAGGCTAAGCAGTGCATTAAGGAGAGTAACATAGTTATAGGTTATGAGACATACATAGAGTTAATAAAGCATCTACTTGAAGGGAAAGAGGTTTACTCATATGCCATGACTCAAGAGGTTGATAGGGCAAACCATGCTATAGAACTTGCCATGAAAGGTAATACTGTATCACTGGTATCTAGTGGTGATCCTGGGATATATGGTATGGCAGGGCTAGTGTATGAGATACTTGCAGATATGAATTGGGACTGTAAGAACCCATATGTTGAGGTTATCCCAGGGGTATCTGCATTGAATGCATGTAGTGCATTGGTAGGCTCTCCATTGATGGCTGACTTTGCTGTAGTTAGCATGAGCGACCTACTTGTTCCATGGGATATAATAGTTAAGAGGGTAGAGGCTGCTGCACAGGGCGATTATGTAATTGTAATATACAATCCTCAAAGTAAGAAGAGGGTTCACCAACTAAGGGATGCTAGAGATATAATCCTAAAGTACAGAAGTGCAAAGACCCCAGTTGCTATAGTTAAAGCAGCATATAGAGATTCACAGAGCATAGTTATAACTGATCTAGAGCATATGCTTGAGTATCAAGAGCATTTAGGTATGTTAACCACAATAATAATAGGTAACTCATCAACATTCATATACAAAGGTTTAATGATAAATCCTAGAGGCTACAAGAGTAAGTACGAGCTTGTATTAAGCAAGACAGATTAGAGATGGACAAGGATATAGAGATTGGATTAATACTACCACAGGGATGGCTTAACGATCTTAGTTTTGATTATGATTACATAAAGAGGTTTGCTCTAGAGGCTGATAGACTAGGTTTCTCTTTATGGGCTTACGATCATTTCATACCACACTATACGTATAAACCTCTTGAAGGGAAGCCTATGTTAGAGTGTTTCACACTCCTAGCATCTATAGCATCTATAACTAGCAATGTAAAGATAGGGGAAGTTGTTACATGTAACTCTTATAGGAATCCTTCATTGCTTGCAAAGATGATAAGTACTCTAGACTTCATAAGCAATGGCAGAGCATTACTAGGTATAGGTGCTGGATGGTATAAGGAAGAGTACCTCTCCTATGGTTACCATTTCCCTAATGCAAGGGTAAGGATAGAGCAGCTTGATGAAGCATTGATGATAATAAGATCAATGCTTGAAGAGGGTAAGAGTACATTCCATGGCAAGTATTATAATACATTCAATGCATTAAACTATCCTAAACCAAAGGGTAAGGTACCTATAATGGTAGGAGGATATGGTAAGATGCTATTAAAGGTTGCTGCTAAACATGCAGATATATACAATTGCCCATTTGTAAGTGTTGATGAGTACAAGGATAGGTTAATTATACTGAAGGATCACTGCTCAATTATAGGCAGGGATCATAATGAGATAAGGAACTCACTGCTTATAAGAGTTATAATAGGTAAGGACGAGGATGATGTTAGAAGGAAGGTTTCAATAATAAAAGATTATAATGAGAGTGTAGAGGATTACATAGCAAGGAACAGGGACGAGGCAATAATAGGCGATCCTGTACATGTTTATAAGAGGTTGTATGAGTATGTTAGCATAGGTGTAACACACTTCATACTGCATGTTATACCATTTGAGCATAACCTAGACTCATTAAAGTTGCTTAGTCTAGTTAAGCATAAGATAGTGTAGCAGAGTTATTTGGGTCTTACTGCCTTGCTAGTATCTCAATAACCTCAACCCTATCCTTAAAACGGTTCCTTATAGGTTCTACTATCTTATTCAAGTATAATGCAACAGCATTCTTTAGATCCAAAGGATGTAACCTCTTACTAGCATAAGCATCCTCTAACTCCTTATAACTTGTGAATGTTATACTCCCTCCATACTTCTCTGCCCTCTCAACAGTAAACTCCTTGAACTCATGGAATATTATATATCTAACAATCTCTAGCAGAGGGTTGCCATCTACAACACCCTCTGGACAGTAAGCCTTTCTAACCTTTGCTCTTATACTCTCTTCATCATCATGTACAAATATACTTGTATTAGGCTTAGATTTACTCATCTTACTTGATACCTTCCTATCCATCTCTGAGTCATCATCAAGTCCAAGCATTGTAGGCTCTCCTAACCCTGGGAGTAGATGATGGTGCACAGCAATAGGTACCTTCCATCCTAGTTTAGGGAAGATATCCCTTGCAAGCATATGCACCTTCCTCTGATCTATTCCAGCATGTGCTACATCAACATCAAGTGCATGGATATCAACTGCCTGCATAACAGGGTACATGAGTTGAGCAAAATCAAGCCTATCCTTCTCACTCCTGCCCATTATAGTTAAAGAGCGCATTAACCTTGGTAAGGTTACATGCTTGCTTAACCTTACAACATCTTCCCAATATCCTTTATACTCTTCATATAGTTTAGAGCCTAGAATAACATTAACCCTAGGACAGAAGAACTTGAATGCATCCTCATAGTATCTACTTACCTTCTTTATCATATCCCAATCCCCTTGCAACTTATCGTTTATGTATGTATGCCAATCAGCAAGAAGTACAGTACAATGGAATCCAGCATCAATAAAGTCATTTATCTTATATCCAGTAAGGACAAGACTACCAAGGTGTAACAATCCTGATATCTCCAAGCCTATGTAATGCCTTGGTCTTGAGTTACTCTTTAGTAATGCTACCAACTCATCTCTAGTAACAACCTCCTCAGTAGGCTCCCTTGTGATAAGCTCTATCTTCCTATCTAGATCCACACATCATATTCTTATTAAACCATAAATAAATATAACCTAGCATCATTACTACTATCTCTATAGTTATAAGCAAGTGAGTATAATGCAGAGTAAGGGTAAGAGCAGTAGCATAATAGGAAAGGGTACATGGCTTGATAAGGTAGCATATACTTTAATAGAGAGGGAGAAGAGGTTAGGGCGAGATGTCTCATTAATAAGGGTAGAGTCTGGGCTAGGGGCATCTGGGATACCTCATATAGGTAGCCTTGGGGATGCTGTTAGAGCATATGGTGTAAAGTTAGCATTAGAGAACCTTGGATATAGAGCAGAGTTGATAGCATATAGTGATGATATGGATGGATTAAGGAAGGTACCACATGGATTACCTGATTGGCTTAAAGAGTATATAGCAGTACCAGTATGCAATATACCCGACCCATACTCATGCCATGCATCTTATGCAATGCACATGTCAAGCATGCTATTGGATGCCCTAGATGCTCTAAATATAAATTACAGGTTCCAGAGTGGTTATGAAGCATATAAGCAAGGCTTACTTGTAAGTGAGATAGATACTGTACTAAGGAACTCAAGATTGATAGGAGAGAAGATAGCAGAGCTTGTAGGGCAGGAGAAGTTTAAGCATACCTTACCATACTTCCCTATATGCTCTAATTGTAAGAGGATATACCTAGCAAGTGCATATGAGTATATCCCAGATGAGTATAAAGTGTTATATGAGTGCAAGGGAAGCATGATAGGGAAGCAGTATATTCAAGGTTGTGGATATAAAGGAGAGGCTGATATAAGGAAGGCCGATGGTAAGTTAAGTTGGAAGGTTGAGTTTGCATCTAGGTGGAGAGCATTTGGCATAAGGTTTGAGGCTTATGGCAAGGATATAGCAGATAGTGTTAAGGTTAATGATTGGGTATCAGACCATATACTTAACTATGCACATCCATTGCATGTAAGGTATGAGATGTTCCTTGATAAAGGGGGTAAGAAGATAAGTAAGAGTGCTGGTAACGTACTTACACCTCAGCACTGGCTTAGGTATGGCACCTCTAAATCAATAATGCTCCTTCTCTTCAAGAGGATAGCTGGTACTAGGCATGTAGGGATTGAGGATATACCTAGGTTAGAGGATGAGTATGATAGGCTAGAAGAGCTTTACTTCTCTAACACTGCAAGTAATGATATGCAGAATATAAAGCTTAGAGGTATATATGAATATATAAACCATGGTAAGCCACCAAGCAAGCCTAGAGAGCATATACCATACATGCTACTGGTACAGTTGGCAGAGGTAGCACCTGAAGGTAGTGAGATAGATTATGTTATAAGTAGATTAAAGGCATATGGTATGATAAAAAATGATGTATCAGATAGCCTTAAGGAGAGGATATCTAAGGCAAGGTTATATGCCCTAGAGATACTCTCTACAAAGAGTACAACAACTAAATCATTGAGCATAGATGAGGCAAGTAAGAGTGCTATAAAAGATCTTATAGATGCCATAAACTCGTATGAGGACCCAAAGCTTCTCCAATCAAGTATATTCAATATAGCTAGAAGGTATGGGATAGAACCAAAGGAGTTCTTTAAGTTACTGTACACTATTCTTATAGGCTCTGATCATGGACCTAGGTTAGGTCCATATATAATTGATGTAGGTAGGGAGAGGGTCTCATCTATACTGAGCAGGTATGTTTCTAATTAATCATAATTACATGGGCCCGTGGCCTAGCTAGGATATGGCGAGGGCTTGCGGATATGAGGATAAGAGCAGACAGCCCTAGGTCGTGGGATCGAAGCCCACCGGGCCCGTTATAAATATAAATCTATGGGATAAGATCAATCAATACTTTACCTCATTTAATCTACCACTCTTTACATCATATATGAATCCTCTAACCTTGCTCTTATTAGGTATGAATGGGCTTGCCTTAACTCTTGCTATGTTCTGCTTAACCTCTCTCTCAAGATCCTTAAAGGCCTCTAGTGCAAAGTGTGGTCTTAACCCTAGCCTCTCCTCTATCTTACCTTTAAGTTCATCCTCAGTGAAACTCATCATACCACAGTTAGTATGCTGTATTATGGCTATCTCCTCAGTACCAAGTAATAACTGTGAGATCATCAGTGAGCGTATAACATCATCAGTTACAACACCTCCAGCATTCCTAATTACATGAGCCTCTCCTATATCTAAACCAAGTATTCTATGTACATCTATCCTTGCATCCATGCAAGTAACTATTGCAAGCCTTCTACTTGGGCGTGCAGGAAGGTCTGCGTATTTAAATGAGTATGCAAAAGACTCATTCTTCTTCAACAGTTTATCTATTTCATACATATACTTCAATTAGTATCGTTATATTTTACTCTTATTTCATACTAATGTTAATTTATCAATATATCTAATTATAATACTTAAATAGTACATTAACCTGCAGATACATATTTGGTAAATTTAGGTCTGATTGGTACAGCTGCTGGTATAGCAATAATAGTAATAGGAGTGTTGGCAATAATAATATCTAGTGATGAGTTTGCATTTATTAGGGGTATGATGCTTATAATAACTGGCATACTAATATTTGGTCTCTCATTCAGGCTTAGAGTTATACAGAAGAGGGGCAAGGGTAGGAAGTAGTAGTGTTTAATATTAATTAAGCATAAGGTTTCTTGAAGTATAAAGTTAATATGGCAGTATTATAATGCTAAACTATGCCAACAGCATATGTACTAATAAACTGTGATCTAGGAGCAGAGGATGAGATAATAAGAGAGATAAAGAAGATACCAGAGGCAAAGGAGGTATCTGGTGTGTATGGGGTTTATGATATAATAGCAAAGGTAGAGAGTGATAGCATGGATAAGTTAAGGGAGATCATAACATGGAAGATTAGAAGGATAGATAAGGTTAGATCAACCCTAACTATGATAGTGATTGAAGGACAAGGTAAAGGCAGATAATTTAACAGAATAAATTAAATCTAGATATAACAAATAATGCAAATCAACCATATTATATATCATTATTTAAGAGAGTATAGCCTTAAGTATTGTTATAAACTTCGAGACCTCATCCTCACTATTGAAGAAGTGAGGCGAGACCCTGATTACCTTCTTATCAAGTATACTCCTCTCTGCAACAACTACCCCATGCCTCTCAAGTTCCTTTACTACTTTACTACTATCAGTATTGTATACCTCAAACGATACTATGCTTGTTCTCCTACTATCATCATCTGGTACGTAGAGTTTAATCTTACTATGTGATGATAACCCATCTACTATGCTATCCGCTAGATACATATTCCAGTTCCTTATCTTTGCTATACCTATACGTTTTATGTAACGTATAGATTCTAAGAAAGCTGCAAGAAGAGCATAGCTTCTAAACCCTGCCTGAAGTTTATGGGGCATCTCTTTGTAGATTAATGAGTCTTCATGTATAAATGCAGACTCACCCCCTATTATAATGGGTTCAATTGCATCAGATACATCTTTGCTACAGTAGAGAACACCTAGCCCTGGAGGACCACATAACCACTTTGATGCTGTGAATGCCATGAATGAGCATCTTAGTCTCTTAACATCAACCTCAACACATCCTACACTCTGAGCAGCATCTAGGAATAGATGTGTATTACTATTCTGCTCTTTTACTATATTTACTACATCCTCTATAGGTAGTATAAGACCTGTGTTGAATAATGCATGGCTAAGAGCAATCAACCTCACACCATGTATACTTCCTATAATACTCCTTAACTCTTCATAATCTATGTTACCATACATATCCTTTATACTTAGATTCTTAACATTCACACCTCTATACTTAAGCCTCAACCATGCATAGTAGTTTGCAGGATGCTCATGCTCTCCATCCCTTATAATTATACTATCTCCTTGCCTAAGGTTTAGTCCATTAGCAACAAAGTTTATTCCTTCTGTAGTACTATGTGTAAATACTACTTCATCTGTTTTACAATTTATGAGTTCTGCTACCTCTTTCCTTGTATTATTTATAAGATCGTCTATGATATCTTGCATCTTACTAGAATCTGGACCATACTCATCATATTCAATAAGGAAATCAGTAACAGCCTTTATGGATACTAATGGCATGGGTGCGCTTGATGCATTGTTAAGGTATATACACTTGAGCCTTGGGAAGTCATTCCTTATAGCATCTAAATCAAATCCCATTACCGTTGTTTAATATTGGTAATACTTAACTGTTTATAAATTATTGTAATTGCAATGATTGGACTTAGGCTAGGCTTATATTGTTTTGCTGTTATTTAATTAACAGATTATGATAGAGATGCTCTCTGTTGAAGGGATAAACTTGCTTATAGCAGAGGACCCATATGCTAAGATACTCTTTATATCAAATATTATAAGAGACATGAAGGATTCTAGAGTTATATACCTTGATCTTGATACACTATTTACTGCATATATTAGGAATGATATAATAAAACTAAGCAATAATAAGGTGGATATACTCTTAGCAAGCAACAAAGGATTAGAGGATATGATCGCATATGCATATGCAATAGCAGAGTATTATGCTAATCTAAAGTTAATAGTATTTGACTCAATACATGGTTTCTATCATATTTATGCAGGAAAAGGTAAAAGATTCATAACTAGGATTAACCAACTACTAATATTCTATATATCATTACTGTTAAATTTGAGTAAGGAGAAAGGATGCCCATTGTTAGTTACAAATGTTAAGAAGAGGTTAGATGATAAAGAACCTAAGACTAACATCAATAGATATCTCTTGAGCAGGAGTAGTGTTATGCTCTATGTTAAAGCAGATAATATATTAAGTGTTAATATATTAAGACATATAATAAGTGAGTTTAATGGTAAGAATATTGTAATAAATGATTATGCTATAAGAAGTATTACATAATTAATAAAAAAATATTGTTGGTAGATTTAGGCTAGTATATCGTACATGCTTAGTCTCTTCTCATTACCCTTTATATCTGCAGCATGTAAGAGCACTATAAGGCTCTCTAGAGCATCCTTTAACCTTCTCCCATCATCGGTTATGTTAACTACACCTCCTTTTACTTGCAAGAACCCTTTACTTGATAGCTCACTTACACGCTTCATAACCTGATAGTAGTCTAAGCCTAATAGCCTAGCAAGTTGGTACAGCTTTAACTTTGAGTTCATTGATACACATTGTAGTATGCAGTAACATTGTACATACGCTGGTCTACGTTTTAGACTTAATGCTATCTCCATAGGGTCCACGTTCATATTATTATTCATTGTCATATTATTTATGCCTTTCATATTATTATCACCACTTATATTATAAGAGTACCTATTTATTAATCTTTCCTCTATAATATATAGTATACAATTATAGTATGCAATAATATTAACTCCTATTATAATATATGTGTCAATAATATAATGCCTCCACTTTTATTATGAATTAACACAAGTAATAGACATCTCGACTAATCCTAATACTAATATTAAGTACATTGGATAGTTAATGTGTGAGTAGAATAGGCTCTAAAAGAACAAGCAATATGAAGAGAATAATAATATTTGGTATAATTGGTGTGCTTGTTGCATCTACATTTGCACTTGTATACTCAACAAGGTTTGCTGAGGAGAAGAGGGAAGAGGTAAATAAGCAGGCAGAGGAGTTATTTAAGCTTGCTAGATGTGGAGATGGTATAGCAAGGAGTACCACATACATACAAGAGTTCCTATTACCATCTGAGTGCTCAATGCCAGTAGGTATTGCTATAGATAAGCAAGGTA